>Ga0134121_10000285_pt1 | contig 59818 bp, 53 predicted proteins | sample KB301_FD_96463 | JGI IMG/M metagenome (GOLD analysis project Ga0134121, IMG submission 96463) | Terrestrial soil microbial communities without Nitrogen fertilizer from Kellogg Biological Station, Michigan, USA - KB3-0-1 | ecosystem: Environmental > Terrestrial > Soil > Unclassified ...
GAAACGAAGTCCCACTACGGTCAATAAAGAGGTCACGCTACTGTCATCGATTTTCAGAATGGCTATTAAAGAGAAAGTTGCCTCAGCCAATCCGTGTGAGGAACTGCCAAAGTCCGTGCGGGCTAAGATACCGGCCCGTCGGAAACGGAATCGTCGTCTCTCGCTAGAGGAGGAGAAGGCGCTCTTTAATATAGGACTCGTCGGCAGACGTGAATACTTGCGAGCGATCACGGTGGTAGCTCTATGCACGGGGATGCGTAAAGGCGAGTTGCTCAGGCTTAAGCGTGATGACGTGAACTTTGGTTCAGTAAGTCTGACTCGTGTGATTAAAGGAGAAGTTTGGGAAATACTTCCAAGCTGGCTCCTAATCGAGAAGACGAAGAGAGGTAAGCCTAGAACGATTCCGATGAGTCAACGAGTTGCGGCCATCTTAAGAAGACTGTGTGAAGATGAGACCACGGGCGAATATATCTTCACCAGCGACAAGACTGGATCGCGATTCATAGACACAAAGAAAGCGTTCACGAGCGCGTGCCGAGAGGCTAAGATCGTCAATCTCACATTCCATGATCTGAGGCATACGTGGAGTTCGCGAGCTGCTGAGATGGGAGTGTCCGAGCATGTCCGCCGTGACATCCTGGGCCACAGTGCCACTAGCATGACAGGCGACTACACTCACGCATCAACCGAGGAAATGGAACGGGCGATGGAGCTAGTTGCCAGCTACAAAAGGGAACAAAGTTTTAACCGTGAAAAAAATCTCGGCAAAATCTCGGCAAAACAGGAAACGGCGGCGAACCTGCAATCCGCTGCTGTCTTGTAAGTGATTGAAAATAAAAGAGAAGTTGGTAGCGGGGGGCGGGATCGAACCGCCGACCTTGGGGTTATGAATCCCACGCTCTAACCATCTGAGCTACCCCGCCATGCCGTGATTATCAACTATTTACCGCTACCATCAAAGTGAGTGGGACTTTGCTGCTGTGACGGCGCTGATTTTTTAGCATGATTGCCTCGCCTGCGCCAAATGGCAAATTGCGAACATAACGACGACTCGTAGTGATATTCGCACTTTGTTGCGTGAAGGAAGAAGATAGCATCGGCACCAAATCGGGTGCCTACGTAGTAGTGTTGATTACCAGCGCTTACATTTAGTAGATTTCGGTGGCGATGGATCAATCCCGCATTGGGCCACAACTCGTAATATTTCAACCGGGCTTCGTACTGATCTGCTCAGTGACCAGCGCTGCGCTGGTCGGAGTTTACCTGTGTCGTTATGAACACGTTAGACAAAATGTTCTCGATCCCGGCGGCACGTTCTGGTATTTCGTGCCGTTGATGGTCCCGTGTTTCGCATTCATGATCGAGCGCGTCCAACATGTGCGCCAGGCTAACTTCTTTCAACATGGAGTTGATTTCTTAGTGTTTGGATTAGCTGTCGGGAGAGTAACGGGAGGAGATGTTCGGTATGTGTCGGGTCATACTCTGTTGCTCAGTTATATGTTGGTGAGTTCGAGATCTAACATCGTTCGTATTGCCTCGATACTGGTCCTGGGCCAAACGTTGTTCTTGAAGTATTACGTCTGGGGTGATTTCGTGACTTCCAATGTGGGGGTGGTGTTAGGTTGCGCTCTGGCTTTGCTCGTCTGGTTGGTTTCGAGAAGAGGAAGGGGACGCTCGTCATGCGAGCGTCCCTCTTTTAGTATTACGTCAGACTCCAGGCGACGGCAACGTACTCGTTAACGCCGTCGAAGCGCCAGTTATGGACTTTGATCTGGTAGCTACCAGAAGTCGCGGCTGTGAAATCGACGATCTCATAGCTGTTGTCCCAACTCACCGAGTACTGCGCCTGAGTTGGACCATACACATACAGATCCAGATCGGCTTTGAGCGGATCAGTCAGATAGTCACTCGTCGGAGTTGAATCCCAAACAAGCGCCACCTTCACGCGCTGGCCCGCGTTGACCCAGCCCATGTCGATCGTGATGTTACGGCTCGCGTCGAAGCTCGACGGTGTAACGTAACGCCACGTGAAGCGATTGTTGATTACGCTGTTGTAAGACGTAAGCGCATTTACGCCGCCGGCTCCATCTTTCTCGCTGAGACCCGCAGCCCCTTCAACATTGTCAGTCGCTCCTGCCAGAATCAGTGCCTTCACAGACTCGGGAAACACACGCAGACCCGGACGTGCCTGCATCAAATCCGCGGCGAGTCCCGCCACTGCCGGCGCTGAAAAACTCGTACCTGATCCGATTTCATCGTTGTTGCAGTTAAAATTGGGCGCCATGATCGTGGTCTTAATATTGGTGCCCGGAGCTGCGACTTCCGGTTTCTCACGATCGCCGTGTAGCGAGATCGGATCTTCCCAGCTAGACGTCGACGACATCACGTTATCCGCAGAATCAACCGTGCCGTTGTCGTCGTAATTGCCAACCGCGATCGTGTTGAAGCCAGCGCCTACGCTGTTAACATACCCTTTCGACGAGCAGAATCCGTTATTACCAGCAGACGCTGTCACAGTGTCCCAAATGTAACGAACGATATAGTCGGCCTGGCGACCCCAAACGTTTACTGTGCCGTCGTAACCGCAACCATCAAGTCCCCAACTGTTATTGGAGACATCAGCGTTTAGCGCGGCGGCGTCCATCGCTGCTGTGATATTCGCGAAGTTGGCGTAGCTCACAATGTTGGAGCTATAGATGCCCGCGCCCGGAGCAATACCACTAAAGTTATTGTGTGTGCTGGTGGCGATGCCGGCACAGGCCGTTGCGTGATCGTCGACATTCGGATCGTTGGGCACACGCGTGCCGAGGTTGTGCGTGGATAGACAACTGTTGTTGAAGTCAACGCGGCTGTCTTCAATGATGGCGATGCGCGATCCGGCGCCGTTGATCCCGAGGTTCCACAGCGCGTCAGCCTTGATCGATGGACCAGCGACGTTCATGTGATCTTTGTACTCTTCGTCCTGGGCCAAATAAACAACTTCCACATCAGCGCGTTCTGCAAACTGTTTGACCAAACCTGCAGGCAGCGTTGCGAAGACCATTGGTGCACCTTCACCACGGCGCTCCACAGCATTGCCGGCTTGTTCCAAAGCGCGTGTGAGTCCTTCGGTGGCGCGCGACGTGGCGGCTCTCACCTGTTCCATGCGGCGGCCCAGTAATGCATCAACCTCATCACCCTTCAGATCGGTACTGCTGCCGTTTCGCGGATCTTCTCTGTCTAGATCCTCTGTTGCATTAACCCAGAAAGCGACCTTGATTTTCTGATCGGCGCGCGTGTCCTCGACCTTCTTGTGCAGCTTCGGATGAAGCTTGCCGTACTTTGCACGATAGGCGCTCTGCTCTTCAGCCTTGAGCGTAGCGATGTCTACCACCTGCCCACGATCATCAATCGAAGTGGCAAAAGCCTGACCAGTTCCCGTGTTGAGAACTTTGGCAGTTTGAATGTGACGTCCAGTCAATGGCAGCTCAACAGTTGCGGTCTTAAGCAACTTGAGCCGGCTCGCGTCGAGTCCTTCCTGTTTTGCAGCAATTTGCAAAAGCGTTTGTTCTTGCTCTGAAAGCTGATCTTCCCTCTGCGCAGTGACGCGCGGTAATGACGTGAGTATGGCGGCGCCAGCGATGATGATAAGAACGCTGGTGGCGATAAATTTAACTTTCAAGTAACTCATTAATTTCTCCTTACGTACTAAAACATCCAGACTGATACGTGGAAGAAAGTTGCTGAACTCTCGAATGTATTACCTTCAATGACGAAAATTCATTTCGTGAGGTTGATTACCTGGAGAGTTTTTCTGACTTGCTTCACATACATGCAAACCCATCTGCTAAACGCGAATTAACCGCGAAAGATGGATCGCTGCTGTTCTGAAATTTTTGTGAAAAGTTTTGAGTGAGGCTTTGAGTAAGATGTGGCAGGTTATTGCTGGTTATCGCTGGGAGTAAAATGCCGAACTTAAAGTATTAATTTTAGTGGTCCAATTTTTATCTTGACTAAAAAAAATATTCAGCATAGATTCCACTCTTCCAAAGGGTCTCGTTAATCCTCCCAATCCGCTAACAAAAGCATTTCTTCAGGAAGGGCCTGAGTGTGTGCTTCCTGATGAGGTGAACCGCCCTCTCTTAATGTCCCTTTTTTCGTAGACCATCAGCCCGTCACGGCTGAGTAATAAGTCTCCCCTTACAAACCTGACTAACAAGATAGGAGAATACACATGGACCAAAATCCCCCACTTCACGAGCAGAGTCAAACAGCACAATCCCCGTGCGACAAAACCAACAAACTACCTACCACATTTACCGTCGCAAAGAATCAACACGTACTAAATGAGCCACCCTTCACTACCACGCCCAGCCAACCAGACTTCACTGACGCGCTTAGAGGCTATAAGGGCACCCAGGACGCTAGTGGTAACTACGTTCCTCCGTCTCAGCCTAATCCCTATGACGTCAGGATCAACAAAACTGGAACTCAAGTTGCGGTTTGGAATTTGGGGGACTATTCGTTTTTAAAACCGCCGGACGCAAATAATATGGGACCCAACACGGTCAATCCGAGTTTATGGCGTCAGGCGAAACTCAACATGCACAACGGATTGTTCGAGGTTACGACACGCAATCAGGGAACCAAAGGAATCTATCAGGTGCGCGCGTTCGATCTTTCAAACATGACGATTGTCGAAACGAATTCGGGCATTATCGTCATAGACCCACTCATCTCAGCCGAATGCGCTAAGGCCGCGTTGGATCTTTATCGTCACTTCAGGGGGAATACAGGGCCTGTAAAATATGTCATCTATACCCATAGCCACATCGACCACTACGGCGGCGTGAACGGGGTTGTGAATGAGTCGGATGTCTATCCCCGAGGCCCCGTGCGCATCTATGCGCCCACCGGCTTCCTCGATCACGCGATCAGCGAGAACGCTTATGCCGGAAATGCGATGGGTCGCCGAGCTCTTTACATGTATGGGACGGCTCTGCCTAAGAACGTTGTTGGACACCTTGATGGTGGTTTAGGAAAAGGCACCTCGACGGGCAATACCGGCTTGATTCCACCGACAGACCAAATTCAAGAGACCCTCACCCCACCAATTAACCTTGATGGGGTAGATGTTGTTTTCATGTTGGCACAGGATACAGAAGCGCCAGCGGAAATGCTGTTTCATTTCCCGCAGTTCAAGGCGTTGTGCGCCGCAGAAGATATGACGCACAACTTGCATAATCTGTATTCGATCCGCGGCTCACAGGTTCGTAATGCGATGGCCTGGTGGAAGGTTATCAATGAAGTAATAAAGATTTGGGCTCCCACCACCGATGTCATTTTTGCCCAGCACCATTGGCCGATGTGGAAGAGTGAAACCGATCCCAACAATCTCAGGAATTATCTCAAAAGCCAGCGCGATCTCTATAAATACCTTCTCGACCAGTCGCTGCGCTTGTTGAACCACGGGCGGACGATGGTTGAGCTGGCGGAGATGGTCAAACTGCCTGAGAGTCTTTCAAAGCAATGGTATAACCGTGGTTACTACGGCACGGTCAATCATGACACGAAGGCGGTTTATCAGCGGTACATGGGCTGGTACGACGCGAACCCCTCCAACTTACATCCGCACCCGCCGGTGAAGTCGTCGAGGAAGTATGTCGAGTACATGGGTGGCGCGGCTGCGGTGCTCGAAAAGGCCCAGACGGATTATGACGCGGGTGATTATCGCTGGGTGGCGCAAGTGCTCAATCATGTAATCTTTTCTGATCCGGAAAGTAACATGGTAGAGCCAACTGACCCAACCTTGGCCAATGCGAAATGTCTACTCGCAAACGCGCTGGAGCAAATGGGTTACCAGGCCGAGTCTGGGCCATGGCGCAATGCTTATTTGTCGGGTGCGTTCGAACTGCGACACGGAGTAGTGGCTCCAACGAATACGCCGCTCACACCGAGCGTAGTAAGATCGATGACCCTTGATCAGTACTTTGATTACATGGGTCTACGATTCAATGCGCCGAAGGCAGAAACAACGCAGCTACCTTCCACTACGATAAACTGGATCGTTTTGAATGCTGTTAGTGGTACTTCCGGGTATTACGCGATGGAGTTACTCGACTACACGCTACCTTATACCAGCTATAGCAAGGACAGTGAGTTGCCTCAAGCAGCCATCAACGTCACGCTGGATCGCAATGAGCTTGATAGTCTTGCGACGACCCTTACCCCGCGTCAGGATTTTCTGGATGCGGTTAATGCAGGCAGAATCAAACTGGCCCCGACGACGGCGGTTAACCAGATGGCGAATATTTTTGACTGCATTGATGTTTTCCCAGCGAACTTCAATATCGTCACTCCCGGACAGGAGCAGGATTTACCGTAGACAGCTCGCGAAGCGAGCGCAAGCGCAAAGCCCGCGAACGCGGGCGACAGCATAAAGCCTGGGGCGCAAGCCCCAGGTTCAGATTAGCCAAAATTATTGAGCCCGCGAATGCGGACGACAGCACATAATTCGAAACACTGTCGCCCGCATTCGCGGGCTCTACCAATGCTGGGGTTCGTGGTCCTGGGGCTTGCGCCCCAGGCTTTATGCTGTCGCCCGCGTTCGCGGGCTTTGCTTAAGCCTGGCCCATCAACATCACGGTGAGACAGCCGGCGGATCAAATCTTTGATCGTCTATCGGAACATTCTGCTTGATCTCCGTGAGCACGCGAGTCGTGCCGAAGTGATTGTCATCAAGGTAAGAGGTGCGGATGGTGAAGGGCAGCCACACGCCATCAACCGTACGATAATCTTCATAATCAGTTTGTTCAGGATCGAGACCCAGCTTGATATCGGTAAAAACAATGCGCCTGACGAGAAACCCGGTTTTTACGTCGAAATATAACCGTTCAGCTTTGTTTCCGACTGACTGCGCTTCCAATACATAAACTTCGCGCTCACCGAGCTTTTCTCTGCTTGTTACCGAGGCTTTGGCATAACGCTCCTTTAACTTAAGACTGTCATAAAGATCTGCCTGGCGTTTAATCCACTCCAACTCGACGGCGGTCATCTGTCGTTGCTCTCGCCCGGATCGTATCCAGCCAACAGTACCGTTGAAGCCTTGATTGATAACGCCGTTGGGAGTCGTGATCACCATTAAATATTTATTCGGGGCCTTGTAAAAAGTTTCGATGGCCCAGGTCTCGGCGCGGTTCAGAACGGCTGCCTTCGGAGTGCCGGAATTAATCAACTTTGGTCTGAGCAGCGTTGCCTTTGTCGTTCTGGTTTTTATCTTCGCAACTACATCGCCGCCACCCATGGCCTCGATGTATTTGTCAAAGACCTGATCGGCGGTGGGCAACGGCGCTGATACCGTAGGCGCGTCAGCAGCTCGCGTCGTGTCAGTGAACACGCCCTGTCCGATTGCCGGCACTCCGATCGGTTTCGTGGAACCTCGATGGCAAGTATTGCACGTGACTACCGATCGCCCGCCGAAGTTATCCCTGTTGATGCTGGATACCATTTCGAGCATCCTGCGAGCGGTTTGCTTCGCGGGTTTGTCATCCATCCAGTACTTTCCGTTTTCGGCCACGTGGCAGTAGTCGCAGCGCACACCAAGCGAAGTGCGCATGAAATGCATCACCGGAAGAAGCTGCGAAGACGGTAATCCTTTTAGAACTTGAATGTTCTTCTGGACTTGTTCTACGGGTTTGTCAGTAGTCTGTGTTGCAGACGTCCTGACAACAACGAGTGTAAATGCCACGACGAGTGAGATAGAAATGCTAAGGGATTTTATAGACATGGCAATCCTTGAATGGAGGTCGGGCTAAGTAAGAACGGAAAGATTACAGTAAGCAAAGCTCGCAAAGCGAGCTTGATTCAATCAAGCGGATTCAGATTGTTCATTTTGAAATTCGTAATTATCACGACTTAGCTCTAGTGAGGATTTCAGGGCATTAGACGGCTTTCGTGCTGCTTTCAGACTTGCCCTTTTAGCTGAGCGGTACTCGATTTCATCAAATACCGTCACTAACAGCTTGGATACTTCAAATACGAAACTGTCCACAATTCCCAACGACACGTGATGTACCACTCCTCTTCGCACTAACGCAGAAGACATTAACCACCCGCAACAAATATTTCTTTCGACTACTTGCCACAACCCATTGTTTTTTGTCCTGCATGATGAGCAAAAACTCACACTCCGCCGCAACTTCGCGGAAGAGCATCTCGGCCTCAGCGCTTTAACATGCGTGGAATAGCGGGGCCCGCGTAAAGGAGACAAGGTGGTGACACATTCACAACGAAATTCCATAACGACAGGCTTTGTAGTTTTCGTGGTCTTACTTTCAATAGCTTCTATGACTGCCTACGCGCAGCGCGGCGGAGGTCACGGAGGTGGCGGAAGAGGAGGTTCTGGCGGCGGCATACGGAGTGGTGATGGTCTAAGAGTAGGCGGTGGATACATCCCGCGTGGAGGTCCGGGACGTTCTCGCAACTTCGGACATTCGTCACCGGCAATCGGCGACTTCGCCGACCACGACGGACATCCGCACCAACCGCACGTGCACTGGAACGGTCAATGGATCGGACATGACTTCGGTCGTCACGATGGGCGGTTCCGACTGGACCATCCCTGGGAACACGGTCACTTTCCGGGCGGGATTGGGCCACGGTTTGTTTTCCGTTTGGGCGGCGGTGGTCCGGGCCGGTTCTGGTTTAGCGGATACGCTTTCAGCGTCGCCCCGTTTGACGTCGATTTGTGTTCGGATTGGCTGTGGGATACCGACGACATCGTGCTTTACGACGATCCGGATCACGTGGGTTGGTACATCGCTTACAACGTGAGATTGGGGCGGTACGTGCACGTCATGTATCTCGGCGGCGCGTAAACAGATAGCACGGACCAGGGCGGGATTATGCGTTATTCAATTCTTTTCATGTTGCTTGTAATCGTGGGTTGCGTGGTCCATGTCGATCGAGCACAGACTCCGGATTTGGCGGTTCGCTATTTCGAGTCAGGCCAGAAAAAGTTTGACGAGCACGATTGGGTTGCCGCTGCCGACTACTTCACCAAAGCGATTCAAATCAACGCAATGAATAAGGGAGTCAAAGCGAAGAAGAAAGCTGGCAACGCTTTTGACCAGTCGCAGGAAACGACGGAGATAAGTGTCAGCGATACATTTACGGCCCACGCGTATGTAAATCGCGGCGCCGCGCACTTCTATAGCGGAGCTTTTGATCAGTCAATAGCCGATTACGAGCATGCACTGCGGATCGATCCGCGTCTGGCGGAAGCATACCTCGGCCATGGAGCTGCACTGAATGGCAAGGGCGATCGTGTGGGAGCGATGCGTGATTACGATCGCGCGTTGAAGCTGGATGGACATCTCTATGAAGCCTATAACAACCGTGGTGCTCTCAGGCACGATCTCGGTGATCTGGAAAATGCGCTGATCGACCTGAACCAGGCCGTTTTGCTCAATCCCAAAGGCGTCGCGGCCTACTTTCACCGTGGCTATGTGTTCATCGCGAAGAAGAATTTCGCGGAAGCGATTGCTGACTTCAATCGTTGCCTTGAACTGGACCCACAAAATGCCTGGGCACAGCAAGGACGGGGCACAGCTTTGCTGAAACAAGGTCATCTCGAGCTCGCGCTGAAAGATTTTGATGCTGCTATCGAACTCGATCCTGGCATTGGAGAGGCTTATGTAAACCGCGGTTTGATACTCATCCTTTTCGGGAGGGAAACAGAAGCAGCGCGAGATCTAAAAAAGGGAATGGAACTAAAACCGGAAGTGAAAACCGAAATTGAAAGACGAGCTGAGCTGGCAAAGAAACTAATTCGCGATAGGGCAGCGGTGGCTAAGCAATAACTTCGGCGTATAGTTACTCCTAACTGAACGGAGAAAGAACAGATGAGAATTGGTTTCATTGGACTTGGAAATATGGGGTCGGCCATCGCACGCAACTTAATCAATGCGGGACACGAGTTGAAACTCTACAACCGCACCCGAAGTCGTGCGGAGGCTTTGTCGCCACTTGGCGCAAGTGTTGTGGAAACACCAGCCGCTGCCGCCACGGATGTCGAAGTGCTCATCACCATGCTGGCGGACGATCGTGCGGTTGAAGACGTTTTGTTCGGTCCTGGCAACGCTGTCAATCATATTTCGCCCGGATCAATTCATATTTCAATGAGCACGATCAGCGTCAGCCTGTCGCGCCGTCTCGCCGAGGCGCATGCATCAAAACGACAACATTATCTTGCTGCGCCCGTCTTCGGCCGGCCGGAGGCTGCGCAGACTGCAAAGCTATTCGTTGTCGCATCTGGACCAGGTGATCAGGTGGAATACTGCCGGCCGATTTTCGACGCCATTGGGCAGAAGACTTTTCACCCGAGTGAAGATGCTCCTGCGGCAAATGTGATCAAGCTTGCCGGGAATTTTCTGATCACCACAGTGATCGAAGGATTGGGCGAAGCATTTGCACTGGGACGGAAGTTCAACGTAGACCCGGATTCGTTGCTACAGGTGCTAACTGAATCGGTATTCAACGCACCTGTGTATCGAACTTACGGAGCCATGATCGCCGCTGACAACTTCGAGCCGGTAGGTTTCAAACTACCGCTCGGCTTGAAAGACAATCGCTTGCTGCTTGCGGCGGCAGAAGAAGCGGCTGTCCCGATGCCATTCGCGAGTGTCGTTCGCGATCGTTTTCTAACAGCGATGGCAACTGGAATGAGTGAGTCAGACTGGGCCGCGATCGCGCGTCTTTCTTACGAGAACGCGGGCGTCCGGTAACTCACTCAGTTCCAATCGACTTCTTTCATATTTCCCATACGAAGTACAATCAGATATGTCTTCCTTTTGGGATAAACAGATCGAGAGAGCTGACGAACTGGCCGCCGAATCTAGCGGCTCGAAGGAGCTACTGGCCTTTTACGCTCAACTGCTGCGCGCGCAGAAAGAGATCTACGAAGCGTTTCGTGGTCGCACACACTGGTTGCCGTCAGGAGATCTCGAAACTGACGTGACTGTGGTCCAGACGTCGATGAGTGGGCTGTTGCAACGTGTCGCGCGGAACGGTCCGGAGTCGCTCGCGGGTGAAGCGCAAGCACTGCTCAACACTGAATCGAACGAGATGGCCAACGATTTGTTGAACTACTGGCGCAGTCCGTCAGATACGCAGTTCTTTGCGAAGTCGGTTTTGCAGCCTTACCTGCACTGGCTGGCCGAAACGCGAATCACTCCTGTCGGAAGAGAACTCGCCGGCGGCGAACGAACGTGTCCATTTTGTGGTGGCAAACCGCAACTCAGTTTTCTGCAAGCACGCGAGAGTGAAAGCGGCAATCGCGACCTCTTATGCGCCGGTTGTCTTTGCTCCTGGGAGTTTCGACGGGTAGTTTGCGCCAACTGTGGCGAAGAGCGACCTGCTAAACTCGGTTACTTCCATTCACCCGAATTCGATCACATCCGCATCGAAGCCTGCGATTCCTGCAAACACTACATCAAGGGAATCGATCTCACTCGTTTCGGACACGCCGTGCCGTTAGTAGATGAGATCTACGCCGCGCCGCTTGACCTCTGGGCGCGCGAACACGGATACACCAAGATTGAACTGAACTTAATTGGCGTATGACCCAAAATTGACGTTGACTTTAATCCTCGATGGGCCTATTTTTAGCACTGTAACCCCCTTCAACTGGAGCCCCTTTTAATCTAAAGCCACGCGGAAGATCCGCTTGCCGGAGGTATGTTTATGGATATCTCCAGAAGAACCTTCATCCAAACGACATTGATCGGAGGCGCGGGTGTTACTGTCTTCGGATTCAACCTCGCTCCGGTCTATGCACAGACACAAGGGCTAAAGATTGAGCGTACCACTGAGACGCGCAGTACATGTCCGTACTGTTCCGTAAGCTGTGGCGTGATCATTCACACGCTGGGCGATAAAGCGAAGAACGCAGTACCGCAGGTCGTCCACGTCGAAGGAGATCCCGATCATCCGATCAATCGCGGCACGTTGTGTCCAAAAGGTGCTTCGCTGGAACAGGATATCGCTAACGAGCGTCGTCTGCTGAAACCGCAGGTGCGACGTCCCGGTTCTGATCACTGGGACGACATCTCGTGGGATCAGGCAGTCGACGAGATTGCGCGTTGGACCAAGAAAACACGCGACGCCACGTTCATCGAGAAAGATAAGGACGGCTACACCGTCAATCGTTTGGAAACAATCGGTTGGATCGGCGGCTGCACTGATACTAATGAGCTGAATTTTCTTGCAGTAAAGACCATGCGCAGCATGGGGCTCTGCTATTTCGAAACGCAGGCCCGGGTTTGACACGGTCCGACGGTCTCCAGTTTGGGGCCCACATTCGGACGCGGTGCAATGACCAACGGCTGGATCGACATCAAGAATACCGACATGATGTTGATCATGGGTGGCAATCCGGCTGAGAACCACCCGTGTGGCTTCAAGTGGCCGGTTGAAGCGAAGCTGCATCGTAACGCGAAAATGATCGTGGTCGATCCGCGCTTCACGCGTACTGCCACTCAAGCGGATCTCTTCTTACAAATTCGCGCCGGCACGGACATCGCCTTCCTCGGCGGCGTGATCAATTACGCGATTCAAAACAATCGCCTCGCAAAAGACTATCTAATCAACTACACGAATGCGGCGTTCATCATTAAGGAAGGATTCAAACTTCCCGAGGATGGATTGTTCTCAGGTTTCGACGGCAAGACCTACGAAAAGGAAACCTGGAATTACGAAGCGGGCGGCAACGTCGGACCAGTAAAACAAGAGACGACCGCAGGATCGTCGACAACATCATCGAGTCAACCCAAAGGCCAGGAGCCTTCGAAGAGTTTCGAGAGTAAGAGCCCACCGGTCAGCTCACAACCTTCAACTCCGCAAAAGGGCGGCGATGCGATGGGGCAGGGACATCAGGCCGCTGGTGGACCAGGAGCCTCAGGCCAGGGCGGGACGAAGCCGCCGCCAATGCTGCCTCCGAATATCGCTTACGATCTTTCGCTGCAACATCCGCGCTCGGTGTTTCAGCTCCTGAAGCAGCAATACTCGCGCTACACGCCGGAGATGGTCGAGCGCATTACGGGAATTCCAAAAGATCAGTTTCTCAAAGCCGCGGATCTGTTCACGTCTATTCGCAAAGACGGCAACATGAAAAAAGCGGGGACGATCATCTATGCCGTCGGTTGGACACAGCACACCTTCGGCACTCAGATCATTCGAACTGCAGCTATGCTGCAGTTGCTGCTGGGAAATGTCGGACGCGCAGGCGGCGGCGTGAATGCCCTGCGCGGGCACTCGAACATCCAGGGCGCAACGGACATGGGCGGCGTGTTCGACATTTTCCCCGGCTATCTAAAGATTCCACAGCCCCAGGATACGGACCTCGCCACTTTCAACAAACGCACGACGCCGACTATATCGAAGCCGAACGAGTGGGACTCGTATAACTACTGGTCCAACACGCCAAAGTTCATGGCGTCGTTCTTGAAGACTCTCTACGGCGATTCAGCGAAGAAGGAAAACGACTTCAACTACAGCTATCTGCCAAAGATCGATCGCAAGTTCTCGTGGACCGAGATGTGGGACGAGATGTACCAGGGCAAAGTCAAAGGTCTGTTTGCTTTTGGCATGAACGGCGTCGCCATCGGCCCTAACTCGCACAAGAACATCGAGGCGTTGAAGAAGGCTGACTTCCTCGTAGTTTGCGATATCTATCCGGAAGAGACAGCCGAATTCTGGCGCTCTCCGGGCATTACGGTAGACCAGATGAAGACAATCAATACGACTGTCTATCGTCTGCCGGGCGCCGGCTTTGCCGAGAAGGATGGCACATTCGTCAACTCCGCGCGCTGGTTGCAATGGAAGTACGCGGCTTTGCCGCCACCGGGCGACGCGAAAGTCGATCAGGAAATACTGGCGCGCATCTTTTTGAAAGTTCGTGAACTCTACCAGGCGGAAGGCGGGAAGTTTCCCGATCCGATCCTTAATCTCAGTTGGACATATGTAACTCCGTTGAACCCGTCGTTAGCGGAAGTCGCTAAAGAGATCAACGGCAAAGCACTCGCCGATCTAACCGATCCGCTTCAGCCCGGTGTAACCATCAAAGCCGGACAGCAGCTTCCTGGATTTGCCTGGTGTAGAGACGACGGCACGACCGCGTGCGGCAACTGGCTCTACTCAGGTTCATGGACCGAAGCAGGGGCGCAAATGCAACGACGCGGAACCGACGATCCTTCGGGTCTTGGAATCTATCCGAACTGGGCCTGGTCGTGGCCTGCCAACCGGCGGGTGATGTACAACCGCGCCTCGTGTGATCCGTCGGGCAAGCCGTGGGACAACGAGCGCCGTCAGGTTTGGTGGAACGACGCGCAACAGAAATGGGTCGGCAACGATGTTCCCGATTTCAAAGTCGATTCGAAACCTTCGGATCACATGGGCCCGTTCATCATGAATCCCGAGGGTGTCGGTCGTATCTTTGCACCACTCGCGGCTTTTGCCGATGGACCATTTCCGGAGCATTACGAACCGGTTGAGAGTCCGATCGCAAATCCACTCCATCCGCAACAGTCGAATAATCCGGTCGCGAAAAAGTTCACTTCCGATCTGGATAAGCTCGGCACGCCCGAGCAGGGCTTCAATATCGTCTGCACCACCTATCGACTCACCGAGCACTACCACTATTGGACAAAGAACAATCCGATGAACGTGCAGCTAGTGCCGGAACCGTTTATCGAAGTGCCTGCACAACTGGCCGACGAAATGGGGATCACTGGCGGTGAGAAATTGAGAGTGAGTAGCGCTCGCGGGCAGTACATAGGGAAGGCCATGGTCACAAGGCGCATCAAGCCGATGATGATCGATGGCAAGAAGACCTACCAGATCGGCATACCGATTCACTGGGGTTATCGCGGCATTGCCGAAGACGAAGGTAAGACGGCGCTCATGACCGCGAATCAGCTTTCACCGGCCGCAATCGATCCGAACGCGTATACGCCGGAGTTCAAAGGCTTCCTCGTGAAGATTGAAAAGGCTTAAGACATGGCTAACCCACGCACCTTTCAGATTCAGGAAATCTCGGCACATCCTGGTCCTGTGCCGGGGCGGGGAACGCGTCGTGAAGACCAGGTGTGCAAGTACATCGACGTCACGACGTGCATCGGCTGCAAAGCGTGTGAAGTCGCGTGTGTTGAGTGGAACGATCATCCGTTTCGCGAGACGACCTTCAACGACACTTACCAGACGATGCCCACGACCGAGTGGAATTACTACAACCTGATCAAGTTTGCTGAAGACGAGCGCGACGGCAACTTGATGTGGCTATTGCGAAAAGATCAGTGCATGCACTGCGAAGATCCCGGCTGTTTGCGTGCCTGTCCCGCTGATGGAGCAATCATCAAGTACGAAAACGGCATTGTTGATTTTCAACAAGAGAACTGTATCGGCTGTGGTTATTGCATCTCAGGTTGTCCTTTCGATATTCCCAAGTTTCATCCGAACACAAAGAAAGTTTACAAGTGCACACTATGTTCGGATCGTGTCGGGCAGGGTCTCGAGCCCGCGTGTGTTAAGGCATGTCCGACCGGCTGCCTGAAGTTTGGAACTAAGTCAGACATGGTCCAGATCGCCGGACTGCGCGCGAAGCAGTTGCGCGAAGTATCCGGTTTTGCAGATGCCGGTGTTTACGATCCGCAATCAATCGGAGGCACGCACGTGATCTACGTGCTGCACGACATCAAGCGGCCCGAGCGCTACGGCCTGAATGCGAATCCGGTAATTCCGCCCAGTTACACGTATTGGAAGTGGCTCGCGAAACCGATTGGCTTGGGAATGGGGGTGTTGGGCATCGCTGCTGTTTTCTTCCACCGCGTCTTCTATGGGCCAAAACTTGAACAGCCTGAGCCACCAGAAATCAGAACCGGACCAGATGACGAGATCGAGGCCGGCAGAAAGGAGGCGCCGTGAGTACTACCGCAAAAAAGTTCGACGAGCGGGCGCGAGGAGAGTTTGCTCAGTTCGGCAGCACGCGCGTGCATCGTGGTGAATTGTTGCGCCATCCGGTTTACACGCGTTTCCTTCATTGGTCCGTCGCGATCTTTTTCATTCTCTCGCTGCTGACGGGATTTGCGATCTACTCGCCTTGGTTGTTCCACTGGATCACGCCGATCTTCGGTGGTGGTCCACGAACGCGCTTACTTCATCCGTGGTTTGGATTGCTGTTTGAAGTCTTCTTCTTATTTCAGTTCCTCAACTGGTTCGCACCGATGGCGTGGGTTGAAGCCGATCGACGCTGGATGAGAAGAATGCGCCAGTACGTCACGAATGCAGACCCACTCGAGGCGGAGGACGTCGGATTTTTCAATGCCGGTCAGAAACTTTATTTCTGGGCCATTGCGGTGAGCTGGGTGTTGTTTTTGATCACCGGTTTGTTGATGTGGTTCGACAATGTTGTGGGACGTTGGATTGTCGCGATCAGTTATGTGATTCACGATATTGCCGCGCTCGTGATGCTCGGCGGCTTCATCATCCACGTCTATGAAGGTACTGCGCATCAACCGGGCACGTTTCGATCGATGATGGATGGCACGGTTACTGATCGTTGGGCCATCACGCATCATCCAGCGTGGTTTCGCGCCGTGACTGGCCGCGATTCACGAGAAGCCTACGAACGCGAAAAGCGACAAGACGAAGAGCGGTAGCCACAAAAAGGCACAAAAAGCACAAATGTAGTTTTTGATCTCTTTGTGCCTTTTGTGCCTTTTTGTGCAGAAAGGGGACTTGATCATGCGTCTTACTCTAATCCTCGTTGTTATTCTTGGAAGTGCGCTGGCTGTTTTTTCGCAAAGCGCTGACACCAACGATCCTTTAGTGCGGGTGCTGCAAGCGAAAGGTATCCTGACGGAAACCGAAGCACGCTCGATCACGACTAACGCTTCGCCTGCGGAACAGAGAGATCGGCTCGCGACGCTCTTGCGCGACAAAGGCGTGATCTCGGCGACTGAATTCGAATCGATACGCGCGCCCGGCGCCTCAACCGGGATAAAAACAATCACGGCTGAGTACAAGACCAGCACGCCGCCGCCAGTCGAACCGAAACCACAACCGACACCCGCTGTGATCGCTGCAATTGCGCCAGTCCGCTTACAAGGCATCGACGTACCGAAACGAGAAGGACTGATCCCCGATGTCAAACTGGGCACCGGAGCGCGGCTCAAGTTCTACGGCATCTTCAAGACGAGCGTCGTTCACGATTCATCATCACCGCAGGGAAATGATTTTCCGTTGCCGCTGCTCGCGCAAGATACCGGTCCGAACAACTCACCGGAGTTTCACGTGCGCGCCCGTGGACTACGACTGGGCGCAAACTTTGAATGGCTGGATCCGGCCCCGAAGACGAGCATTACCGGAAAAATCGAGTTCGATTTCGAAGGTGATTTTCCGCGCGCCAACAATCGCAACATCACGTCGATTCGATCGAGCCAGCCGTCGTTACGACTGGCATGGGTCAGAATCGATCGTCGCTTCAATGATAAGGACAGCGCCTTCGTTCTGTTTGGGCAGGACTGGTCGCCGTTCGTCTCATCGACGTTGCCCAACATGATCGAGAACACAAATTTCGGCGGCGTCGGTTACGGCGCTGCTTACACGCGCATTCCACAGGCGAAGTTTGGTTTCCTTCACAAATTTGGTGGCTCGCGTAATCTCCAGTTTGAACCGGAGATCGCGATCGTTCTGCCGGCTTTCGGAAATCTGCCGAGCGACGTCGCCAATCAGTTAGCTTTCGGTGAGCGACAGGGAGTTGATTCACAGCAGCCGGCCATTCAGGGTCGTGCCGTACTTCAATGGCAACTTGATAAAGCAGCGAGCGTCGCTCCGGCGCAATTGATCTTCAGCTTCGAACATCAGCAGCGCACCGCAATCGTTACCGCTGCAAACGTGCCGGTCGCGTTCAGGCCGGCGTTTCCGAATGGCGTGGAAGTTGACAGCGACAGCGATGGATACTCCGCCGAGTTTCAACTGCCGACGCATTTCATCACCGTGGTTGGGAAGTATTACGGCGGCTCCGATCTGCGTTTCTTTCTCGCCGGACAATTACTCTCCAACTTTAACGACACTGCGGGACTGACAAGCCTTGCCACCGCGACTTCGATCGATGGCGCATCGACCGTGGCCTTTGGGTTAGACAACGGTCTAGCCGTAGTGGCGCCGCAGCGACCCGTGCGCGCGCAGGGTGGCTTTATTCAATTGGGCTTTCCGTTATCGCGATTATTCGATGCGGATCCGAAGGGACGCAACGCCGGTTGGACCGCGTTCCTCTACTACGGCTTCGATCAGGCGAAGGCGCGTGATGCGCGACGGTTTGGCCTGCGCGGCGGCCGCAGCGATCTCTTCTCGGGCAATATCCAATACAAATGGAACCAGTGGATCACGTTCGCCTACGAGGAAGGTTACTACCGCACACGCGCGGACTCTCGCGTGGGCCTGTTGCCGCTGTTCCGTGGCATCCCGAGCTACACCACGCACAACATTCGCTCGGAATTTGCGGCAATCTTTACGTTCTAAGACTTTCTCTGCGCAGCCTCTGCGTCTCTGCGGTTTAACTAAGTCTTTCACCGCAGAGACGCAGAGGACGCAGAGGTTGCGCAGAGAAGAAAGGTTTGCAGATGGACTACGAAGAAGTTGTTATCAAAGATGCTGACGTTCCGCTTGCTTCGACTCGCATTTTCCAACACCTCGGGAAAACGTATGCGAGTGAGGTGAACAAGCTCAATTCCGTCTGGCGCGAACTCACAGCGGATGATCTTGGTTTCAAACCACACCCGCGTTCCAGTAGCGTTGGACAAATCATCGAGCACGAGCTGCTGTCTGAACGTCGGTTCTTTGGCGAGTTTCTCGGCTTGCCGGAAGTGCCGGCGAACGAAGTACTGCCGCAGGATCGTACTCCTCATGGACTGGCGGTACGAATGGTTGAGCTCTCGCGCGCACGTTTGCTCTTCCTGGCAAAGCAGAGTGAAGACTGGTGGCTTGAAGTTGTTCCTTTCTTCGACGTGCAGCGCGAGAGAATCTGGATCTTCTGGCGGCGCGTCTTGCACACCGCGCATCATCGCGCCCAACTCGGAGTGTATTTGCGCATGTTGGATAAACCGGTGCCGTCAATCTACGGTCCAACTGCCGATGTGCGTTGGGAAGGCGCAGATCCGACTAGTACTGTAGCCGCCGCCAGCAGAAAATGATTCCCTGGTGATGAGAAAATTTGCCTACTGACACGGCTCATTGCTTCGCATTAGAGTCCGTCTGCGTAGCCGAAAGCCAGCCTGTAACAGAACGGTTCTCACGGTTGTTACCGTCTGCCACCCCTCAGGAAGATTTTCAAATGACACTCACAGAAAAACTCCGCCTGTTATTTTACGGCCCGCCGCGTGGCAAAAGTTGAGCCACTTAAAATTCTCCGTTACGAATAAGTGGAAAGCCTCATCCTCCGCGTTTGAAGAACTGGACTGCACGCTCGTGTTTTTCCGCCGCTGCACGACTGTCGAACGTGCCGAGATTTTTACGCTTGCCTGTTTTCGCGTCTACCTTACGCGAGTAGAGTCGATACTTACCTGATTTCAATTTCCTAATCATCGCTCAGTCCTTTATTTAGGCGTTCGTACGCCAATAACGCATACACTCATGTTTCCTTCCGCTGCATCGAGTGCGCTTCGCGGCCCAATTTAATGGTGCATTGTTCCCCTTCGCAATCGGAATGCCTCCGAGTTTATTCAAGACTGAAATTGGGAATAGTAATTGTCGTACTTAGCTTGGGTTCCTCAGCTAGCCGAAATCAAGCGACGCATCTGAGAGCAGGAGCAGTGGTTTTGTTGTGGCTAAACTAGCCTACAAGTGGAGAGTATTGATCACGATTGTCTTCGGCATCTCGATGATCGTGCTCGATTCTACTGTCGTCAATGTCGCATTCCCGACATTGCGCCGTGAGTTTGATGTAGGTCTCGATGAAGGGCAGTGGATCATCAGTATCTACGTGCTCGCCTTAGGCATTGCAACGCCGCTCGCAGGAATTCTCGCCGATCGTTTCAAACTCAAGCGTGTTTACATTGCGGGCCTATGCATCTTCCTCCTCGGATCGTTGGTGTCTGGTCTTGCGCCTAATTTTGGGTTGCTCGTCGGTGCACGCGCTCTTCAGGGAATTGGCGGAGGTATCGCTCTGCCTTTGAGTACCGTCATGCTTTTCACGACATTCGAAGACGAGGAACAAGGACGGGCCTTCGGCATTTATGGCGTGGTCATGGTAGCTGCTCCCGCTATCGGCCCGATACTCGGTGGACTGCTCGCGGATACAAACCACTGGCGTTGGATCTTCTTCATTAACATTCCCATCGGTTTGATCGGCATCGGTCTCGCCACCAGGATTCTTCGTGCGACAGAACAGAAACGCTCCGTCAAGTTCAATCCGATTAGTTTGATTACGATCATAATCGGCTATGGCTGTGTCCTGTACGCCGCATCCATCGTTAACCATTACGGTTGGCTTTCTGTGCCAGTACTCAGTTTTCTCGCCGTCGCTGTAGTGGCTCTTTCAGTCTTCGCGGTCTACGATTTGAAGTACGCCCGTGATCCGCTGCTGGAACTAAGCCTCTATAAAAACCCTACCTTCCTCAAAGCAAATCTCGTCGGTTACGTTGCCGTCATGGCACTCTTTGGCGCAGAGTTTTTGATGCCGGTTTATCTCCAATCACTGCGCGGGCGAACGGCAATGCAAACAGGATTCATTTTGTTGCCGATGGCTGCTACCACCGGTCTAATTAACCTGATTGTTGGTAGCATCTACGACAAAATAGGTCCACGCTTGTTAGTTATAACAGGGGCAGCGATCCTGCTTATCAATACCTGGCAGTTCACCAGCCTTTCGAGTTCGACTCCGATTAGCCGGATCATTCTCTTGCTGGTGCTGCGAGGTCTTGCGATTAGTTTGGTGATGCAGCCGACTTATACGACGGCGGTCGGCGTTCTGCCAAAGGAAAACGTGCCGCGTGGTTCATCGCTCGTTAACTCGACGCGATTCATCGTACAGGCGCTCGGTGTTGCGGTGCTGGCAACGATTTTGGGAAGCACTCTTTCGCCAGAAGTAAAGCAGTTCCAACAGAGTCAACAACCTGTCGGACTCTGCGAGCAACAAGAGACAAATCCTCAACTGAGTCGAGCCTGCGAAGAAAATCTTTCGGGCTTTGCACGCGCCTACAAGTTCACGTTTTATGCGGCATTCGTGGCGCTCGTGCTGGGCGCTTTATTACCGGGCTATCCATTTGAGTGGGCCGGTCGAGGAGCGATCAAAGCCTGGGTCACGGCCTCTCGATCTTACTTATCCCGACGTTTCGGTAGTCGTCGCGCTTGAACGAAATTTCTCTGCGTAAATCTCTGCGCCCTCTGCGCCTCTGCGGTAAAAGGAAAACGAAAAACCATGTAAACCGCAGAGGCACAGAGAACGCAGAGATTGCGCAGAGTTATGCCTTGAGATAAATCCACTTCGCGGAGAAGCCGTGCAAACTTTTTCCGTTCGCTTCTTCCATCGCGGTGATGAAGTCGCTCGTTACTACTGACTTGCCAAAGTATCTGCGCGTGAAAAGCCGCAGACCATTCCAGAACGCGCGCTCGCCCATCTCTTCACGCAGCAAGTGCATGACGTATGCGCCCTTGTCATAAACGAGCGTGCGATCTTCGCGCGTCGGACTATTCCAATCGGGGAACACCAGCGACTTGTCTTTACCTGCCGCTCGCACCTTCTCGTAGTTCGCACGGTACGCCTCGATCTTGCGCATATAAGCTTCTCGTCCGAAGCGATGTTCGATATATGCCGCGGCCATGAACGTCGCGATGCCTTCGTTGAGCCAGAAATGATTCCAGTCGCGGCAAGTCACCATGTTTCCCCACCACTGATGCGCAAACTCGTGCGCCGCAAGCCAGAGGTCCTGCTCGTTATCCAGTAGCTGCTTGCCGTACGACTCTTTCAAGGCCGTGAAGCTGCTCATCTCCTGTTCGACGCCGCCGGCTGCCAGCACCTGTGTGTACGTTCGATCAGCGTACTTCACACCCGCGCGATCCTCGAAGAAGTCGAGCATGTCAGGCGTGTCCCGAAAGATGCGGCGCACTTCGATCGGGGTGTAGTTGGTTGCTAGATATTGAAGCTCGACGTTTCTTTGTTTCTCCTTCACGACCTGAAACGGTCCGGCAGCAAAACCGAAGATGTACGTTGGAATCGCGGCGTGCTGTCGCCACTCAGAAACGCGTTTGTTGTTTGGCAGCTCGCGTTGTGAGATTAAGTTGCCATTCGCGATTGGTGTTAAGTTCGCCGGCAGGATCAGTTTGAAAGTTAGTGTCGCTTTGTCGGCCGGATCGTCTACACAAACCATCCACTCGCTCGTGGAAAAAATCGTGTAGACCTGTTGTCGATCCGGAAAGAATCGAATGCCGCGTTTTGGAGTACCGTGAAAATCGATCTCGATCTCGCGCACGCGCTCTCTTGTCGGTAACGAGATGCGCAATCGTCGATTCGCAACTGAGAATCGTAACGGCTTAGCAGCTTCACGAACCGCATCGATCGTGAGCTCACCACAATCAAACTCCACCGTCGTCGACGTCGTTGAAACGCGGATCAAAACAGATCCCTTGACCGACTTCGCGACGATATCGGATTCGAGTGTCACGGAGTAGTTCAGCACATCCGTCTCCATCCGAGCAGATCCCTGGCTCGCTACATCTGCGAGCAAGATCAGTACGAGACATACAAGCGCGTTTTTTGTCATACTCAGCATTCTATGACAGTTCTCGAAACCGAACGATTATCATTGCGCAAATTAACCGTTGACGATGCCGAGTTTATCCTGGCGTTGCTCAACGAACCGTCGTTTCTTCGCTACATCGGAGACAAGAAAGTTAGAAATCTCGACGATGCTCGCCAGTATATTCTGAATGGTCCGGTCGCGAGTTACGAGCGACACGGTTTTGGACTCAATTGTGTTGAGCTGCGGGAGTCACACACGCCGATCGGCATGTGCGGGTTACTCAAGCGAGAAGAGCTGCCCGATCCCGACATCGGTTTCGCACTGCTGCCCGATTTTTGGAATAAAGGCTTTGCGTTCGAAGCTGCCGAGGCGGTGTTAAAGGACGCACATAATCTTCAACGCATCCTCGCAATCACCTCTCTTGATAACCATGCGTCAATCAATCTTCTGCAACGGCTCGGATTCAGGTTTGAGAAGGTTGTGCAATTGTCTGCTAACGGCGAACAGCTAAGACTATTTAGCCGCGGCTAAATTAAAGATCGGTGAATTTGGATCGCGGCCATCGCACCTTCCGCTGCCGCGACGACTGCGAGTTGAGATTGCGGAGTGATATCGCCCGCTGCATAGACTCCTTTAATGCTCGTTTGCTGTGTCTCATCTACCCACAACAAGCCGCACTCCGGATCTAGACGGCAGCCGAGTGTTTCATGAAAATCGGTCGCGGGCTCGGTGCCGAGGTTGAAGAACAACGCGTCGCATTCGAGTGTGTCGCCTTCCGCAAACAGGACTTGCCGTAACTGCCTTGTTTCGGTGTCGCCTTCCAGCGCGACTACTCGCTCGGTCCGCACTGCGACATCAAGTGCGTCTAGTTTGGCGCGGTTCGAAATCTCATTTTGATCGGTCAGCAGCGTTATGTGTCTGGTCCAGGTCAGAAGGTTTTCAGTAAAACCAACCGCATTGTCACCATGCGCGAGAACAGCCACTCGCTTGTCTCTCACTTCATAACCATCGCAATCAGGACAATGAAACACACTCGAACCATAAAACTCGCGGAAGCCCGGACAGCTTGGCGTCAGATCACGTAGACCAGTTGCGAGTAACAATCGCCGCGCGTCGAAAACTCTTTCGTCATCACCGATGAACACACGAAAATGTTCTGGCGAAACTGCTTCGACGGCAGTTACACACGCCTCGACGATCAACCCGCCGTAGCTCGTCACTTCATCGCGACCTCGAGCCAGCAGCTCGCCAGGCCGGATCCCGTCATGTCCCAGAAATCCGTGGATGCCGTGCGCGTATTCATTCCGCGGGCTGTTGTGATGAAACGTGAGCGTGCGGTGCAGATAGCGAGCGAGGAAAAGCGATGCGGACAAGCCTGCCGGCCCGGCGCCGATAACAATGCAGTCGTATAAGTCACGACCATTCGCCGGGCCGTGTTTCTCATTCGATGAATTCACGTCTTATCGTCGACTCTTCTTCGCCGATTTCCTGGATCGCTTTGTCCCTGACGACTTCGAGCTGCTCTTTGATCCCGACTTCTTGCTCGCGCGTGCTCTTTTAGGCGCAGTCGACGCCGATTTCGATTTCGACGCTGACTTATTCGCGCTTGCGGATTTCTTTTTGCTCGAAGACTTGCTGGCGCTACGTTGCTTGCGTTCCTTCTCGGCTTCCATCTCTTCTCCGAGAGCTTCGATTTGTTCCTCACTCAACGCAGCCTCGGCCTTTTCGAAGAGTTCGTTCTCCTCTTCCTCGACGTGATGCTCGACGTTCTCCTGCAACACCTTGGCCTTCGCCTCCCACTCCTCATTCGGAGTCCTGGCTCGGCTCAATTCTTGTAGCAGCTTTTTGACGACGTCGTGCTCTTCGTAAGCTTCCAAAGTCAGATCGTGTGTCTGCTTCGGCTTTTCCAACGCGGGATAGAAGATCTTTTCTTCGATGTGCGTGTGCAGGTCAAGCTCCATCTTGATCTGTTCAAACACCCGCATCTTCGCCTGGCCGCTTGCGCTCTCCAATTGACTAAAGAGCTCTTCAACTTTCCTATGATCGGCTTTGAGTAGGTTAAAGGCGTCCATAATCCCTCCCTTGTTCGTTTGATTATCGAGATCGACGTAGCAAACAGAGGGCCGTTTCGAAGAGGTAACAGAAAGCGGCTTATACGTGGAATTCACGTTTGAAAACAACTCTCAACTGTATGCGCTTGGTACAAGTGCGTCACGTCGACTGAGCCGGATCGACCATCGTCGCAACGAGATGCTCGAGGGCGGCGGCGGGGTCGCCGCAACGGCCGGTGTGGACGGGAGAGGTTTGGATGACTGTGCTGCGAGGAGCGACGAGCCAGTGAAAACGTTGGCGCTGCGGTAGCTGGCCGATCGAGCCCGCGCCGTCGCCGCCACGACAGATCGTCGGAATGCTCGCCAAATGCTTGCGCACCAGATCCAGATCGACATTTGGATCGAGAGCAAGCAGTCGCGCCTCGTTCAACTTGATTCGCGCTTCGAGAAACGACAACTCAGGACACGAGACGATTACGCCCGCGTTGATAAACTCCTCGCGGTCTACTTTCGGTACGACGCGAATCACCGCATAGTCATACCTGAATTTATCGGGCACGAATCGCCTCCTCAACGAACTGACGCGGCTCCGCAAGTCGCCTCGTCAAATAATCGATGTAAGCTTGCCTGTTTTCTGCAATCGTACTAAACGGCGCGTGTTCGTTCATCCAATCGTCCGGCACCAGGTCGACGACTCCTTTTATAACTTCTTCAGTAATGGCTGCAGTCATCGCCGCATCTGCTGTTTCGAGGGCGCTCGCGAAGGGAAGCAGGATGTGTTCTTTGATCAGACGGAACGGGTCTTTGCTGCGCTGGTCCATGTCAGTCCATGCGTGATGGAAGTACAGCGCGGCGCCGTGATCGATCAGCCAGAGCCTGCGATGCCACATCAACATGTTTGCATTGCGCGGCGTGCGATCGACATTCGTGACGTACGCGTCTAACCACACGATTCGCGAAGCAAGATCAGCGTCCGGTTGGTCCGCAACCGGGTCGAACATCACTGAGCCGGGAAGGTAATCGAGTCCGAGGTTCAGCCCACCACTGGCGCGGATTAGGTCCTGTATTTCCGGGTCGGGTTCTGTCTTCGCGATTTCTGGATCGAGCGAGACAAAGACGAGCTCCGGCACCAGCAAGCCCGCCGCCCGCGCGAGCTCACCTGCAATCAACTCCGCGATGAGCGCCTTGGTCCCCTGGCCGGCGCCGCGGAATTTGAGCACATACATCCCGTCATCATCGGCCTCGATGATGGCAGGCAGTGATCCGCCTTCACGGAGCGGAGTGACATATCTTGCGGCGTTTACCGTTCGCATTCGCGTTCCCAGCTTACACGTCTTTCCCGAACAAAAGCAGGTTTTCTGAAGTCGTGAAGGTGCGTGTGTTCATTCGATCGATGTAGAGAGTTCCGTTCAGGTGGTCTATCTCGTGCTGGAGAATACGCGCGTACCAGCCGTGCGCGTTGATGGTTACTTCTTCGCCACGTTCATTCAAACACTCAACGCGGACATTTAGCGAGCGATCGACAATCGCCTGGTAGCCTTCAACGCTGAGGCAGCCTTCGAAAAACTGTGCCGACTCGTTACCGAGCAACGTGAGTTTGGGATTGATGATCACGTGAAAGGGAACTGCTGATCGTTGAGCTTTTGCAAGTCCCTCCGCCGTGTGATGCGCTAAATATTCGGGTTGGTCCTCAATGACCGCGAGTTGAATCGACACCCCGACCTGCGGCGCCGCCAGTCCCACTCCCGGCGCCTCGTGCATCGTATCTCGCATGAGTTCAATGAGCCGCTGTACCTCCGGACTCTTGATCTCGTCGTTCGTTAATTCCCGGCTCCGCTCCCTCAACACCGGATCCCCGGCCTGAACAATCTTCAGCTTCATCTCCCGACTCCTTGTGCGGTGATGTTAAAGATCGTGTCGCAACTAATCAAAGGCGGCCCGTAGTGTCCCGTCTTGACAGATGTAATCGGTCAGTCGATTATTCATCTATGAGCCTTACATCCATTCAAAAGGAAATTGTCCACCTCAGTTCCGCTGAGCGCGCGATGCTGATTGACATTCTTTGGGAAAGCCTCGATGAAGCCCGCGTCAAAGAAATTGAGACAAAATGGGCTTCTGAATCAGAGGATCGGATCGACGATGTTGACAGAGGCGAATTGCAGACGATAGATGGACCTTCAGTCCTTCGTGAGCTTCGCTCATCTCTCAGAAAATGACGCCATATAGATTGACCTCCGCCGCGCGTACGGAGTTGAGCCAGGCGATATTCTATTATGAGCAACGTGAAAATGGATTAGGCTCAGCCTTCCTGGAAGAAGTCGAAGACACGATCAACAGAATTCTTCAGCATCCCACTGCTTGGCACCCATTATCACCCCGAACGACGTTGTCGAACTCATCGCTTTCCGTTTGGTCTGATCTACCAGATCCGTACTGATGAGATTCTCGTGGTTGCAGTAATGGACTTACGTCGCGATCCTGCAAGGTGGAAGGATCTGCTGTAACTCAAATGTCCGAGTTAATGCCCTTGAGAGGTGGAAGACGCTAGCTCCCTTAGGCGTTTATTCGGGTACGGCTTGCATAGAGAGATCGAATCTCGTGCGAGATCGATGAAGGTCAGACCCTGACCAACAAGATTGCGTTGACATCGGAAATGTCAGCTAGAACTGGTGCCGCGTCTATTGACCTGCAATTTACTCCCGAGCGGAACTTTCACGAACCACGCCAATACTGCTACCAGCAGCACGACGACAGTCAACAAATAAAAAATCGACGCGTAGGAGCCGGTGCGGCTGAGGGTTTCGGCGAGGACTAAGGGGCCGAGGGCGGAGGCGATTACGGTTAGAGCTTGGGCGGAGCCCTGGATTTTGCCCAAGTGTTTTCGACCGTACGCGGCACTCCAGAAACTAAAGAAGATCACGATCACGAAGCCTCCCGCCAGTCCCATTACCGCTGCGTAGATGGCGACGTGTAGTTGAGTCGAGACGTGTGGTAGTGCGGCGAGCGAGCCTGCGAGTAAGACCATCGCGACGGCGAGCAAACGGTTCATCTTCCACTTTGAAGCGATCCAGCCGCCGAGAAAGTTTCCGACGAGTGAAGTGAGAGCGACGATGATGAGACTGCGGTAGTACGTCGACGCGTCGAAGTGACGTTCAGCCAGAATCGATTCGTTGAAGAGTGCGATACCGGAAGCGATCAGTCCGTAAATCGCGCTGGCTATTCCAAAGACCCAGAAGCTCGGAGTGGATAGAGCCTGGCTCAGCGTGTAGTCGGTTGGTAACTGATCGCCGTCGGGATCGATCGAAACAGACTCAGGCGATCGGCGGACGAGTAACAACGCGAGTGGCGCGAGTCCGAATAGCAGCGCGAGCCCGATGAGCCACCATGCCGTGCGCCAGCCTTGCGACAACACGATCTCGCCGATTAACGGAAACGCAAGCATGAAGCCGATGCTCAACGCGATCGTGTAGACCGCCATTGCAATGTTGAGCCGGCGCACGAACCACTGTCCAACCATCGTGATACTGACGACTGAAAGTGCGCTCTGACCAAAGCCACGCGTGAGAGTGATCAGGATTGCTATCGCGGCCACATCGCGCGTCACGCTCATTCCGAGGACAACAGAAGCCAAAGCAACAGCCACTATCGTCAGGACAATTCGGCTTCCGAAACGATCGATCAATTTGCCGACGCCGACAGTGAAGAGAGCGCCGATCAACGTCGCCCAGAGATTTATGCGCGCGAAGTGGACGCGATCGAGTTGCAGATCCCGTAGGAGTGGCTCGGTGATGAGGCCGAGGCCCTGTGTGCGGCCGGGCAGCGTGCCGACCATTGCGAGCGCGGCGATAAAGACGTGTACCCAGCCGTAATAAAACGGAAGTTCAAGAGGACGTTGTCTTATTTCAGTAGCCACAAAAGGCACAAAAATCACGAAAAGGCTGTCGGTACTGTGGAACGTTGGCGACTAATTAACGCCCAACTCAGGCACAAGGTCAAAGACACGAGCAGCCCGATCCATCGCGTCAGTCCGTCCTTAAACACAACTGTCGCATTGAAGATGATGAAGATCAGAAAACTGTGCCAGATCAACGTTAACGTCCAAGGCCGGCGGCGATACGAATTCGCTCCCGCAAACCACCACCACGCGACATCTGCGATCCACAAGCTCGCGACCGCGTAGTTAATGAAGAGACCACCGCCCCAGTTGATCCCAACCACCGCAGCCGTTTGGCGAGCAGTTTCGAGATACGCCGATTCCTGACTCCAGCCGTGATAAAAATTGAAAGCGCAAATGAGGTGCAGAACGAGCGCAGCACAGCCGGTGGTCCACGCCAATCGAACCCACCGATCACTTCGCGCAGTCGCAAACGTAATACACCCGATCGTGTAAGCCACAATCGAGATCCAGACGGTACTCCGCGTTAATAACTCTCCCGAGCTCATGGCGAGATGCGCAGATTAGCGAAGTGTGCGAGTGTTCCGGGTCCAATCCACAACGCAACGGATCCTTTGCTCTGTCCCTGCTTCAGATCGTTGACCAGAAAAGTAGGCTGCGCGACGCCATTCACATACAGCCGCGCCTTGTCACCACGCACTTCAATCTTCACTCTGGTCCACTCTGCCGCGACCAGGTCGACGTAAGTCTCATACTTCTCTGGAAATTCCTTTCGCAGGAAGTGCCAAGGGAAGCCCGGCATCGAAATGTACTGAACTGAATGATTGCGACGCATCTGATCCTCCGCCCGCCCATTCGTCGGCCGCAGATAAATGCATTCGAAACGTGACTGATCTGGCGCAACGCGGAACGCGACTCCAATAAACCCGCGCGCACCTTCACCCGCGCCAGGCCCGGGCTCACCGGCTAGATCAACCTCGATGACGCCGTCCTGGAAGTCAGTCTTGGGCAGAATTACAAGTCGGCCTTCATCACCTAATTCCGGCGGCGCTGCATCACGAACGCGCAGAGCCTTTCGACCTTTGAACGTAACAGTCTCAGCCTTTACATTCGCAAGCTTCAACTGATCGGGCGAGGCTAACGAAACCGTCTGCGAAACCGTCTGCGAAACCGTTTGCGCCTGCACTACGCTAAACGCTGAAGTGAAGATGATGAGCAGTGGAAAAAGTGAACGCGCACGCATGCTCATGATGTCCTCTCAAACTTACCTGATTTTGTGTTTCTTTGGGGCTACAAATTCTTGGTCCGTTGTACGATTTGAAGTGCGGCTCCAATGCCGGCGCCGAACAACAACCCGTAGACAACTCCAAACAACAACATTCCGGTGGGTTCGCTCAATGAATCGAATAGCGCAACACCCAGGAAGTAGCCGAGAAAGTTTGATACGAAGAGCAGCGCTGAAAGTTTTACAGTTGAGCTTAACGATTTAAATCCTGCAGCAAGGACCACCGCCATAAAAATGGATCCTACAAGCGATCCGATCGCTTCACCTGTCGTTCGCCCGATACTGAAATATGCGATCATCCAAACTGCGGCATACGCGAAGAAGGCGACGGCCCAGAGTAGATAGAACTTTGGCAGTCGCCAGCGATCGACCACGACGAGCGATCCGAACACCGCGCCACTGAGCAGTATGAACAGCACGATCCAGGCGAGATATGAGCCAAACCGTCCGAGATTCAGGAGCATCCATCTCTCGGCGAAGGCGACCGTGGCGAATACGCACAGACTGACGAGGCCGAATCCGATCGCGCCCGTGACGATCGATTTAGATAGCGAGGGAAGCGGCTTAGATTCCGTTAACATAAAGTTGGTATGCAGATGGACGATCAGGCTGTAAAATCTCGTCGATCTGCGGAAAATATTCAAGTCAAAACGAACATGAAAAGACGCACCACGATCATAGTCAGTATTGCCTTTTCGATAATCATTACATTCATCGTTGTGGTCAGCACTGCGCGGCCGGCGTACGTGCAGAACGATTGGACTGAACCATTTCCCGCATTCCGCATTGCCGGAAATCTTTACTACGTCGGAAGCAGGGGACTCGCGAGCTATCTGATCACCACGCCCCAAGGCCACATTCTTATAAACAGCGATCTCGAAGCCAACGTTCCGATGATCCGGACGAGTGTGGAATCGCTGGGTTTCAAGTTCAGCGACATCAAGATCCTTCTCATCAGTCACGCACATTACGATCACTGCGCCGGGAGCGCCGCGATCAAACAACTCACGGGCGCGAAATACATGGTGATGGAAGGCGACGTCGATGTAGTTGAATCCGGTGGCAAGAGCGATTTTCAGTATGGCAATGATCCAACTCAACTTTACCCGGCGACAAAAGTCGATCGTGTATTGCACGACGGCGATCACGTAAAACTCGGAGATGCGACACTCACTGCACGTCTGACGCCCGGTCACACAAAGGGTTGCACGACATGGACTATGCGAGTGAATGACGGTTCGAAGATGCGTGTTGTGATCGTCGGCAGTCCTAATGTGAATCCCGGATACAAGCTTGTCGGCAATACGGTCTACCCGAGTATCACGGAAGACTTCGAAAAGACATTCCGCGTGTTGAAATCACTGCCGGTCGACTATTTCCTCGGCGCGCACGGTAGTTATTTTGATCTGGAATCCAAGTACCGGCGGTTTAAATCAGGCGAATTGGTCTTCTTCGATCCGAAGGGCTACAAGAATTTTGTCGACGACAGAGAGCAGGCGTTCCGGATGGAGTTGAACAAGCAGAAGGGCACCAGCAAGGTGGCTGACTGACTGATGGACCAATGAGATCGTTAGGCGAGAATTTCGGCATCGATCAGAAACGTTGGATGTTGGGGTTGAACCAGCAAACAACGCTGCGCTAACAGCAGTTCGGATCCGTACGTCTATATACTCGTGCAACGTGAAGGAAGATCGCTGATGTTGGTTTACCTCCGACGGCTTACGTTAATTACAGCTTGTCTGCTGACGCCGGCGTTTCTCACGGCCGCGCAGAGTCCTGCCTATCGTTTCACTGCGGGTCAGAGCTCGATCAGAGTTCCGATCGAGCTCGCGAACGATCTGATTGTTTTGAAAGTCCATGTAAATAGCTCGAGACCGCTTCACTTTGTCTTCGACACGGGCGCGAGTATTTCTGTGATCGATCCGCAAACCGCAAAGGCTCTGGGATTGCGCGCAAAAGGCAAACTAAATCTCGACGCCACCGGCGGATCGGTTCAAAGCGAATTGATTGAACCAGTGTCTTTGTCGCTGGCGGGCGTGACTGTGTTCAAGCAAACACTTGCTACGATTGATCTCGATGCCTTCGCGCCGTTATTTGGTTACAAGATCGACGGCATCATCGGTCACGACTTCATCAACAACTTCGTGGTCGAAATCGATTATGCGGCAGGTTTGATGAGGCTGTATGAGACGGGCAGCTACAAATATTCCGGAGCCGGTGAGTCAATTCCGATTGAACTCGTGGAGAAGACGCCTTTCGTGCATGGGAGGATCGTGTTGAATGGACGCGAGCCGATCGAAGGTAAGTTTGAAGTCGACACTGGTGGGACCGGAATCCTGAATCTAAACACTCCATTTGTTAACAATCACAAGATGCTCGAGACGCTGACCACGCACGCGCAAAGTAAACTGGGTGGTGCTGGTGGTTCGGCGGCGGCGGTGAAAGCGCACGTGCCCACGGTCGAGTTCGGAAGTTTAGTTGTAAAGAATCCGCTCGTTGTATTCGCGCAAGGGACCGAAGGAAGCGAAGGCAGTGCTCAGTACGACGGTGAGCTCGGCGCCGGGTTCTTCAGCCAGTTCAAAATGATCCTCGACTACTCACGTTCACAAATTATCTTCGAACGAAATCAAAGTGTCTCGACTACAAGAGACTTGAGTGGGCTCGATATCGTTGCAGAACCGCCGCGATTCAGAACGTACGTGGTGAATGGTGTGGCGGCTGACAGTCCGGCGGCCGCGGTTGGGGTGCAAGAGGAAGACACGATTGTCGCAGTCGATGGGCAGCCAACGGCGAGACTTACGTTAAGAGAGTTGCGACGATTGTTCAGGCAGGCAGGCGAGCGCGTAGTGAGTGTCAGGCGCGGATCGAAAACGATTCGACTACGAATGCGATTACAATGACTGTTCGAAAGTGGGATCGTTAATCCCGCAAGCGAAACTCCACGACTTGGTAAATCAACAGCAGCTTCATCAATTTCGCCCAAATATAAGCGATCTTTCGTTGGCACAGCCTTTGAACGTGCTTGGTCCCAATCCGTGTTTGATTTCTCGGACGAAGCTGTTTTCACTCTAAACGATAACGTCGAGATCAATCGCCATGCACGATCTAATCTACTGCTTCCGTATGCTGCGCAAGCGGCCCTCCTTTACGATCGTCGCCGTGCTGACTCTTGCGCTTGCCATCGGCGCGAGCACTGCGCTCTTCAGCATCGTCAATATCGTGGTGCTGAATCCGTTCCCTTACAAAGATCCTTCACGACTCTTCTTCGTGCGGCAGAGTTTGCCGAAGCTCGGCGTGCAGGAACAGATTCGATCTTCGGGACCGGAGTTTATCGACTTCACAAACAGCGGCATCTTCGAACGTGTCGCTGCGGTTGAACCTGTCAGTCGCAATCTCACGGGCAGTTTTGAACCGGAACGAGTCGCAGCCGCGAAAGTCTCAACTGAGTTCTTCAACATTCTCGGTGTCGAACCGTTGCTCGGCCGCACCATCTCACCCAACGAACAAGGACCTAACGGCGAGCGCGTCCTGGTGATTAGTTATGGTCTCTGGCAGCGACGCTTCGGTGGTGATAGCGCGGTGTTGGGCCAGAAAGTGTTCCTCGATGACGAGCCGTTTACGATCGTCGGCGTGATGCCGCCGCAATTCAGGTTTGAAGAATCACAAGCGTGGTTTCCGTTTCCGTTCGATCTCGCGAAGAACGCGCGAGACGGTCGCGCTTACTTGATTCTCGTTCGCACGACCTCCGCGACAACTGAGCAGCAAGTGAGTGCGGCACTCGCTAACCTCGCGCGACAAAACGAACAGGACTTCGGTGGCACAAATCAGGAATACGCCGGTCGAGGAATCTACCTGCAGTCGCTGGCCCAATATTATTTTGGCCCGGTTCGCAGAGCGCTGTTTATCTTGCTCGGTGCAGTTGGTCTCGTCCTGCTGATCGCGTGCGCCAACATCGCAAACTTACTACTCGCACGATCGATGAGTCGCTCGCACGAAATCGCGATCCGAAATGCGATGGGAGCAAGCCGCGCGCGCATCATCCGCCAGATGCTGATCGAGAGCGCTGTGTTGGGTTTACTAGGCGGCGGGCTCGGTCTGCTGATCGCTTCGTGGGGAACAAAACTTCTTTTCAAGCTGATGCCCACCGGCATACTTCCCACTGGCGTCGAGATCACGATGAACGTGCGGGTACTCCTCTTCACGTTGGCCGTGTCGCTCGTAACCGCATTCATCTTCGGATTATGGCCCGCCATTCAGGGCTCGAGAACACATACGCGCGAAGCGCTGCAGGCAGCGAGTAAACGATCAACTACGAGCGTTGGCGCTCGCCGCGCGCAAAATGTGCTGGTAGTTGCGGAAGTAGCCCTCTCGCTGGTGCTGCTGGTTATGGCGGGTTTAATGATCCGGAGTTTCGCGAAGCTGACGAATATCGATCCGGGCATGAGCACGTCAAACGTCCTGTCGATGCGGATCAATCGATCGCCGGCGAAGTCGAAAGACGGTTCACAGAACGGCGTCTTTTTTCAACAGGTGATCGATCGAGTTAAGACGCTGCCGGGGGTCGAGGCGGTGGGAGTTATGTCACACCCGCCTTTCTCATCCACAGAAGAGTTTCCGATCACAGTCGAGAGTGTCGCGAATGCCGGAACGCAAACGCAAAGCATCGACACCCGCACTGTCAGTTCCGATTACTTCAACACCCTGCAGATCCCGTTGGTCGCCGGGCAATTCTTCGCGGTTGATGATGGTCCACAGTCGACGCCGGTTGTGATCGTTAATCAGTCGATGGTCAACCGTTTCTGGTCCAACCAGGATCCGGTTGGCAAGAGAATCAAGATCGGCATGGCCGATTCGAAGGGCTCCTGGTATTCCGTTAAGGGCGTCGTCAAAGATTCGGCTCAATTAACGCTCGACCGGGAAACCAGACCCGAAATCTACTTTGCTCTCGGACAGTTGGCCTGGCGCTATCGCCGTATGAACGTCGCGGTACGCACGAATGTCGATCCGAAGAGTACGGTGCCCGCAATTCAGGCGGCCATTCGCGAAGTGGACAAGGATCAACCGGTCTATCAGATTCAAACGATCGATGAATTGATAGGCAGCACCGTTGGCACTCGCCGCTTCGCGTTGACGATTCTGATTATGTTTGCCGTGCTGGCTCTCGTGTTGGCGGTGTCGGGAATTTACGGTGTGATCTCGTATTCCGTTGCCCAACGGACTCAGGAGATAGGGATCAGAATGGCGTTGGGTGCGCGCGCGACAGACGTTCTGCGACTCGTGTTGGTCCAATTCATGCGATTGACGGTTGTCGGTGTAGTGCTCGGACTCGTCGCCGCGTACGCGCTGACGCGACTGATGACGAGTTTGTTGTTCGGTGTCACGGCAACCGACGTCCCCACCTTTATCCTCGTTCCGATCATTCTATCGCTCGTGGCGTTGATTGCATGTTTGATTCCGGCGCGGCGAGCAACGCGCGTAGATCCACTCGTGGCGCTGAGATACGAGTAATTTAGATAACTAGCCGCGGATTGACGCGGATAAACGCTGATCTGCGTTTATCCGCGTCGATCTGCGGCAAAAATCCTCTTTTACCGCGTGCGAAGTTTGCTTCAATATGAGACACTGTCCGCGCCGTTCGCAACAACTCTTGCAGGCTTCAAGTAGGTTTTTGGGTGTTGTAGTTAGCGAACCTGTCCAACCCCAAAATCAATAAAGACTCCCTTCTCCAGGAGACTGTTCGAGACAGTCTTTTTACCGGGAAACTGCCTATGAGTGTGCTTTCAAAAATGTTTCTCAATGAGCCTCGCGGCGAGATGGTGACCTTTAAAAAGGGGTTCAGCATACGTCTGGTGCTCCTGTTTACTGTGTTAACGGTGGTATTGACTGCGACTGTGATCCTGACCTGGGAAAAGGTGCTGAAACCTCCTTATTACAGGTGGATCGAGCGCAATTATCCCGGACCTGCCAACGCCGATAATCGCGACAAACTCGAACAAAGAAGCGAGCACTTCTTCATCTCGATGACGGTGGACGTCATCGTTGTCAGCATCCTGCTGGCGATTGTTAACCGTAAACAAAGACGATTAGTCGAGGTGAATCAGCAACTTGCACACAATGAAAGGGTCGCAACGCTCGGCCGGGTAGCCGCGCAGGTAGCTCATGAAGTAAGAAATCCGCTCGCCGGTTTATTACTTTACTCAGAACACCTCAAAGGCAAGATCGACGGCAAGTTACCGAACGGCGATGCGCAACTAATCGACAAGATCATCGACACGATCCACAACCTGACCGCCACCACCGAACAGATTCTGAATTTTGCGCGACCAGTCACGCTTGCGCCCAGAAGAGTAGACCTCAATGAAGTTGCGCGAGACGTGACTGAACTTTTGAGCACGGAGATCGCCGCTCATTCGATCGAGACCAAGCTCGACCTCAACAGCTCACCCGTTACAGGTATGATTGATGAGCCCTCGATCCGCGCAACCACGCTCAATCTTGTTCTCAACGCAGTGCAGGCCATGCCCGCGGGTGGACACCTGACGATTTCCACCAGCACCACTGACGGCAAACTATTGATGCTTATCAGTGATACGGGCTCCGGGATGAGTCCCGATCAGATCAGACAGATCTTTGAACCGTTCAATACGACAAAGAGCCGCGGCCTCGGTCTGGGTATGCCTTACGCGCAAAAAATCATTCAACAACACGGTGGACACATCGTCGTCGAAAGCCAGCCGGGAAAAGGAACTGATGTCAGAATTGAATTGCCGGCAAACGAGAGGAATCAGCAATGATCGCCCGACCTCCCAGGAAAATCCTGGTCGTTGACGATGAGCCAAGCGTTACCGGATCTCTCGAACTGATCCTCAGTGAAGGTGGATTTGAAGTTTTAACTGCCAACAGTTTCGCTTCCTCGACGGAAATTTTGAACCGGACCAGCGTGGATCTTGTCATCACTGATTTGCGACTGGCGGACGCGTCAGGAATCGACCTGATCAAGCACATCAAGAAAAGCACGCCGGACGTTGAGGTGATCCTCATGACCGGATATGGCTCGCTCGATATCACCATCGAAGCTATCAAGGCCGGTGCTTACTACTACCTCGAGAAGCCCTACACGGCCGATCGTCTGTTCACGCTCGTGGAGCGCGCTTTACAGTTGATCACTTTGAAACATGAGAACGAGTCGCTGAAACGCACGATCGCGGGCGACAGTGAAACGTTCGGCATGATTGGGCGCGACCAGCGAATGCATCAGATCTTTGAGACGATCCGAACTGCGGCGCCTTCCGATGCTTCAGTTTTGATCGAAGGTGAGAGCGGCACAGGCAAGGAAATGATCGCTACGGCTTTTCATGCGCAGAGCCAGCGTGCAGACGGCCCTTTCATCCGGATCAACTGCGCCGCGCTCCCGAATGAGCTCATCGAATCGGAGTTGTTTGGATATAAAAAAGGCGCATTCACCGGCGCCGATCGCGACAAACGTGGGCTAATCGAAGCCGCCAACCAGGGCACGCTGCTCCTCGACGAGATCGCGGAGATGCCTGTGCACTTGCAAACGAAGTTGCTGCGAGTTTTACAGGAGCGAAGACTACGCCGGCTCGGTGATGAAAAGGAGATCGACGTCAACTTTCGACTCGTCTCAGCCACGAACCGCAACACTCAAGCGCTGCTCGACGAAGGTCTCCTGCGCAAAGATCTCTACTTCCGAATCAGCACGATCAAAATCAAGGTCCCACCTTTGCGTGAGCGTCTTGATGATGTGCCGGTGATCGCGGGACGTTTTCTGATTCGATTTAACGAACAGTATGGCAAGCAGATTCGCGAAATCTCACCGGAAACGGTAGCGCGTTTGGTAAGCTATGATTGGCCAGGCAACATTCGGCAGCTCGAGAGCGTGATTGAGCGCGCGGTGCTGTTCTGTTCGGGTACTGAATTGCTTCCGAACTGTTTGCCCGAGGAATTTCAAGAACGCGCTTCGAGTTCTACATTTGTGATTCCACCATTGCTACCGATGGAAGAGATCGAGCGCCAGGCGATTATGCAAACTCTCGAACGCACTCACGGCAATATTAAGAAGACCGCGCAGATATTGCGTTTCCCGCGGCCGACTTTCTATCGCAAACTCAAGAAGCTGGGCATCAAGGTTGAACGTCCGGTCCCGCCTGTGACGGCGAAGTCTCAATAAGTGCCTGCTCGAACAGAGGATAAAGTCTGTATTCTGATCGTCGATGACGAACCGTCCGTTGGCGACGCGCTCAGGCTTGTGCTCGAGTCGAACGGCTACGAGGTCGTGCTTGTTACAAAAGGGATGGACGGGATAGATCAGGCGCGCAACCGGCGCTTTGGTTTCAGTGTCGTCGATCTTTTTTTGACTGACATCTCCGGGTTTCAGGTAATCACAACCATTCACAATCTACAGCCGCAAGTTCCGATTCTTCTCATCACTGCTCACGGCAGTCCGCAGGTATTCGCTGAAGCAAAAAGACTCGGCGCGATTGGTGCGCTTTCCAAACCGTTTCCACCCGCTGAAATCCTCAAAGTAATCAACTCACACGTGCATGGTCCAACCCCTGATTCACTGTGAAGCACCGCGCACACCCCGATGTCTCACGCTGAGACATAGAAAATTTTCACGCAAAGACGCAAAGAAAGACGCAAAGGCGCAAAGGCCCGCTAAGTGAATCCTGGCGGCCTTTGCCCTTTGCGTCTTTGCGTGAAAAACCTGTGGGCACGGGCGTTGCAATAACGCTGAACGCCAAATTCATCCGAGTTCAAGGGGGTGGCATATGGCATTGGTCCGTCCTCGCTTTACGAAGTGATGCCGGTGAATCGAGCTGGTGGTGGTCGGAGAGTGGCCGGCGACTACCAATCACACTCAGGAATCATTTCATCGATGGCGGCATTCGGGGGCAGCCTTCCGGGTAACACCGTAAGGTCTCTGGATTGGCGGTTGAATCAGCCGCACCGGGGTGCAGCCTGTCGGGGGACAGGCTGCACTCTCCCTTTCTACAGTTGGCACATAGGGTACAATCCCTACGCATGCCGCAATACATAGATTTAGAGACCTGGCCGCGACGCGCCGTCTTCGAGTTTTATCTTCCTTTCGACAAACCATACTTCAACGTCTGCACACAACTCGACGTTACCACACTGCTCGAGGAGTTGAAGAAACGTCGCCCGGGCACGAGCGTGTGGTTGACTTACCACTACCTCGCGCTACGCGTTGCCAACGAAATCGAACCGTTTCGCTATCGACTGCGACAGGGCAAGGTGCTGGTCCATGACGTCATCAACGGCGGCACCACGATCATTCTTCCCAACGAAACCTTCACACTCGTCTACTTCGATCACGCCGTGAGTTTCTCGAAGTTTATGGAAGGCGCCACTAAAGCCGTCGACGAGATCAGAAAAGGCGACTGGGCGTTCCGGCCAAAACACGATGACGACGCGCGCATCCACTGCACCACGCTCCCATGGATCGCGTTCACGAGCTTCTCGCACGCACGTCGCTGGGGACGTGAGGATTCGGTCCCCAAAATCTCCTTCGGCAAGTTCATCAAAAATGGCGACCGCACGCTCCTGCCATTCTCCGTCGAAGTACACCATTCACTGATGGACGGCCTGCACGTCGGTCGTTACATTGCGCGCATTGAAGAGCTGCTCGCGGAACCGGAAACCTTTCTCGACTAAATGCGCAAACTCATTCTCGCCGCCATCGTGCTCGTCGTTCTCGGCAGCGCAACTGCTTTTCTTGTCTACCGTTATAAAAACAAGCCGGTACCGACGCCGCTCGGTTGGAAGGCCAACGTAACAACTATAGCCGGTGATGGATCTCCACTCGTTCTCTCGGATCCGTTTGGAGTTGCGGTTGCTGTAGACGGAACGATCTACATCGCTGATGCGGGCGAGAGTAATCGCATTCGCAAGCTTTCGCCGGATGGAAGCGTCACGACACTCGCCGGCAGCAGCGAAGGATTTGCTGACGGCGCCGGAGCAGCAGCGTCTTTCAACACGCCCTCGGCGCTCGCGCTCGGACCCGACGGCGATCTCTACGTCGCTGACACCGGAAACAATCGCATCCGCAAGATCACTCCAGACGGCAAGGTCTCGACAGTTGCAGGTAACGGAACCGCGGGTTACGTCGATGGACCAGCGGCGCAGGCACAATTCAATGGGCCGATAGGTTTGGCAGTCAGTCCAGGTGGTGACATTTACGTTGCCGACACGTACAACGACGTGATCCGCATGATCACGACTGAGGGGCAAGTAACGTCGATCGCGGGTGGCGGTACGCCCGGATATGCGGATGGTAAACAGAATGTAGCGCTCTTCGATACTCCATCGGGAATTATCGTCGTCGAGGACAGCAGTCTGATCGTCGCTGATACCGGTAATCAGCGTCTTCGCAAAGTTAGTGCGGACGGTAATGTGACTACGCTGCCAATCTCGGGTGAGGAGCTTTCGAGACCGATCGGCCTGGCACTTTCTCACGATCACTTTCTTTACGTCACCGAGCTGGATGAATCGCGAGTTGTACAAGTCGCACCAGACGGCGTTGCGCGTGTGATTGCGGCGCAGTTCAATCAACCGACCGGAATCGCGATCGGACCGCGCATCAACAAACCGACAGAGCTCTTTGTGGCTGACAGCGGAGACTATCTGGTTAAAAAGCTGGCTCAGACCACGGCTTCTGGGGCCGCTGCTGTGGTTGATCCGCTGCCGAAACTCACAAATCAAACTCTTGGTCAGCAGTCGCTGATCTGGCCAGTTGATCCGCAACAGAGTCCACATGAAGTCGTCGCCACGATGGGGGAAGTACGCGGCAGTTTCGATTCTGACGATAGTCGTCATCATCTTCACAGCGGTCTCGATGTCTTTGGTGCTTACGGCGAAACTGTTCGTGCCGTGCGGTCGGAGAAAGTTGTCAGCCCGCAACCGAATTGGGGCTTCGATTCGCTCAACGAGGGCTTTCGTGTTGGCGTCGTCTCTTATATTCACCTGCACGTCGGACGCGATAAAGACGGAAAGATGTTTGACGATCCACGTTTTATTCCGGTGAATAACGGTGAAGGGAAACTGGAGCGCGTGCGAGTCAGACGTGGCACACGTTTTCGGCCCGGCGATGCTGTCGGCACCATTAACAAGATGTATCACGTTCACATGAACATTGGTCCACCGGGTGGTGAGATCAATCCGCTTTCGCTCGCGCCGGTCGGCTTTAAGGACGATATTCCACCGACGATTGAGAGGGATGGCGTTCAACTGTTCGACGCGAACGGCACGCGATTAAACGAGAAGCAGAACGATCGATTAGTGGTGCGTGGGCCAGTGAGAATCGTTGTGGATGCGTTTGATCGAACGAACCTGAATCCCGATCGGCGGCGGCTTGGGCTATACAAGCTGGGTTATCAGGTGCTCAAAGCTGATGGAACACCATTTGACCAACCGCGCATCAATATTCTCTTCAATCGACTGCCGCCTGATAGAAAAGCGACGAAGGTTGCATATGCAGACGAGAGTGGAATCACAGTCTATGGCAGCAAGACGACAAGGTTCCTCTACGAAGTTACAAATACGGTACGAGACGGCCAGGTGGCCCGCGGTGTTTGGGACACGACGCAATTGCCGAAAGGCGATTACCTACTACGAATCATCGCCGCGGACTTCTCCGGCAACGAGGCACAAGCAGGGCGTGACATTCCGACTCGCGTTAATCCGTGATTTAAATCCGTAAAATCCGCGTTTGCCTGAAAACCACCTCGTGTTGCAAGATACAACTTGATTTCCGAATACATACAACACGCGCTTGAGGAGGACATCGGTACCGGCGATGTCACGACGGATACAATTGTGCCCGCAGACGCGAAGCTGCGCGGTCGAATCGTCGCCAAACAAGATGGAATCGTTGCTGGATTGGACGTTGCAGAGAAAGTCTTTCTCACTCTGAATCGAAATGTAAGGTTCATTGCGAAGGCAGGCGATGGCTCGAGAGTTACTCGGCGCGACGTGTTGGCAGAAGTCGAGGGACCAGCGCGCGCACTCCTCACCGGCGAGCGCATTGCGCTGAATTTCCTCGATCGCATGTCGGGCATCGCCACGCTCACACGAAAGTTCGTCGACGCAGTCGCGAGCACACGCGCAACTATTCTCGATACACGCAAAACAGCGCCCGGTCTCCGTATGACTGACAAGCTCGCCGTCCGCCTCGGAGGTGGGGAAAACCACCGCACGGGCCTGTTCGACATGGTTCTAATAAAAGACAACCACATCGACTTTGCCGGCTCGATCACGAAAGCAGTCGAACGTGTGCGCGCGTCCGGGACGACGCTCGAAATCGAAGTCGAAACACGCACACTCGACGACGTCCGCGAAGCTCTCGCGCTCGGAGTTGAGCGCATCCTGCTCGACAATATGTCGCCTGACACGATGCGCGAAGCAGTCGCAATCTGCGGCGGCAGGGCCAAACTCGAAGCGTCTGGCAACGTTACGCTCGATAATGTGCTCGAAGTTGCGAAGACTGGTGTCGATTACATTTCAGTCGGCGCTTTGACGCATTCGCCCGTAGTCTTTGATGTGAGTCTTGAATTTGTTGGTTGAAGAAGATGATTACTACTGACACGACAACTGATGCGATCTACGAAAAGCTGAGCCGGCTGTTGTCCGACACGGTGCCCGATTTCGAGCTCCGTCTCAAAGCTGAGCTCGCGGCGGAGATCAATCGACTCAAAGTTGAGAAGAACGCCGTCATACTCGGTCATAACTACATGGAGCCGGCGCTCTTCCATTCGATTCCTGATTTCGTCGGCGATTCGCTCGAGCTCAGTCGCAAAGCCGCGGAGACTGACAAAGACATCATCGTGTTTTGCGGCGTGAAGTTCATGGCCGAGACGGCGAAGATTTTGAATCCGACGAAGAAGGTGCTCATACCTTCTGAGAAAGCGGGTTGTTCGCTTGCGGCAAGCATCACTGCGGAAGACGTGCGCGAGTTGAAGCGCAGGTTTCCGGGCGTTCCGGTCGTGACTTACATCAACACTTACGCAGACGTGAAGGCGGAGACTGACATTTGCTGCACGTCGTCGAATGCGGTTGCGGTGGTCAAGTCTTTGAAGACTGACAAGGTGATCTTCATTCCCGACGAGTATCTCGCGGGCAACGTCGCGCGTGAAACCGGCAAGCAGATCATCTTTCCGACACGCGAGCCGCGGCTGCGTTATCCGAACGATCTCGAATACGAGATGATCGGTTGGCCCGGTCGTTGCGAAGTGCACGAGAAGTTCAGTGTTGAGGATATTCAGAACGTGCGTAAGCAGTTTCCTGATGTGGTGATTCTGGCCCATCCGGAGTGTAGTCCGGAAGTTGTTGCTGCGTCAGACTATTCGGGCAGCACGACGGCGATGATCCGTTACGTCGAGCAAACGAATGCGCCGCGGTATTTGCTGCTGACGGAATGCTCGATGGGCGACAATATCGCGGCAGCGAATCCTGATAAGGACATGTTGCGGCTGTGTAGCGTGCGTTGTCCGCACATGAACCAGATCACGCTCGAAGACACGCTGGAATCGTTGAAAAAAGAGCAGTTTGAGATCGTGATTGATGAGGACATTCGGGTTCGGGCGTTGCGCTCGGTGCAGCGAATGCTCGAAATCGGAAAAGAAGATTAGGCCGCGGATTTACGCGGATGAACGCGGATGGCAAATGCTGAAGTTCTGATCATCGGTTGTGGAATTGCCGGTGCGACTGCTGCTCTACGTCTCGCTCGAAATCCCGATCGACAAATCACCATCATCACGCGCGCGTCGGACGCCCACGAATCAAACACGCGCTATGCACAAGGCGGCATTATTGGCCGGGGTCCTGACGACACCGCCGACCTTCTATTCCAGGATATTGTTGCTGCGGGTGCAGGCGTTACGTCACCGAAAGCCGCCCGGATCCTCGCTGATGAGGGCCCGCAACTCCTGAACGAAGTTCTCGAACGCACGGCCCATGTCGTTTTCGATCCCACTTGGGGACAGGAAGCGGCGCACTCACGCCGCAGAATTCTTCACGTCGGCGATGCGACTGGCCGCGCGATCATGATCGGTCTGATCGCCGCGCTTAAGAATTATCCAAACATCAAGATCGAATCAGACGCGACTGCCGTCGACCTCATCACGTTTCCCCACCACTCGCGCAATCCGTTAGACAATTACAGCGAAATCTCTTGTCACGGCTGCTACGTTTTCGATCGCACTGAAAAGACCGTACATCGTTATCTCGCGAACGCAACGGTTCTCGCGACCGGCGGATTGGGCAGGATCTATCGAAACACGACGAATCCCATCGGCGCGCGTGGGGACGGCCTCGCGATGGCCCATCGCGCCGGAGCGCGTATCGCGAATGCCGAGTATGTTCAGTTTCATCCGACTGCGCTCGCCGCGCCGGGTGCTGAGGGTTTGCTGATCAGCGAAGCTGTTCGTGGTGAAGGCGGTGTGTTATTGACGCCTGAGCTGCGGCCTTTCATGGAGCGCTATTCGCCCAAATGGAAGGATCTCGCGCCGCGCGATGTGGTTGCGCGCGCTATTCATCACGAGATGGAAGCGCATGCTTACTCATACGTGTTGCTCGATATCGCTTCACACATGCCCGCGGAGAAGATTCGCGAGCGCTTTCCTTTTATATATGAGCAGTGTTTGAAGGTGGGGCTCGACATCTCGCGTGAGCCGGTGCCGGTGGTGCCGGCGGCGCATTATTTTTGTGGTGGCGTGTTGGTGGATGAGTGGGCGCGTTCGACGATTCGAAACTTGTATGCGGTCGGTGAGATCAGTTGTACGGGTGTGCATGGTGCGAATCGACTCGCTTCGACGTCGCTTCTGGAAGGGCTCGTTTGGGGAAATCGTGCGGCGATTGAGATCGAGAAGGCGCTGAGTGAAGGGAATGGTCCCACGCCGCGGTTCGAGGATATTCCGCCGTGGGATGAGAGTGGGTTGAGTGCCGACCCGGATCCGGCGTTGATCCAAGGCGACATGCAGACGATTCAGAACATCATGTGGCATTACGTCGGGCTCGTACGTACCGCCGACCGTTTGTCGCGTGCGATTCGCGAGTTGCGGCATTTGTGGAACGAGATCGAGACGTTTTACCGGACGACGAAGCTTTCCGATGGGTTGATCGGGTTGCGCAATGCGGTTGAAGTAGCGCTCATCGTCGCGCAGGCGGCGCAGCACAATCGTCAAAGCCGTGGCTGCCACTATCGACAAGACTCGGTGACGGTTACAGGCGATCGGCTTATTTAACAGCGGATGAACGCGGATTTAAAAACCGGATTAGAACTCTATCCATGTGCCGGCGTTCTCCGACTGGGCTTTTTTGTAAAGATAATCCGCGCTGACGACGTCTTCGATTGCGAGGCCGAGAGATTTGAAGAGTGTGATCTCGGTTGCAGATGTGCGGCCGGTTTTTGTTCCGATCAGTAGCTCGCCGATCTCACCTGAAATGCTTTCCGGAGTTACTAATCCTTCCTTAGCGGCGAGTAAATAATCACCAGATTCATTCAATGCGGATTCGCGCCGATCGGTGAAGATGCGGGCTGCGGCCATCGTCGCGCTGTCGATCTCGCGGGAGTTGGGTGAGTGTGTCCCGATCGCGTTGACGTGCGCGCCGGGCGAGATCCAGTCTTTATTGATTACCGGCTCGAGTGACGATGTCGCGGTCACGATTAAATCCGCGCCTCGCACTGCTTCCTCATTCGTTTGCACGGCCTCGATCGAAAATCCGATCTGGGGTTGCATCTCGCGCACGAGTTGCTGCGCGTGTTCGATGTTACGCGCGGCCACGCGAGCATGTTTGATTGTGCGAACAGCGGCGAGGGCTGTGAGATGTGTTCGCGCCTGAACGCCCGCGCCGATGATTGCCAATTGCCCCGCATCTTCACGCGCAAGCAGACGTGTTGCGACAGCGGAAACGGCTGCCGTTCTAATAGCCGTGATCTCCGAAGCATTCATCAGCGCAAGCAGCTCACCTGATTCGCGGCTGAACAACATCACCGCGCCCTGATGTGCGTCTTTACCGTTCGCAGGATTCTCGGGAAAGACGCAGATCGCTTTCAGTCCGAACGCGCCTTGCTCACCGGCGCGATACGCAGGCATCAATCCGAGCAGTCCGCGTGCTTCAGGTGGACGAACTATCGTGCGCAACGGTTGATACACCTCACCACGCGCGAGTGCCGCGAGAGCATCAGCCATCAGCTCGATGCAGTCTGGCATCGGCAGCAGCTCGTGGATCTGTTGGTTGTCGAGGACAAGTATTTTCATGATTGCTCGAATCGGAAATTAGTCGGCAGATTACCCCAAAAGGTAACTCACCTCACACAATCCGCACGGAATCGTTAACGCCTGACTCAGCAATTTATCCTGACTATCGAGAAAACTGCAAAAAATCGGGCGTTATTCGAGTGGTGGCTTGTTGGCACGGACCTTGCCAAAAGGGAAGCGAACGAAACGGTTGGATTTGAAAAAGGGGTCAGTCGGGAAAATGAAAAAGGGTTTAATCGCAATTTTCTGTTTGTTGGTTTTGACGTTCTCGTCGCTTCCCGTGGCGGCGCAAACACGATATCGCAGGTACGACAACGCGAGACGTTACGAGCAACGCTCGGGTGACTGGCGGTATCAAGATAGAGTTTATAACGGACGTCGCTGGGATCGAGACAGATCTTTCTGGGATGAGCATCGCGACAAGCTCACCACTGGCATCGGAGCAGGCGCGGGCGCGCTACTCGGCGGTGCGATGGGTGGTAAGAAAGGCGCAATCCTTGGCGCGATCATCGGTGGAGGCGGCGCAGCAGTCTACACTTACGGGATTCGAGATAAAAACAACCGGCGCTACTAAGCTCGTCGGTTAACAGTTCGGTCACACATTGCAAGATGAGTGGCCTTGTCAGGGCCCGGATGCGAAGGGGAGAGCGCGTCCGGGTCCTAACAGTTTAAATCGTGGAAAAGCAGCCGCGGATCGCAAACAGATCCGCGGCTGCTTTTGTGCCTCATTGTGGCTTCTGTTATATAGATAGGTCCGCACTTATCAGCTTGTCGGAGACTCTGATGGAATTCCAGGAAAACATTCTCGGCTTGATCGGAAATACGCCTCTCGTAAAGCTCAACCGGCTTGCGCGAAACGTCAAGGCACAGGTCTACGCGAAGATGGAGAACCTGAATCCGGGCTATTCAGTTAAAGACCGGATCGGCGTCGCCATGATTGAAGCCGCAGAACGTGAAGGGATTCTGAAACCTGGCGGGACGGTCATCGAGGCAACATCGGGAAACACCGGAATCGGTCTGGCGCTCGCCGCCGCCGTCAAAGGTTACAAATGCATTTTCGTCATGACTGACAAGGCTTCGGTCGAGAAGTCGCGCTACCTAAAAGCGCTCGGCGCAGATGTCGTAATAACGCCAGTTTCGGCCAAACCCGGCACGCCCGATCACTACGTTTCCACAGCCAAACGCATTGCATCCGAGACGCCAAACTCGTTCTATCCCGATCAGTATTCGAATCCCGCTAACCCTGAAGCGCATTATCGAACGACCGGTCCAGAGCTTTGGCGACAGACGGAAGGCAAGATCACGCACTTCGTGGCCGGACTCGGAACCGGCGGCACGATTTCCGGCACCGGTCGCTATCTGAAAGAGAAAGACCCGAACATCAGGATTATCGGCGCAGATCCGTACGGCTCGATTTTCAAAACTTATAAAGAGACCGGAAAGATCATCGAGACGACGCCGTACCTCGTTGAGGGAATCGGACAGGAGATCGTCCCTGCAAACGTACACATCAAGTATGTGGACGAAGTGATCAACGTCACTGACCGTGAATCGTTTGAGATGTCACGCTTGCTCGGTCGAACGGAAGGAATCTTCTGCGGCGGCTCGACTGGTACGAATCTCGCTGCGGCTTTACGTGTGGCAAGCAATCTTGATGAGAATGCCATCGTCGTTTTCATCGTCTGCGATACCGGCGAGCATTATCTGTCGAAGCATCACTCGGACGAGTGGCTCAAAGAGAAGCGCTTGCTGGAACCGCAAAAGATTACGGCTGGTCTAATCAGTGGCACGAAGAAACCGCAGGCGCCAAAGACGTTGGTATCCGTGACGCCGGCGAACACAGTCGCCGAAGCACTCGAGAAGATGGACGATCTCGGTCTCACGCAGATGCCTGTTCTGGAAGAAGGACGTGCCATCGGATCATTACGCGAGAATCGAGTGTTAGCCAAAGTGGTCCGTAACCGGGAGCTGCTGAATTCGCCTGTGAGTGAAGTGATGGAAGCGAGTTTCCCGACGCTTGATGTCGACGCAAGCTCTTCTGAAGTGGCGCGACGATTACAGACGAGCGCGGCAGTGCTCGTAGAAGAATACGGGCGCATCATCGGGATCATCACGCGTCATGACGTACTCGACTTGAAGAACGTGGGGCAGTAGCTCCTAGCCTGCATGGCAAAAGAAGAAAAAGTGTTGGCGGCTAATCGTGCGGCCTTCCACAATTATCATATTTCGGACAGATACGAAGCGGGACTCGTATTGACAGGCACTGAGGTCAAGAGTGCCATGGATGGTCGCGTGCAACTGAAAGAAGCGTACATTTCAGTGCGCGAGGGCGAGGCGTGGTTGTTCAACGCACACATTTCGCCGTATTCTCATGGCAACCGCGAGAACCACGATCCACTGCGGACTCGCAAGCTGCTGCTTCATAAACGCGAAATATCCCGACTGGACGAAGCCACAGCCAAACAGGGAATGACTCTCGTTCCCACGCAGCTCTACCTAAAAAACGGTCGCATAAAAGTCGAGGTGGGGATTGCGCGCGGTAAGAAGTTGTACGACAAGAGAGAGGCCGAATTAAAGCGAACCGTTGAAAGAGAAACGCGTGCCCAGTTGAAGGAACGCAATCGTTGACCAATTTTTCTTAGTTCTAATTCCCAACACCCAGGAGAACGTACTCACATGCAAGTTGAAGCCAGCCGGGGCCCAATTGAAGAGCTTGATGTGCAAGCCTTAGCAGTCGCAGTTTTCAAAAACGAGAAACCTGATGACGGTTTCCTGAAGAAGCTCGATGAGCTTTCTGGTGGACTCGTGCGGTCCGCCCTCGATGCCGAAGAGTTCAGCGGTAAAGAAGGCGAGACCGCTTATTTCCATCTCGTCGGAAACAACAAATTGAAAGCACGTCGCCTGCTTCTGGTGGGTGTAGGCGATGCGAGCGACTACAAGAATCCACAGGTCTCGCAGATGGCGGGAACTGCTGTTCGTTCGTTGCGCAGTAAAAAAGCGAAAACGATTGCGGTGGCGCCGCGGGCTTCCGGCGATGTGTTCGAAACAACGGCAACGGCTGTCCAGGGTGCTTACATTTCGCTGTTCGATCCGGATAAGTATCGAACTGTCGATAGAGAGGAAAAGACGATCGATCGTTTAGTAGTGGCGGTCGAGGGTGCGGAAGAAGATGCATTGCAGCGCGGTGTCAACGTGGGTCGGATAGTTGGTGAGTCAGTGAACTTCACTCGCGACATGGCAAACGAGCCAGGCGCTTACATGACGCCGACAGACATGGCGGAACGCGCGCGCGAGATCGCGAACGAATTTGGTTTGAGTATTGACGTGCTCGACGAAGCGCGCATGGAACAGGAAGGAATGGGATCGTTGTTGAGTGTCACGGCCGGCTCAGACCAACCTGCCAAGCTGATCATCTTGAAGTACACGCCGCCAACTCCTCCGTCAGATAACAAAGAGTTGCTCGCCTTCGTTGGTAAGGGCGTGACATTCGATTCCGGCGGCATCTCGCTCAAGCCCGGCGAGAATATGGAGTTGATGAAGTACGACATGACAGGCGGGGCGACGGTGATAGGTGTGATGCGTGCGATCGGGCAGTTGAAGCCGCCGATTCCGATTCTGGGTGTGGCGCCGTGTACAGAAAACTTGCCATCGGGTAAGGCGACGAAGCCGGGCGACGTCGTGAAGGCGATGACGGGCAAGACCATCGAGATCATCAATACCGACGCCGAAGGACGTTTGATCCTTGCTGACGCAATTGCTTATGCGAAAAAGCTCGGTGCGACGAAAGTCATCGATATGGCGACGCTGACAGGTGCGGTGTCGATCGCGCTTGGCGACGTGAATGCGGCAGTTTTGGGGACCGACCAGGATTTGATTGACGAGATTATTTCTGCCGGAAGGGAAGTCGGTGAGAAGTTCTGGCAGTTGCCGCTCGACAAGGAATATTCGAAGCAGATCAAGTCAGATATTGCAGATATTAAGAATGTCGGGGGCCGGAAAGCTGGAACAATTACGGCTGCGGCGTTTCTAAAAGAATTTGCGGATGGAATTGCCTGGGCGCATCTCGATATCGCAGGTACGGCGTGGGGCGATGAGGCGAAGCCGTACCGTTCGAAGGGGCCGACGGGGATTGCTGTGAGAACTTTGCTGCGGATCGTCGACCGGGCCGTTCAGAAGCAATAGCATCTTGAAAGAGGGCGGGTGTCTTTAGTGGTAGACAGTTGGTGTCCTCGACTGTTGACACTTTTCGTCACGGGCGGAATCGACAAGTTGATTTTGCTGGGGTTTTTGACAACGGGAGACATGGCATGGCGGTTGTAAATACAAGGACAACTAGCCAAAGGGTGCGAGTCGCCTTAGTTACGTCCTCGCCCCCTCGAATGCCGCTCGAGGTATTTGCCCGGCTCCCCTTTGGCACCCCCCAAAGCCAATTTCGTCATCTCAATAGACGTTTGAATCGACCGTAGTACTTGCACACGGTGGTATACTTTTCGGGCGAGTGACGCGGTGTCCTCAGGCAGCCCTTGGCATCCATCGCTGGCTTTCGGAGTTCAGAAGCACAGTGATCGACTACTACAGAATTTTGGGCGTCAAGCCGAATGCGTCTCAGGTCGAAATCAAATCGGCCTACCGGAAACTTGCGCTAAAAAGTCACCCCGATCTGAATCCCAACTCCGAAGCCGGTAAACAGTTCGCACTCCTCTCGAAGGCGTATCACACGCTCATCGATCCACAGGAACGTCACTATTACGACGAGCAGTTGAAAGCACAGAAAAAGGCCAACTACTCGATTCTCAATTCAAACAATCCACACGCGAAGCGTGCCCGGAACCTGGCGGTGCAGGCGAAATGGGACCGTTTGGTTGACGAGGTCCTCGAACGCGACCGTCTGGAGAACCGCGAGCGACAACGAGCGGTGTTCACCACAGTCTCGTTATTCCTGTCGACGTTCTTCCTCGCGATGATGAAACCGCAGTTGTGGCACCTGTTTTCGACGATGGGCCGTGTCATTGTGTTGACGCTGTTTGTGATCGGCGTTTGGCACCTCGCGAACCGTTTGCGTGAGTACATCACGCACTACACGTACAAGCCCAAGCCGATCCTGGGATCGATCATCAGTCAGGATGCAGCACCCGAGCAGCCGTTTACCCGCTTTTCGGCGTACACGTTTCTGCTGGTGGGTTATGTGCTCAGTGTTGGGATTGGTTTGTATATCGGCTGGCACACACAGGACTTTTTCAATGACATGGCTTTGCTGTTCCGGCACCGCGTCGTGGCTGTGCAGTCAAGCATGATTCTCGATCTGATTTTCTACCCGCCGATTGCCGTGTTGATTGTCGATACAGTCCACGGACTTGCTTCCCGCATCGACTAATTAACCGGATCTGAAAGGATTAACAGGACGCCAGCCTGTAAATCATGTTAATCCTGTGTGAATTCGTGTATATTGACTGTCCCCACCCCGAATACAAGCAAAAAGGAGCACGAAAATGGCCAATAACACGAATGAACGCCAGTTTCTTGCTTCGAAACTCGAAGCACTGAGTGAAACCGAAGTAGGGGAAGTTTTGGATTACATCTCGACGATGGAGTCCAATCGACGAACAAGAACAACCTCTGGCGCTCTCGACGATGAAGTCGTGATGGCCCTTGCCGATGCTCAGGAGAATCGCCGCGCACGACAGGCATTTGAATGGGAAGCGGTTAGGCGCAAAGCAGAGAGACGAGCTGCGGCAAGAGGTGGCGCCTATATTTAATGCTACGAAAAAGCACAAAAGGCCCAAAGGTTAATTCCATTTGCGCTTTTTGTGCCTTTTTGTGTCTGGTTTCTTTTGTGGCTTCGGCGCAGCACACGCGCAATCTCACTCCATCACAAGCCGAAATCGAAAGACAGCGCCAGCGTTTGAACTCTTCTGACGTTGAAGAGCGTCGTGACGCCATTATGCGACTCGGCGCCATGCGCCTCGCGGCTGCATCACGTGCCGCGCTTCCAGGCCTCAGCGACCCAGAGCCGATCGTGCGCGCCACCGCGGCGAAAGCGATTCTTTCGATCGGTGCTGAAGAGAGCGTTTCGTCGCTGCTCCCGTTACTCAAAGACAAAGACGAGTTTGTTCGTCGCGAAGCTGCTTACGCGCTCGGCCTGACACGCAGCCGCGCTGCAACCTCGGCACTTACCGATCTTTTGTTGAACGATAAAGAAGACGGCGTGCAAGCTGCTGCCGCAGTTGCGTTGGGCCACATCGCAGATGAAGCGGCTGTCGTCGCCCTGGTGGGAACACTCGCGCCTGAGTTATCGGCCCCAACAAACAAGAAGCGCAAGCGAGAAGACAACGTTTTCGTGCTTCGTGCTGCAGCTACAGCACTCGGTCGCATCAAGAGTCGGGCCGGCACCGCAGCACTGATTTCAGTTTTGAGCAATGAAAAACTCCCGTCGGATGTCCGACGGGAGTCTGCGAGATCGCTTGGTCTAATTGGTGATGAAACTGCCGTGCCCGCTTTACGGGCGGCTTCGATGGCTGCAGATCCTTATCTAGCCCAAATCGCCACCGAAGCACTGAAAAAACTAAGCCGCGGATGAACGCAGATTAGTTCTCTACCTTTTCACCACGGCCGTGACCCTTCTTAGCCGCTTTCGACGCCGCCGGGATCGGCAATCCAACACCACCCGACAACGTTTCACTTGAACCTTCGTCCGCGTTCGAGTTCTGCGCCATCTCGTGAATTAGCGCACCGCCCGAGCTCTTAGAAAAGATCAGACGATTGCGAATGCCATCCACGTCGACGTGCACGAGATCTCCCAAACCGATCTGGCCTGTGGCCACGAGGTTTGAAAGCGGATACACGAGAAATCTCTCGACCGCTCTCTTCAAGTGACGTGCACCGTATTTGTAGTCCAGTCCTTCCTTCATCAGCATATCTTTCGCTGTTTCAGAGCACTGGAACACAAACTTGGTTCCCGCCGACTGCATGATGCGGTCTTGAACTGCCTGCAACTCGAGATCAAGAATCTGACGCAGGTGGTGCTCCTTCAACGACCGGAACACGACAACCTTGTCGATGCGGTTCATGAACTCGGGCGAGAACTTGCGTCGTGCTGCTTCGACCGCCGTGCGGTAGATCTTCTGGTCGACTTCGGTGTCGTTCGGAGTCTTCGAACCCTTGCCAGGCGCGAAACCGATCCCACCGGAAATCAACTCAGACATCTCGCGGGCGCCGAGGTTTGAAGTCATGATCACCATCGCCTTCGAGAAATCGACGCGACGATTGTCGCCCAGCGTTAAAGTCGCTTTGTCGAGAATGCCCAGCAACAACTGCCACAAACTGTCGGAAGCCTTCTCAATTTCGTCGAACAGCACGAGCGACACTTTCATATCGTCGGTGTGCATCCGATCGAGATTTTCCTGGGTCAGCATCGGCGAAGTTTCGCGATGTCCGAGGTATCCCGGAGGCGAGCCAATCAGTTTGGCAATTTCATGCGAGTGTTGAAACTCCGCGCAGTCGATCTTTACTACTGCGTTCGGGTCGCCGTAAAGAACTTCAGCGGCCGCTTCAATCACGCGAGTTTTACCGGAGCCTGTCGGACCCAAAAACAACATCGTTCCGATAGGGCGGTTTGGGGGATTCATGCCTGCCAGAAATATCTGATACAGGCCACTCATACGTCTTACTGCGCGTTCCTGCCCAACAATTCGCGCCGTCAAACGCTCCTCAAAATCCTGCGCACGCGGGCTTTTTTGATCAGGATCAAGGAAAACTGTACCTGTGTTGTTCATGTCTTTTGTCGTCACTTCTCTCTCAGGTAACATCGGCTCTTTCTCCTTGCCAGCCAATCCGGGGGCGATTGTCAGGACCCAAGTCCTCTGGCCCAGCGGCTTACTTGCAAGGACCGATCCACATCAAATTGATGCAGGGGGAATAGGCTGAGGTTCGCCAGGTCGGGTTTTAGCACGTGAAACGGCTGGCGACCCGTTGCTATATATACAAGTCTGCAAAAAATGTCACCAGAAATATGCCTGACTGACAATAAATTGCACCTTTTAAGCTGAGAATACACCGGTTGATTCAGCTTAATCGTAGTATTCCAGACCTAAGTGAGTAATCAAATCTTCACCGCGCAAGTGCCGCAGCGTGTTCTTCAGTTTCATCAACTGTATGAAGATGTCGTGCTCGGGATACAACCCAGGCGCTGTTTGCGGAGATTTGAAATAGAACGACAGCCATTCCTGCACGCCCTTCATTCCCGCGCGTTGAGCGAGATCGAGGAATAGCGCCAGGTCGAGAACAATCGGTGCCGCGAGGATCGAGTCGCGACACAGGAAGTCGATCTTGATCTGCATCGGGTAGCCGAGCCAGCCGAAGATGTCGATGTTGTCCCAGCCTTCCTTGTTGTCGCCGCGCGGTGGGTAGTAGTTGATGCGCACGACGTGTGAAAAGTCTTTGTAGAGGCTCGGGTAAACATCCGGTTGAAGAATGTATTCGAGCACTGACAGCTTCGACTCTTCTTTTGTCTTGAAAGAATCGGGATCGTCTAGCACTTCACCGTCGCGGTTGCCAAGGATGTTTGTGGAGTACCAGCCGTGCAGACCCAGCATGCGCGACTTCAATCCCGGCGCGATGATGGTCTTCATCAAAGTTTGTCCGGTCTTAAAATCTTTACCGCAGATGGCGAGTTTGTTCTTGTCTGCGAGTGACATCAATGCGGGGATATCGACGGTGAGATTCGGAGCCCCGTTCGCGAAAGGAATTCCTGACTTGAGTGCCGCGTAGGCGTAGATCATCGATGGCGCGATCGCTTTGTGGTTGTCGCGCATCGCCTGCTCGAACGAGTCGAGCGTCTTGTGAACTGCATGTGGCTTCAGGAAGATTTCTGTCGATGCAGCCCAGATCATCACGAGGCGCGAGCATTTGTTCTTTCGTTTCCATTCGGCGATCTCGTCGATGAGTTGCTGCGCGAGCTCAAACTTGTTCTTGCCGGTTTTGACGTTTGTGCCGCTGAGTCGTTTCACATACGCCTGATCGAAGACGGCCTTCATCGGCTTGATCTTTTGTAGAGGTCCTTTTAGTTGGGCCAACAGCTCTTTCTCCAGCACGCCGGCGTTGAGCGCTGCGTCGTACGCTGAATCCGGAAAGATGTCCCACGCGCCGAACACCATGTCCTTCAGTTGGGCCAACGGAACGAAGTCTTTGATTAGCGGAACACGATTCTCTGTCCGTTTACCGAGACGAACCGTTCCCATCTGCGTCAAGCTGCCGATGGGTTCTGCAATATTTTTTTTGATGGCTTCGACGCCGGCGATGAAGGTGGTAGTGACAGCGCCGAGGCCGACGAGTAAAACTCCGAGACGTCCTTCGGCGGGAGCGATCTCGTTTTGTTTAGCAACTGGCATTCGGGTTCTCTCCTGAAGATATTTGTAAGGATGATACTGAGCGGTCGGCGTTTAGAACCGACAAATCTTGCGCATTATTGGCGACGCATTGCTAGCTGGCGTTTCTGGAGACGATGCTTTTGCGGAATTCGCGTGGCGTAGCGCCGGTGGCGACGCGGAATGCTTTCGTGAAATGACTACCGCTCAGATAGCCGACCCGCGTGCCGATCTCAGTGACTGAAAGATCTGTTTCGGCAAGTAACAACTGTGCTCTTGCGGCGCGGATTCCGGCGAGATAGTTGTGCGGAGACGAGCCGGTGAGTTTTTTGAAGAGACGTGCGAAGTGAAATGGTGAAAGATACGAAGCAGCAGCGAGTGCTTTTAGGGTGAGGTCCTGATCGAGTTGTGTGTGCATCAGCTCGACTGAGCGGCGAATGCGGCGGTCTACCAAACCCACGCGAGAGAGTTCGAGTTCTTCAGAGAGACGTGGCGTCGAGTAGCTTCTCAGGATGTGCACGAGCAATTGTTCTACGAGTGCTCGCATGACGATCTCTCGGCCGGGTTTCTCGGTTGCGAGTTCGGCAGCAAATTCTTCCAGCAATCCATCGAGCTTGCGATCGCCGCGCATGGGATCGCGTGTAAACGTCACGATTGATTTTGGTGGGATCAATTTCATCGCAGAGGCGTTCTGAATCACGAGTGACGCAGAGAACGTAAGGACAAGAAATTCTACTTGCTGACCTTTAGCGGTGACGGTCGTATTTGGGTCGAGTACGACTGATTCGGATTGTTCGAGCGTGAAGCGTTGATCGTCAACGGTGTAATTGAGCTTGCCGCTGAGCGTAGTTAGCAGTGAATAACCGGTCGTCGCCTGGTTCTGCCAGACAAGCTGTTTTGCTTTGCGGTACTGAATTGAAAAGTCTGGCGAGACGAAGAAGCGGTTGGCCATCAATTATGGGAGAAAGTTTCTCACGCAACGGCGCAGCGGCGCAAAGGAAGACGCAGGCGCTGCGCCGTTGCGTCGCTGCGTGAGAAAGACTCTTTAACCCCGCGCCCGAATCATTATTTCCGGATTGTTAGTAATCAACGCATCAATCCCCGTAACCCGCGCTCGCCCGATCCACGCCGGATCATCCACGGTCCAAACTGCAACGTGTAGCCCCGCGGCTTTTGCTTTCTGGACGAGACTTTCACGCGCTAACCGATGATGAAGTGCGAGCGCCGCCGCGCCAACGTCCGTCGCCTGATTGATGATTCTTTGATCTGACAACACGGAAGGATTGGTGAACGACGGCTCGAAGAGCGCTACGGTTTTGATGTCCGGATCGATCTCTTTCAAAATCCTGATTGCAGGCAACTGGAAACACTCAACCACGACCCGTTCCTTCAAGGAGTGTTCTGCTATTGCTCTTACACACGCTTCGGCAAGCGGTCGCTGTTCGGCAGGCGAGTCGCACTTCATCTCGAGATAGAGCGTTGAATTGTTTGATTGGAACAGTGTGAACAACTCTGCAAGACTCGGAACAGTCTCATTCGCGAAAGTCTCTGCGAACCAACCCCCGACATCAATTTTGCTAATTTCCGCCCACGTTACTTCAGCGACTCGATGAGGCAAGCGGCCGGTTCGGCGCAGCGTACTGTCGTGAATCACAACCGGAACACCGTCGCGCGTGAGACGAACGTCAAACTCAATCCCATCCGCTCCAACCGCGAGCGCTTCACGAAACGCGGCCATGGTATTTTCCGGCGCAACCGCAGACGCGCCACGATGACCAATAATCAGCGGACTATTCAATTTGTGCTTTTGTGCCTTTTTGTGGCGAACCCTGATCGGAGTTGACTATGCGCTTGAGCTTGATATCAAACGTGCCGTAATCCGTTTTGACGCGACTGGCGACGGGAATGTGTCGCGCGTCGTCGGTGATCCAGATCGAGAACTCACCCTTCTCCCTGTCGATCAACCGATCTGGTCCAAAGAGCTCCGGATTCACTTTCAACACATCAACTCGACCAAGAATCGTCTTCATTCGCTTCTTCTCGACGACCTTCACCGGTATCGTGTAAACCTTGCCGCCGTCACCAATATAAACCGCAAAGGTCTTGCCCACTTCGAGTGGTTGCGTGCGAATGAAATAGATTGCGGAAAGAACGTCCTGTAACTGTCCTGAGAACTCGGTGATCGCGTGGCGTGGCTCTGCAGCAGGATTGTTCGGATCGCGCGACGTCCAGATCATCCGGCCCTTCGATGCATCGAACGTCGTCTCAGTGGTTCGTACTCGTTTGCCTTGCTCGTCGAGTATCGTCGTCTTTTGAATCGTGAACGTGATCGGCTCTACAGTCGACTCAACCCGCTCGCGAAACTTCAGATTGAATAACCGTGCGAAGAACCCTTTGCTGGAAACGTCTGCTTTGAACGTCAAGGCATAAGGTTGCGACGTCCCATCGACCGGTGTGCGCGTCGCGTGAAATTTCAGATCGGCAACGTCGATATTGCGCAAGAGCGCGCGTGAGAATTCCGCTTCGAAATGAAGCTCCTCACCAAGCTCGAAGCGATGCGGTGTCGTGTACGTCGGGCGTCGCTGCGCCGCCGAATACGACAGGCCCACCGCAACAAGCAGCGAAACAAAAACGATGTACTTGAAAAATCTCAAATCAGTTAAAAGTAATAAGTTTTAATTAAAAGTATCCCCCACGCGATGACGAGGCCGAGCGCGGCCCGATACTCGCGGTAACGAAGATACAGCGTACCATCGAAGCGCGTCGCCAAGGCTTCATCTTGCCGAAACGGCGTGAGCCGCGGAAAAAACAGCGGCACAGCGCGCCGGTAAGTCTCGTATTCACTGCCAAAGAGCTCCGCCATGGTCGTGGCTTCGACGCGCATCACCGGTAAATAGATGCCAAGAAACAAGGCCGCGAAGAGCAGGCCGAGGACAAGCCGGCCCGATGCGATCGTGAAGCCGAGGCCGAGTAAAAAACTACCTAGATAAAGCGGATTGCGTGTGAAGGCGTATGGGCCTGAGGTCGCGAGCTGCGCATTTTTTCGGATATGACCCGCGGCCCACGCGCGCAGTGCGAGACCTAACAATGATACTGACGCGCCGATGAGCAAAGCGCGAGGAGTCGGGTGGGCGAAGAAGATGAAAGCCGCGCCGCACAAAAATCCGAGCGGCACTCGCCAACGTTGAATCCATGTTCCGCCTCTTCTCGACATCAGTTTTAGCCACAAAAAGGCACAAAAACACAAAAGAAAGAATTAAGAACTTTGTGCTTGTTGTGCCTGACCTTCTAGTCTCCGAGCTACTGCTTCCATTACATGTCCCACTTCGATGTCCATGCAGATCCATTTTGAGCACGAACGGCGATGGCAGTCTACACGACAGTCGATGTCGGTTCGTTCCACGCAGATATCCTCCGGACGTGGACTGCCGTTTCGCCACCACTCAGTCGGTCCAAATAACCCGACGATCGGCGCATGTGCTGCCACTGCGATGTGTGTTGGACCTGTATCGCCGCCGACGTAAACTTTTGCATTTCGGGCGAGTGAGTAAAAACCTTTCAACGACAAACTGACCGGCTGCGCCTTGCCTGAAACAGACGCTTGGCGAACATCCTCGGCAAGTTTCTCTTCACCCGGGCCGTAAGTCACTAGAGACGAGATCCCGTAGTTGGACCAGAGCAGGTCTGCAAGCTTCCCAAAACGATCCACGCTCCACAATTTCGTCGGCCAGCCCCCGCCCGGATTCAAAATCGCGTACTTGTCACCAGTCGTCGCGGCGGCTTCGTGAGCTTCAGCCTCGTCGTTCGCCGTGATGTTAACCGGGAACGACAACGCCTCCGGTTCCGCAACGCCGAGAGCACCCTCAAGTAGCAGCAGGGCTTTTCGAATCACATGAGTTTGTCGTGGGACGGCGATGGTCTTTGAAAGGAGAAGCGCGCTGGCTGGCTCCCGCAATCCGGCGCGAGAGTACCCAAAAACACGACGCGCGCCCGACAGGCGCGCGATTGAAGCGGACTTAAGAAGTCCCTGGAAGTCTAAAGCTACATCGAAGGCCGAGGCGCGTAACCGACGTAACTGCTGGCGCGGTGCCCGCAGCGTCTCCCCAGACATCAGCCCGCGCCTCAGCGCCTTCGTGTCGACTTCGATGAGGCGATCCA
>Ga0134121_10000286_pt1 | contig 59731 bp, 80 predicted proteins | sample KB301_FD_96463 | JGI IMG/M metagenome (GOLD analysis project Ga0134121, IMG submission 96463) | Terrestrial soil microbial communities without Nitrogen fertilizer from Kellogg Biological Station, Michigan, USA - KB3-0-1 | ecosystem: Environmental > Terrestrial > Soil > Unclassified ...
CCAACGTGGCCATCGGCCAGAGCGTCAACATCACGGCGCTGATACAAAACACGGGCGACGCGGATTTCGTTGCGATGGACGGGGCACTGACGCTGTTGCCGCCCGGTGCAACGCGCGACAATGGGCCTTACATTCACGTCGTCGTGGTGACACCGCCGCTGGTCGTTGCGGCCAAGAGTAGCGCCGCGATAAGCGGGACATGGACGGCCTCGACGGGCGTGGCGACGGGCATCTACACGGCGTACATGGTCGTCAAGTCTTCGGCGGGCGTGTGGACGGCAAGTCCATACAGCTACTTCACTGTCACCGCTGCGCCTGCGCCGAGCGTGCCGCCTGCGCCAACCGACCTGCGCATTACGCCCGCGACTCAGACGCGGCTCGACCTGCGCTGGGTGGGCACGATGACGGCCGCGACTGAGGTGGAGCGCAACGAGGAAAACACCAGCTTCAAGCGCGTGGCCACGGTTGCGCCGGGGATACAGAACGTGAGCGACAGCATCCGACGCCGCAGGAACTACGCTTACCGCGTCCGGCAGCGCAACAGCTTGGGCACAGGGCCTTATAGCAACGTCGCCGAGTATGCCGCACCATGATTTCAATGACCGGCACGCAACAGTTTGTGCTCGCGCTGATTCTTGGGCTTGTGGCCGGGATACCGCCTGCCATGACCGCTCTTGTCCTCTATCGGAAGGCGCAAATTCAGGCGCGACGCGACGCCGAACGAACACGGGCGCAGCTGGTCGAGGTGCATCAGATCGTGAACAGCCGCTTGGACCGTGCGCTCAACAGCATGAAGGTGCTGGAGGAGGCGCTGCGGTCGGCGGGCATCAAGATACCGCCGACGCCAACTACGCCGGACCCATGAGCGCGCCCAGCGTCAGGCGGTGGATCGTCAAGTTTCCGCACCTAGCCGCGCGTCCGTTGATGGACCCGGCATTCCCGAAGCAGTACGTCAACCGCATACCGATCATGCGCCTGGAGGAGATGGAACCGCCGAGCGGCTATGCGACGTGGCTGTTGGCGGTCAAACCGGGCGTTGACAGCGCAGCGCGAGGCGCGTAAACCTGCCGCATGAACCGCCAACCCGACCCGTTCGCCAAAGTCCCGCCGCTGGCCATGTTCGCGCTGGTGGCACTGTTCTGCATCGTGCCTGTGGCGATACATACGGGTTGCGCCAGCTTCTCGTCGCAGCAAACCGAGACGCAGTTGGACGGCACGAAGCGCGAGACGCACATTCACGTATCCACGCTGTTTGACGCGAAAAGCGACCTGACCAAGCTGCGCGCCACGACCACGGACAAGACGCAGGGCATGAGTCTCGCTGGCCTATCGGAAAGCTCCTCCTCGACGAACCTCGTCCATATTCTGCAACTCATCGCGGCCATTGCGGCGGCGAGCGCCAAGTGAGCAAGAGCATCGCCATCGTCTGCTTGGTTCTGTTTGCATGGGCGATGACGCTGTTCATACCGCGTGCAGACTCCACGCGATTAACGATCAATGCGACGAACGGAGCATTTTTCAAGACGAACTACTTCGACCGCCCCATCATTACCAACATCGCCATTGAAGGTTCGACGCTGTTCGCCAATATCAACGGTCTCAAGGTGCCGTTCACCGACGAAGCGAAGTCAAACCTCGTCGTTGCACTTGTCGCGAGCCGTTTGTTGTGCGACTTACGAGGGCACGCATGGGAGGTCGGCTGCGGCGTGTCGGGGTGCCTCGTGATCCATTACGAGCCAATGCGTCACTGCATTATCTGCGGCAAAGTTGAGTCGCAGCAGATTGGTCCTTGGCGATGATTGACGGCGTAACCCGCCTGCCCGCAACGTGCCAACCGGCTAGGGGGCTTCACCCCATAGCGTCTGCGGTATTTACCTGATGATGCCCCACTCAAAGACGATGGTCTTGGCAAACGTGCCGTCATCGCGACGCGTGTAACCAAGGAGGCTGTGCCAAGATTTCATGCGCCCTCGTCCCTTCGCCGGTCGGCCAGTTCGTCGGCGCGCCCCGCGAGCGCGTCGGCCTCCTGCTCCTGCGCCATGTCAAGGACGGTGCCCGCGTCAATGGGCGCGTCGCAGTGCGAGCACTGGGCGGGTTCGATGGTGCCGCCTTCGGAAAGGTTGCAACGCTCTGGCGGGCCGCTGACGCGAGCAGGCACGTAGGCGTAGGCGGTGACGGAGGTGGAGCGGTCGCAGCGCGGGCAGCACCAGATGACGGTGGTGGATTTGTTCATAGCAGGCCAAGCATCGCGTTGGTGCGGGCGAACTCACCGAATCCCGCCACCGCAGTTCGGTCGTAAGCGGCAGCGGCTTCTTCGGGCGTCAAAAAGCAACCAATGTGCTGCGTCTTGCCGTGCACTCGTATCATCGCGAGCCAATGCCCATTTCGCTTGTCGAGATGGACGCCTTTGAAGCCTGACGTGTTCCGCGAATTCTTGCGACTGTTACCGCGGTTCAGCCAGTGCGGGCATAGCCGAAGGTTATCGCGCCAATTGTGTAAGCCGTCGCCGTCTTTGTGATCCACCGTCAGGCCCTCAGGCGCGTTCATTATCAAGCGGTGCATCCACACGTTTCGGCGCAAATCACGTTCGCCCACTTTATAGACGGCGTACCAGGTATCGGTGTGCGGCGATTTGTGCGCCACCCATCGGAATTCTCGCAGCCATTCGTAGTCGGCGGAGTCAACGATGGCGACTTGCCCACGCGTCAGCGGTATTTCTTTCATAGCGGTGAGAGTTCGCCCCATGATGGCCCTGTCATAGCCTCAAAGGGAATCGTAAACGTAGTCCCCGCCACAGTAATCGGGTTGGCAAACCATACCGGAATGCGCTCACGCACCCAATCGCGTCGGTCATGCGGTGCTTGAAACAGGACGCTATCATGGACGGTCAAGAGCGGTCGGGCAACGCGCTTGCCATCAGGGCACAGGTTTTGCGGGTCATTCCACAGCTTCAACAGGGCGAGGTTACAGCAATATGCTGTGTTGGCGGCGGGACAGAACGGCAGTGCATCCTTGATTGTTTTGTGGTCCTGCTTATTACCAAAAAAATCTCGCTTGAGTCCGCTGGCCGCGATGAGGAAGCCGTCGCGTTGGAGCAGCATCTTGGTTCGCTCCTGCCAACGTCGCACCCCCGGATAGCGCAGGAAATAAAGGTTCTGGAGACGCTTACACTGCGCGGCTGTGACGGTAGCGAGGGTGCCTTCGCCAGCCTCCCAAGAATCGCGCAAGACGGTCTCGGCCATCTTCACGTCGCCCTCGCCATAGTTGCTGCCGTGGCAGGCTTTCTTCGAGGTATCATATAACCAATCTTTGGGCAGCGTCTTGCAACGGGCGAGCAGGGCTTCGCGCGGCAAGCGGTTGGCTGACTCGCCGTCGAGGTACAGAGCAGACAGCGCCTTGGCGGGCTTGAGACCAGCCAGCAGATCGTCCCACATGGTCGGATCGCCGAGCGCAAGACACTCTGCGGCGACGGTCCAAGTGTCAGCGCCGGCAAGGTCAACTTGGTAGAAGTCGTGCCCTGGATCGGCGAGGAACAAGTGACGATGGCGCTCAGGGGTACTATGCAGAGCGTACCCGCTGCCGGTATTGCTCGCACCGCACGAGACGCGGCCAACCTCGGTGCCCGCGATGTTGATGGACATGCGCAGGCGACCATCTTTGTCGAGCTTGCACCGGAGCGTTTTGAGTTGCGTCAGGCGGTCGCTCAGGCGCAGGCACAATTCGAGGCGCTTGTCCCGCGTCTGCCGGAAGGTAGCGAGCAGGGCATCGGCACTACGCGACAGTCGGTCAGTGTTTTTAGCGCCTTCTTTGATAAATCTACGCGGGAAGCCCCAGCCGTCCGGTGGCGGGTCGTAGAGTTTGGCAAGCAGGGCGGGCGAGTTGGTCTTGAGGTGGCGGTCGAGGAGCGTGTTCAATTCGCCCTTCTCCGCGTCCGTCAGCACGCCCTGTTGCGCCAACGCGACGATCCGCGCGGCGACGCTCCGTGGGCCAGCGGCCTCAGCGCCGTGCTGAGGCGGAGCCGACGCCGCCACCAAGCCCGCATTGGATTGCCGTACGACTACGGACGACGAACAAGGCGGCTGCCGCGTCGGCTCCTCAAAGAGTGTGGGCTGGGTCATGCAAGAGTGCTCACCAGTTCAATGCGTCGGCCAATCCAGCGCATGACAGGCACAGCCATTGAGTTCCCAAGCGCCCGGGAGCGCGGCCCGTCGCAGGCGGGTTTTCCGCGATAGGGAATGAGCGTGTAATCGTCGGGGAAACCGAATAGGCGCTCGACTTCGCGGGGGGTCAGGCGTCGGACTGACATGCCGCTTCTCACTCGCGTTCCAACCGGATCGTGTCCTGGGCCATTCGCCCTCAAAGCCCCAGCGGTCTCGTACTCTCGAACCCCAGTTTGAGCTTCCTGAAAGGCCACAGCTATCAATGGCACGCTGCGCCCGGTTCCGTCCTCGCTGGCGTCATGTCCTTCGGCGGTCAGACTGTGCGCGACGATGGTTCCGCCTTGTTGGGCCCGTAACCAGGAGGCATCCTGACAACGCGCTATTTCGGCCTTGTTCGCCGCTTTTGAATCACCGTCACCGAGCATCGCGCATGAGTTGAAGCTCTGCAAATTGTAGGCTTGGCTTCCAGATACTTCGATCAACGCCCCGTCGCATTCGGCGTCTGTGCCGAGTCCGCCACCGCCTTGAGTGCGCGCGCTAATGCTTGGGGCAGTTCCTTGCCCCGTTTCTCGGCTCGGCGGAGGATTCCAGCGCAGGCGCGGGGCGTCAAAAAGAACCGCTGCGGCACACTGCCAGCGTCCTCCAGCACATCCGACAACGAACACACGCTCGCGTCGTTGGGCCAGACCGAAGTATTGAGCGTCCAGAACGCGGTAGGCGAACCCATACCCCCGCTTTGCCAACCCGCCAAGAAAGGAGCCGAAAGCTCGTCCGCCATCAATGGACAGCACGCCGGGGACATTCTCCCAAACAACCCAGGCGGGAGCATAGCGGCCAACGATGTCCAGAAATCGCATGGTAAGCCCGCCACGGTCGCCAGCCATTCCTGCTCGCTGGCCGGCGACGGAGAAGTCTTGGCAGGGAGTCCCGCCCACGAGAACGTCGATTGGTTGCTGTGGCCATTGTGCATAAGCGTTCAAGTCGCCGTAGTTTGGCACGGCAGAATAGTAATGCTTCAGAAGCGCACAAGGAAACTTATCAATCTCGGCGATGAAGGCGCATCGCCAGCCAAGCGGCTCCCAAGCCACGCTCGCCGCTTCTATACCGCTGCACACGCTTCCAAAGGTCATACGTTAAAGGAGGGTCGCCACGGTCACCGCTTTGTCTGTCGGTTTTGTAGCCCGTAATGGCTCACTGCGCAACGGTGCTGTCTGTGGCGCACCCTCCAAAGGTGGGATGGGTCATAACGCTGCCCGCATGGTAGGCTTGGCATGCTCTAAAATCGACTCCCACGTTGAGCACTTGTCCCACGCTTTTTTGAACGCGACGGCCTCGACCACTTCGCGGAAGCTGGGCGGCGCGATGCCCGCAAGCTGATCGAGCGACCCCTGCGCCTCGTACACCTCAGCCTGGATTTGCGCCACCATCGCGTCTCTCGCGGCGACGTCATACGACATGCCCTCGTGCATCATCTCAAGGCACGGCTCAAGCAGGGCGATTTGATGCTGATAATAGCCGCGCTGCGCATCGCTGAACAAGGGCTGCATGGCCTGCCAGCACTCCAATGTCCGCATGCTGTCTTGGGCATTGTAGAAGTCGCGATCAGCCTGCACCGGCTCACGGCCATAGACGCCCCAGTCGGTGCTACTGCCCCAGTAAGCGCCGCGCGTGAGCAGCGACGCGACGACGCTCAAGTCCTTGAGCAGTTCGGGGTAGAGCGTGTGCCAAGCGAACATGGTGTCTTCGAGATTGCGCAGGCGATGCCCGTGCAGCCAGCGATGGACGAACGCCTCGTAAGCGCCGCTGTGAGCAACTTTGCACACAACCTCGTCTTCAAGCACGTCGCCCACGGCACGAAGCAGGCGGGCTTCGTCGCTGTCGGACCACAGGTGCGACCAATCGAGGCCGCGTAATGGCACGCTGAGCGCAGCGGTGGACGTTGTGGCAAAGGATAAGACGGTGATTCCGCTGGTGGCATAGCCTTCAATGTCGAAGCCGACGGGCTGGCGGGCGTCGCGAATGGCTTGTAGCAGGGCGCAGGCTTCGTCCGCGTTTTGTGGCTGGTACATTGTACGTACCGGCAGCGCCAGCGCGGGCGAGGCGGCTTCGGCGACGGCACGCTTTACGTCTTCGCGAAGCAAGGCGAGTTGGGACGGTTCTCGCAGGATGGCGGCTGGATGCAGTGCTGCGACCACCTTGACGCGCATGCTGTCAAGTTCGCCTTCAAAGATTGAGCCTCGCCAATTGCTTACGAGATGGCCGTCGCCCAAGAAGGAACGCAGCGCCAAGTTGCCAAGGACGAGGACGCAATTTGGAGCGAACGCTTCGAGGTCAATGGCGAGGCGCGGCAGCAGCGGGCGCACGTAGTCGATGGTCTTTTCGTGCTCGGCGAGCGGCCTGCGGGAAACGTTGGCGACGAGTACGCGTTCGCGAGGCAGGCCCGCAGCTTTGAGCAGGTCATTGAGCAGCCTGCCCGACTCGCCGACCATAGGTGTCGGGCATGGCTCGAAGCGCTGACTGCCGCACCAAACGCAGCGATCACGGCGGGCGAGTTGCTTGTTACTCCAGTGGTCAAGCGCGAAGCCGTGGCCGTTGTGGCAGATGCACCAGCTTACCTCCTCCACGGCCGGCGATTCTGCACAGACGGCGAGCCGCACCGCGCCGGGGTCAACGGCGGGCGGTTGATTTGGCACCAGCACGTCGAAATTCATAGAATGCAATGGCAGCTTCGCACAGGGCAATCTCGCTCAAAACTTGAGCGCGGTTCTCGGGTCAAAGCGCAGCCTCCCACGCCCACAGGTAACTAAGCTGCTCAGTGAGCGCATCGACCGCCGCGCCGGGGTCGCAAGACGGCGGGCTGTTCGGGACGAGCACGTCGTTCATGGCGCGGGCTATCGAACAGGCGCGGTCATGTCGAGCTTGCTGCGGTCGTATAAGCCGAGACGCTCGCTTATCCGCATCATTTGGTGCGGCGAGTCGCGCTTCTCAAGAAAGATAAGGGCACCCGCGCAGTGTAACGAATCGCGAGTCGCGACAAAGTTCTCGCCGCCGTCGCCATCGTCCCCGGTCGTGCCTGTTTTGTGGCAATGAAACTCGCCGCTCGCGAACTCCACCAAGCGGCGCATCGTATAGGTGTGCTTGTGCTTTTTGAGGAACGGGCAAGCGGCACACGGCGTTGTCATCGTATAGTGCATGTGAGCTAGTCGTCGTCGGCATCGCCGCCCGTAGGATCGTAAGGCACCTCGTCCACGCAGCGCAACGGCTCGTCGTGCAGCCCGAGCGAAGCGGCGTGCATCGCGGCACGATCGAAGGCTTCGTCCATGCTGGAGGCGACGACCTCGAATTGCTGGTCCCCTGCCTCCCATGTAAAGGTGCGCAAGTGGCGGCTCATAAATCACTCGCCAATGAGCAGCGACAGTGCGCCCGCCTTCCAGTAGAGCAGGAAGATGAGCGTCGTCGCGATGACGCTGACGACAGCGCCCCTGAAGCCTTCGGGATCGCGTGCTTTAGTGCCTTCAATGTCCTGCTTCAGCATACGCAGAAGACCTAGCACCATGACCAAGCACAGCGCGATTTGACAGGCGAGTTTCATGCCGCGGTGGCCGTCGCGGGTTGGCTGTTGGCGGGCGCGGGCGTCCACTCAAGCACGACATCATCGGCTTCGAGCGGCTGCGTTACGCGCCACGAGTTTGTGTTGGTGGCGATGCGGTACCATTTATTGGCGCGCATGTTGAAGCGCAGAATTTCCTCTTTCGGATCGTTTCGCGCCTCGACTTCCGCCAGCGTCTCCACTTTGCCCCCAAGGAAGTAACGCCCGCTTTGCTTCACGACGCGGCTGTCCAAGTCGGCATCGCCACGCGCTCGCGTTGAGAAGAAGAAGGCAAAGGGCGTGGTGCCATGGCGCTCCTTCACTTTACGCGCCAGCTGTTTGGCCAATTCAACGTCCCACGATGCGATTGGCTTCGTCGTCTCCGCATGGACGAAGGTGCCCGGACTCAAGAACGTGACGAAGTGCTGTTTCATGCGGCGGTCGCTTTCGTATCGCTGTTGACGGCAGTGGGCGCGGGCGCGGTGCCCCAAGCCTTGGCGCGGCTCGCCCGCTTGGGCAGCGCCGTCATATCGCGGCGCATGGCTTCGACGCGTTCAATGGCGGCTTCGATGCCCGCGAGTTGCGCGATGAGCCGCTGATGGTCTGCTTTAAGGGCCGCCTCGTGTCGGTCGAGGACGACCATTGCTTTGGAGGTGCGGGGCATTAGAGCCTCCCTACGGTTTTGCTCACGAGCGTCAACACGCGAGCGATTTCTGGGTTGGCATTTAGCGCGTCCAAGGCGCTGTTCACATCGGCAAGCTCTGATTCGAGGCGCAGCTTCTTACTCTGGAGCCTGTCGTTGATGGTGGTGACGACTTCGCAATCGCCGCTTGGCTTCTGCAGTGCTTCGGTCATAGGCTAGTTTCCTTTCGCTACCTGCGGGTCTTGGAGTTCGTTGTGTGGATTTATCGCGGGATTGGGCACGGCACCGTTGTTGCGGATTATGGCCCACGACCACGGCTCCGCGCCACTAACGCGAAGCTCGAATTGAATCTCCTGCGGATGGGCAGGCAATTCAGGATGATCGGTGGCGCGAAGAATCCGGTGAACGGCGTCGGCTATCTCACGCTTCTGGAGAACGCTGAACATAGGCTAGGCGGGCTGCACGCGGTTGAAGGCTTTAGCGTCACTGAAGCCCTTTTTGACGGCGAACTCGACGAGCAACGGCTTGCCCTTGAGCGCCGTCCAGCCACCACGAGCGTCGATGGCGGTTTTGGCGTTCTCTTTGCTGGTGCGTTCGAGGCCAAGGACGGCCAGCGCCAACTCACGCACGCTCGCCTTCCACTCGTCCTCGCGCCCTTCCCACTTGTTAAGGCTAATCATGGTGGGGAAGCCCGCCTGGACTTCGTCGCCATCCGTAGTGCGTGCCGGTTCTTCGAGCACAAGATTCACGATGGTCTTGAGCAGCGGCCCTTTGCCCGCTTCGCCGTTGTCGTCCTTGCGTGGGATGTCGCGCACGTCGCCGAGCTGGCAGCGTTTGATGCCTGCGGCGAGGGTGCGTTGCAGGGGCGTTGTGCCCCAGTCGTCATTCTGTAGTGACATGTGATGTGTCCTGTGGTTGTGCGCCGGTCAGGGCGCGGTTGTTGTTGTTACTAAAATCAGCAGGCGCAGCGAAAGCTGGTCGGGCGATTCGCCACGCACTTGCCAATGAAGGTTTCATAGTGCGTCCAGAATTCATCGTTGGGCTGCACATCATCGCCGTATTTAATGTCCGTGCCAAACACACCCTGCTCAGCGCAGGCAATCAAATTGGAAAAGCGCGTGCCTTCTTCCGGCTCATACCTAAACAGACGATGAGCGAAGGCGTCCAGCCACTTGCGCGATGCTTCTCGTACGTCGTTCGGCGTTTGTACAAACGCCGGATGCGTCCAATCATGGCGCAGGCTGGTGATGGTCTGCGGATATAAGCACAACCAGAACGCATCGCCCGCTTGTGCCGGTTGCCTTAAGAACGGGTCAACGATGCCGATGCAAGCCTCGTCAGCTTCAGCACCGCGCACAGAGCGCACTACGCCGGGCTTTACGAGGACGACGTGCTGGCCAGGATAAAGGCGCTCGTCGGAGGTAACAGGCGCGATGGCAATGTGGATGGCGTCACGCTGAGCCGAAGCGGGCGCAAGTGTGCCGAGTTTGATGTCGCTCATAGGTCAGGGCGCGGTTTGAGCGGGCGCGGGTGCGTCCGCCATTTCTACCCAGCAACAACCCTCCGCTTCATCGCAGAGGTGCTGGTAAATCTTGCCGCATGAGCAGGTCCAGCGGTCGCCGGTGACGCGGTAGCCGGACATGGCCCAGCGGCTCTGCCGAATCAGTATGTCGCAGTTATGTCGCTTTTCGCCAATACGCTTGGGTTCTTGTGCGTTCATGCGCTCGGTGCGGTTTGCGCCGTGGACGGCGCGGGCGCGTCCGGCAAAAAGTATTTGTCCCAATAAGCCCGCACAACGCCGTCAACGCGCTCGCTAATGAGAATTTCCTGCCCGGTAAGATGCTGGCAGCGCGAGCCGCAGTTGACGGTGTCGCTGGTTTTGAAGTTGATGTACACCTGGTTCGCGAAGTTGCGCCACACATAGCCGATGCTGGAGCAACGGCTGGCGACGATGGCGCGAACCTTGCCCGTAAGTGCGACATCCTGGGCGGCGACCTCTTGCTGCCCTTTGCGCTCGATATACTTCTCGCGTACGTGTCCAAGCAAAACGCACTCGTCCGCGGCCTTGCAGAACAGCCAGAGCGTTTCGCCCATTGCTTCGCGCAAGCGACCGTAGCCCGCGCCCTGCGGCAGTTCCACAATGGACGTGCCTTGGAAGTCCTTGCCGAGCACGCTTTTCTTGTACTGGGCGAGCGCGTAGGGATCGCAGAGCGCTTCGACCTCGTCGATGGTGTCGATGACGAGGCGGCGGCAGGCGGGAGTGCCCGCTTCACGCAACGCGATGAGCTTCGCCAGAACCGCCTGAAGATGCGCCATGTCGCGTATGTCGATCTTGCGCGCGGTGACGAAATCGGCGCCGGCAGGCTCCAGTTCGAGAATGAGCGAGTCGGGCAACAAGGCGGCGATGGTGGTTTTGCCGCCCTTGGGCGGGCCGTAGAGGAGAGAGAGTTTCGGGTTGCGGCGCGACGGCGGAACGGGCGCGGTCGGAATGTTGATGGGGTCGCTCATGGTGCCGCCTCCCTACGCCCTGCCGCTGCGAGGCGGTCGGCGAGCCGTGCTTTGACCAAGTCGCGCAGTTGACGCTCGCGGTTCTCGGCTTCGACACGCAGCAATTGATTCATCCACTCGCGACACACGTCGCACAGTTTGTTTTCAGCGGCGATGCGCTCCATGTGGAGTTCGTTGAGCACGCCTTCGGCTTCAAGCAGTTCGGCGTCAGTCATGGTGTCCCCTCGGGTTGTGCGCCGTCGCGGGCGCGTTCGCGTTGCTTGGCGGCTTCGGCATCTTCAAATTCGTCAGTGGCGAGCTTCAGCGGGCGGTCGCTGGGCGGCAGTACACAAACACCAATGTACTCGCAGCACCCGAAAGTATGGCGGCAACAACCAAGTTCAGCGCACGCCATCGGCCACGAGTCATGGTCCTGCGGGTCGCGTTCAAGAATCTCGCGGGCCTTGCGAAGCGTATGACGACGCCACTCGTCAACACGGTCCTGCGGGAAGAACAGTCCGCCGTCCTTGGGAAAGGCGTAGGCGACGCCGGTCTTGCTCGGCTTGCGCATGATAATGCGAACAGGTTGAACGCCAGCGACGGACTTGTTGGGATGCTGCACCTGCCACGAATAGATATAGCCCATGAACTGGCCGCTATTCTGCATCGCTTTGATTTGGGCGTCCTCGTCGCGGCTGCTACTTTTCCAATCGACTATCCAGCGACGGCCGTCTTGGTCAACGCCAACGAGGTCGCGGCGAAACTCCCACATAATACGGGCGGGCACTAAATCAGCGCAACCCATGTCCTGCGGTTTTCGGGCTACGTGGACAATGCCAAGCTCGACGACGCCCTGTTGCTCCACTTCCTCAATGGTCCAGCCAGTGAACGTGCTCGCATGCTCCGCGCGGAAAGCCGCGAGCGCATCCTTCAAATATGGCGCGGTCCTATACTCTTTCTCGCTCGCCGCAATGGGCGTCTCAGCCAGCACCGCGTCAATCGCCGCTTCCTGCGCCGCCACGTCCTTGCCGGTTTGGAGCGCATGCAACGCTCCGTGGATGGCGGTGCCAGCGATGAGGCCGCTGGAGGTGCGCACCGGACGGCGGTCGAGTACCTTGTACATTCTGTACGCGGCAGGGCAGCGCGAGTACATGCCTAGCGACGAGGAGGAGAGCGTCAGCGTTGTCATGCGACCACCGACCTTTCGCCTGCCGCATGGGCGCGGCGTTCTTCGACCAGGGCGGCGATGGCGGCTGCGGCGATGCCCGTGCTGCCCAGCAAAGCATTGCGCTTGTTCGCTGGCGCACTCGCTTCAAGCAAGCAACAGATCGCGTGGACAAGCTGCGGGCCGCTGAGGCTCGTGGGTACGGCCTCCTCAATGAGTTGAATTGCGCCTTGGGCAAGAGCGATGCCGTCGAGGTCTTTTTGGGTGAGGAGGGTCACGCTTTGCCTTTGATGATGCGGTTCAGGGCGCGAAGGATGTTGCGCTTGGGCGTTTGCACAAAGGCGCGTCCGACTGCTCTAAGACGGTCATTGATGCGATGGGTCGGCATACCGAACAAATTGGCCAAGTCTGTTTCAAGCGCGTTGAAGTGAGGCGTGTATCGCGGAATCTTTTGCAACGCTGCAATGTGCCCAACCGCACAATGACGCCCGCGCAAGTCGTCGTAATCGCCAACGCACCATTGACTGGACGGGATGCGTTTGAGCCGTTCAGCGTATTGCTTCGCCGCGTGTACTTTTAGTGGGTCGGTTTTCATGGCGTCATCTTCGCCGACCGCGCCAGCGTCCGTTCAATCTCCTCGTGCGTCACGACGAGGCCGTAGTGGACGGCGAGCCGGTGCGCGGCCAACTCGAACAGCGTCGCCGTCGTGATGCCGGGAAAGCCCTGCTCGTGGTTGCGCACCACGGTTTCGATCAACTCGCTGCGGTCGGTAGCGGTCATATTCGGGGTTCGTCGTCGCCCACGTCAGGCTGTGCCGGTGCCTGCGCGGGTTGCGGCATGGCCTTCGCGCCAGCCAGCGCCATCTCGATTTGCGCCCGCAGCCACGGCTTGGGCGGCGGGTCGCTGCGGTCAAGGAGAAAGCGCAGGTACTGTGCGTCCTCACGTGCAATGCGCGACAACGGCCACGCGCTCTTGGGCGATGATGGCCCGTACTTTGAGCCGTACGGCATCGTCGGGTCTTTGAAGCGCGGCTCTGTCGGCGTCGAAGCCGACACGGGCGCAGCGGTCACTTGCTTGATGCTGCTGGGGTTCGCCGCGAGTGCGTCGTCAATCTCACGCCGCGTGCAGCCGAGCGAGCGGAACTCGCGCAGCGCGGCCTGGGCGTCGTCGTCGCTCACGTCAGGCGAGGTGACGCGGCGAAACAAGGCAGCGAGCTTGGAGCGGAGGTCGGTCATGGCGCGGGTGTTGCGGGGGCTTTGTGCAATCGCACAGCATCAGCTTCCGCTTTCGCTTCTGCTTCCTTTTTCGCTCGGGCATCCCTTCGCGCACGATGCTCCTCAGCCTGTTTCATCGCGTAGTCAAAAGCAGTTTCAGTGCGCTTTTCTTCATCGCCGTCAATCTCCTCTAGGATGTCATAGGCGTTTTGTACCGCAGTTTCAACTTCGATGGGATTTTCGGGATGTGCCCATTGCCCGCCTACAATCGAAGCAGCCATTAACGCTAACAATTCTCGGTCTCTCATCGTTTGCTCGCTTTCTCTGGTTCAGGTTCAATCACGAACAGTTCGTCCAGCGACACACCGCTCTTATGCGAAATCTGCGCAGCGGTATCCAATGTCATGCCGCCTGCGTCCTTCTTCGACATGAAGCGGTAAAGTATCGTCGGATGAATCCCCCATTTGTCGGCAGCCGCGTTTACCGAACCGTGAACTCGCTCGACAAGCAGGGTGAACTTTTCAGAAGGGCGAACGTTCATGTTTCGCGCAAATTACACACGACGCGAAAATGTGTCAACACTTTTTTAATTGACGCTATACACAGCCCATTTAAGCTGTCGTTGTGCCTGCCGCTATTTTCAAACCGGGCCTCTCTGGCGCAACGCTGGACGAGGCGTTGGAAACGTGCGGCGAGAGTCCACCAGTCCTTATTGACCAACTCATCAGCGACAATTCCACGGTGATGCTTTCAGGCGATGGCGACACCGGGAAAAGCATCATCAGCCTTTGTGTCGCGGCGGCCGCCAGCAGCGGGCTTCCAGTTTGGGGCCAGTTCGATTGCCGAACGCCACTGAAGATTTATTACCTTGTCGGCGAGCGCAACGCCCGAGAGTCCTTAATTCGCCTGCGCCAGATGCGAGCCAAGTTGCCGTTGAACAAAGAGAACTTTTCCATCAACGGCAGCTTGGTAGGAACCATCGACTTGAGCAGCGACATCTACGTCGCCAGCTTCATCGACTTTCTGAAGAAGGATTGGCCCGGCCTGCAACTGCTATTTCTTGAGCCGATCTACGCGATGGTCCCCGTTTGGGACGAGCGGCATGTTCTCGCTTTGGTTCGTAACCTTACGCTCATCAAGGCCCAACTGAATTGCGCCGTTTGGCTCACCCACCACAACACCAAATCCATTGTCAGCACTTGGGGGAGCGAGAAGCAACGCGCAAACGCTTACTATGGACCTGTTTGGCTGTACAACCACGTCGAGGGGCAATACAGCGTCACCAAAACCGGGGACAACACCCGCAAGTTGACGATGCAGAAGGACACAAATCGAATCATGCTCTCCGAAATCCCGCTCGTTTACGACTCCTCGACATGCACGGTCGAGATGGACCCCAACGACCTGCTGGCGCCGCTCAAGGTACGGGATCGCATGTATGTCTTCCTGCGACGGTGCGAGAACGAGAACCGCGGCTTTACCTTGAATGAAATCATGCTCCAAACTTGTGTGTCCCGCGCTACCTTCTTTCGCATCTGCGATCGGCCTCCGTGGAACGGCAGAATCAGCAACACAAACGCGCCCGGAAAAGAGGCTTTTTACACCATCGCGCCACGGTGAATTTTCCCATTTTCGGGACGCTGTAAGTCATTGATGCCGTAGTGAGACACCCCCCCTTTTTTCAATTTTGCTCAGCAAAACGCGAAATTCGCGTCGTTTTTGGGGTGTCTCAGCCTCTTGTGCATTGCATCGGTGAGACACCCCTGCGATTGTTCGCAACTTGCGTTGGTTATAGGCGCTTGCAAAGTGCCTCTAGGGTGTCTCACGTTTTTTACTCTGTATTACCACCATACGGTGATACAGGTAGAGAAAGATACTGGTCGCCGCTTGCGCGCCGCCTCTCAAATCGCGCTTGCCGCAACTGCGAATTCTCCTGCCTCAACCGCTCGCATTCCCAGCGCCACCGTTCGCACTCAGCCGCCAGCCAAAGCAGCGTGCTCCGGTGCGCCTCCAGGACCACTTGCAGGCGAAACGCGGGCTGTTGTAGCTGGCGCTCGGTCATTGGGCGCAAGGCTACCACGTCGCGTGCCCTCGTCAACGGGTGTAAGTCCCCAATTCGCTCCAGAATGCCCCAGGACGCTTTGGACCACTATACCGGTGCGCCCCCCCCCCTTGCGGCGCGCCCTGGACGGCAAAGCGGCGCTCCTACGGGGACTGGCGCAATTTATCGGCTCGCCGCAAGTCAATCCGGGACTCCCTTGCCAGTATATCTGTCAACTAAACCGCTTGACACGCCTGCGGGCATCGTTTATGGTCCAGTCATGCGTCCTAGCGCAGAAACACACAAAACCCTTTGCCGCCGTGCCCCGGCAGCGCCCTGCTGCAATCTAGGCGGGGTGCGGCGGTGCTAACGTATGCAAGGACTTATGAATGCGAAGTATCCGATAAAAGCACCGCAAGATTTCACTATAGAATGCGGGTGCCAGGTGCGATTCGATAACGACGGTTATGTGCGGCTCGCACAGTGCCCAATGCACACAATGGCCGCTGATTTGCACGATGTTCTTAAAACGATTGTGGATAAGTCGTACCTACGTCCCGGTAAACACGAGGATTGTCACGTCCACCCTGAATTGATTGAGGCGGGGCGAAGGGTGTTGGACGCAATCAAGCTCACATCTCCGCTCGCCGTCCCTGCCGAAAAGGGGGCACAATGACCTTGCAAGCCTTCATTCGCGACAATCCCGCCGAACTGGACGCCGCAATTGGCCGCGTCCTTGGCCACGTACCACGCACCGCAAGCTGCGATTGCCCGCGCTCAGGCACAGACCACTACCACGAGCCGCCGCGCCTCAGCGACGCAGACAGGCGCGATTGGATACTCAATGACGCTGGCCTTTATCGCTGGGCACGCTCAGAGGGGGTGCGAATATGAAAACAGCCATTGCGTCAACGCGACTCAAACCGTCCGAGGTAAAGGCGCTGGATCGCTTCGCCAAGCGCCAAGGGCAAAACCGAGCCGCGCTTATCGCCGAAGTGCTGCGAATCGCGCTAAAAACCATGCGCCAGCGCACTTGACGCCCGCCCGCCTCGGTGCGCTTTACGCACCGGGGTAGCATCCGCCCCGTAAGCCACGCAAGCCGCGTTTACTGCTCAGACCACCATACGACAGCGGAAACCCGCTCCCGATGGCTTACGGGGTTGTCACGGGCACCAAAATCTCATGGTAACGGCGTTCTGACCTGTCTGCTGAGACACACGCCCAGCCATAAGAGCCGAAATCCTCGTTTCCGGCCAATACTTCGCGCTCTGGATAGTCCCAACCCATGATCCGCTCTGGCGGACGCGCTCGCACTTGATGGACCTCCCAATAATCGCTGTGCGCCGCCTTGTACATCACCGCGGCACCGTCTCGTTTGACCAGCATCATCGGATGACCCGCCTGCTTGTAACTGTCAGGGATTGTTTGCATGGCGCAACGATACCAGAACCACGCAAGCCGTCAACCAACGCACTTGACACGCTCGACGCTTCGTGTATCTTACCCGCGTGCAACGTCAACCTGCACCAACCAACAACGCCCGCTTTGCCGTGCGGCGCCTGCGTCTGGGCGTGGCCTCCACGCTCAGGTTGACCGCGGGCTGTCGCGCGGCTCTCACTAAACCGTATGCAAACCAACGAAACCCAAGCCCCGTCAACATCCACGCCAGCAACCGCTCAAACCGTTGTGCTCCTCAGCAAAGAGCATGACATTACCGCGTTTGCGTCAGATGATCCCAGTCGCTTTGTCATTCAAGGTATCCACTACAACGCGACGGCTGGCTGTGTCGAAGCAACCAACGGCAGGCAGCTTATTCGCGTGCCTGTCGAGCGGTCTGAGGACTTCCCGCCAGTGCCAGGTGCGTTTACGCCTGCTTCTGACGTGATTATCCCATCAGCGCCGTATAAAAAGGCGCTGGCTGGCATTCCCCGGTCAAAGACATTGCCGATCATTGAGAACGTCGCCTTGTCCGCCGTCAACGGCTCGAAGGTGCGACTGACAACCAATGACTTAGACAACGAGAACAGCGTAGTTGCCAAGGCCATCGAAGGCAATTACCCCCGGCTGGACCTTGTTATTCCCACAAAACCGCCCGTGTTCACAATCGCCTTGTCAGCTTACGAACTGCGAATCATCGCCGACTACTTCGCCCGGCACAGCGACGCCACAGCCGCCGTTACCTTCCAATTCACTGCCGACACCGAACCCGTTCGCTTCGCTGGCACCTTGGCCAGCGGCAAACGCGCTACTGGCGTGCTCATGCCGTGCCCCCTAACCTAATTGTCAACGCCAATAGTTGACAGGCGTAATGGGCCGTGTATATTCGCCTTGTGAACGTCGAACCTCACAGCAACTCAAAACCACCTTGCCGCGCGCTCTCGCGTCCAATGCCCGCACCGGGCAACGGGTTCGACCGCCAGAGTTGCGCGGCTTTAAGGACAGTATGAACATGAACCAAGCGGAAATTGAGTGGGCGGCTAGCGTCCATCACGAGTGCCCGAATGTAAGGCGCGGGCTTCGATTGCTCTTAGCCTTAGTCGAATCAGTGAACGAACAGTCTGACGGATGGGCTTACTGGTCTGCCCCGTCCCATGCCAGCGACAAGTTGCAGCGGCTTCTCCAATCCACCGGGAACCTCTACCACGGCACGCACGGCAGCATCACGGATGACCAGCTCAGGAAGGCGATAAGCCCAATCCGCGCAATGGTGACACGGCAGCGGGTGATTCAGGCCCGACACGGGAACAAGTTCGACTTCGATGTTGACGCTGCACTCGCCCAATCTCAATCCATCCCCCTATGAACAATCAAACTCAAACGCCTTTCCCGACAACCTTGGATTGGATGAAAGAACAGGCTAAATGGCGGCTCATCACTCTTGACGATGGCTCGCTCTGGCTTACAAACGGCACTGACGGTTACAATCCAGCCGTCATGCTTGAGCAATACAAACAAGCCCTTGACCGACTCGCGCAAATCATTGCATTCGGCGCAACGGTGCTAAAACCCGCTTCTCGCCAGTGGAGGAAGGCACCATGCGTGACCTTGAATTGGCAATAACCAAAGCCACGGGAGGTTCCAATGACTCTTGACTCGCTCAAGGACCGCTACAACGGCGCAACCTACCACGAACGGCATCAAATGATCAAAAACGCCAGCCAAGTCGCAATGAAAGCAATGGGCGATTGGCGCGATGGTCTCATCACCGTTGCCCAACGCGAGTCTCGCCGTGCCGCGTACTTCGCCTTGCTCGAACTCCGCAATAACATCGAAAAGGAATAATCCATGAATGCTCAACACACATCAGGCCCGTGGCGAGTGCATGACAAACATGTTCGGTACACGCTGATTCTGGCTGGCCCGGATGAATCCGCTAAAAGTATTGTGCTGGCCGAAGTGCGGGATAATGACTCGCGTCTTGCAACTGGCGAAGCTAAAGCCAACGCCAAGCTCATAGCGACTGCGCCCGATCTTCTAATCGCTTGCCAAATGATTCGTGCGTCGAGTTCGGCTGACTTCAAATCGTCGTTGCTTTGGGGGCAATGGTGCCGTGATATTGCCATTGCTGCCTTGAACGGTGACACCGAACTCTTGGCCCGTTGCAAGTCTTGGGCCAGGTTGATGGCTAAGGTCAAAGGATGAAATCGTTCAGGCTATCCTCTCGCACCCAAGCCAAGCACGAAGCCCAGCTCGCTAACATGCTGTTCGGCTTTTACATGGACAAAGCCGTCAATCGCATTGGCACAACTGGCTGGGAAGCCATTAAAGGCGATTTGACCGCAGGTCTCGCTCGCACCATTGCCAGCGGCTCAACCGAGGGCAATATCCTCGCCAAAATGCACGGTGTTCCGCCTGCCGCTGCCAGCTAACGCCCGTCACGCTGGGCCTTTATACCATGAACGCTACTGCAAAAAACGGCGACACTTGGACGGGCGAAAAGCAAGACGGCTTTTGGCTTTACCGAGACGCGAACGGCAACCTTTACGAGTCGAATGAGGTTCCCGCTTATCGCATTACAATGGACAATGCCACGCAAACGACGGTGCGCGGCAAACGAACCATAACCCAATTGCTGCCATGAGAATCGGCGATAAGGTCTGGCTAATCACAAGCAGTCTTGCCGAGGGCACTGTCACGGAGGTCCATGCCGACTTTGTAAAAGTTGCCCTCAACGACGGCAACGAAATCGCACTCCCGCCAGCCTCTGTATTTGACAACCCGCACATGGCGTTTGCGGCATGCGTTCAATGCCAACATTATTATTGGCGACGACAGGCGGAAAAGCCGGTGGACGTAATCTGCGCCAGTGATCCCGATCATCCCCAGCATCCCAGCTATCCTCGCCATTGACGCCCCTCCCTCCCTTGGCGTATCGTCCGCCCAATGAGCGCCGTTGCCGAATGCGTAGCTGATCCGCCCGCCTTGCGTCCATCCAGACCGCCCGGCCCGCGCTCTGGCGTCCATCGCCTCTCCGCACTCACTCAAGCCATGGACCTGAAAGACGTTGCCTACCGCGATGGCACGGCCGACTCAACCCCCGTTCATATCAAAGCCGCCCTAATGCGTGCTTGGGTTGACCTGCAAGAAATGGCGATGGCATTGCGCGGCCAGGGTAAGCCGAAACCAGTCGAGGCGCGCAACGCGACACCCAAGCGCAAGCGTGAAAGTGTCGCGCCAATCGCGCCAGCAAGCGCGTCCACGAACGCAGTTGACAAGAGCGCGTGATAGTGTAGGCTACGGGCGTCGAAGGTCAAAGTTCGATGAACCGTCACGCAAAATTTGCCGCTGATCTGTGCGCCTCACTGAGCGCCCGCTCCGTGAACTTTGACCGCGCGGGTCGGCGGCTTCCTTCATTATATGAACCCACACAATACGGACGTTCACTCGATTCGCTACAGCGACGAAGTGAAACGTGAAGCCGTGGCGCGATTGCGAAACGGCGAGAGTTACAAAGCGGTCGCAGCGTCCATCGGTTGCCACACCAGCAACCTCTCAATATGGAAGCGCAACGTCGAAGGCACAACGCCAGTGAAACGCGCTCACGGTTGCCCACATTGCGCGGACCTTATCGCGGCGTTGCGCCTGGTGCTCGCAAGCGCCGATGGCTCGCACGCGCTCCGGGCCAGCGTTAATCAAATCGCGGAGCAGGCCATTGCTCGCGCCACACACAGCGACAAGGAGGCTGCGTTATGAACGCCGCGTTAATAGAGATTGGCCCGAACCTGGTCGCTGCGCTCAATGAGCTGTATCCTGAATCGTCGCCGGTTGAGCAAATAGAGTTGCTGCTGTGTGAACACGATTTGCAGGCGCAAGCCGAAGTCACGGCCCTGCGCGCCGAACTATCCGCGCTCGCCGCAAAACTAGACGCGACGCGCGCCGCTTGTGAAGCGGTGTTAGCGTTCTCGCGCACCTACGACAATCTGCTAGGCCACATACCCAACGCCGACCAGACTCGCCTTGTGCGGCAACTGCGCGCCGCCCTCGCCTAACCCTCACCGCTACCATCACGCCCGGCCCGTTCACGCGCGCCGGGTTTTTTATGCCCGTGTACTTGTACCGCTTCGCCCGCCGATTGCGGCTCGCGCCGCATCGACGTTCTCCGCTATGGCAGGCGCACGCTGCGACCCGCCCAGCGCCGGGCAGGCGGCAAAAAAGAGAGCCTAGGTTGCTTTGTCCGCACGACCGTCCCCGCACCGTCCGGGTGGCATGGGCGCAGGTGGGCGAGATGCGTCGCGTTGGGACTCCGGCTTTAGCTGGGGCGGCGTCTGGGGAAGCGGGTGCGGCGGACGAGTTTTAGCCACGGGTCGGTGCGCTGGGCGATGAGGGCAACGTCGAGCGGTGCGGTGTACGTACTATAGGCTGGCTTGCGGCGGGGCTTGCGTTTCATGGGGCGGGCGGAGCGGCGACGTTCTGGGCCGCGATACGGTCAATAGCGGCTTGGACGACGGAGACGCGGAGGTTGGTGCGGACGGCGATGGAGGCAGGGGAGCGGCCTTTGGCGAGGTGATGGGCGATTTCGCGGTCGAAGCCCAAGCGGGCGGTACGGCTAAAGGTGCGGGCAGCAGCGCGGCCGCGAAGCCGTTTATTGGTTTGGCGTTTGTGATAGCTGTTGCGGTTGGAGTCAAGAACGCGTTGGTAATTGTCGCCGGTGGCCCGCCAGTGGGCGTTAGCGGCGACCTTTTTAAGGCGGGCCTCGGGATGGGTGGCGTAATGTTGGCGTTGGTAACACGCGCCGCACAGTCCCTTGGCCCTCACAGGGCGACCGCATTGCGGCGTGGCGCACAGCTTCGCGGCAGGCATGTCAGAGGGAGGCGTCAAGGGACGGGCGCATCGGAACGCAGGCGCGTTCCAGACGGGGCGTGGGGGTGGGGTAAATCTTTCATGCAAATGGCACAGCGATAAAAGGTCACCAACTTAATCCTTAATGGGTGGACGCGGTTCACGCTGCCAACTTCTTCTGGTACGCACTTGTGCGTCTTGTCTTTAGCGTAAATTCGGCGCAACGTCGCTTCGTGTCGTCGCATCTCGCGCCAGTATGCTTTGAATGTCTTTCCGCATGTGCGGTTGATGAGCGCTTCAACGTTCTTGTAATGGGTGCGGTTCATGGGTCGGGCGGCACGGGACGGGAGGGCGTTGCGGGCGGTGGGGGCACGCTGACACAGGCGTGCTCAATGGGGAACAGCGGGCCGCCGCACTTACCGCATCGGCCTCGGTTGAAATGGCGGAGGTCGGCTTCGAGTGTCGTTGTGCGCTTGCCGCATGACGCGCATTCTACGGTTTCGTCGGACGACGTGGCGGACTCATCGGAGCACGGCGGTGCTCCGGCTAGGGCGGCGTCAATGAGTGCGAGCGCGTCGGTAGTCGCGTTGCGATGGCGGGTGTAGGCTGGACTGCTGGTGCCTGTGCGGAACGTTTCGAGGAGCGGGTTGGAGCGCCCGCGCTCCGAGGCGGTCGTGTGTGGCGTGCTCATGGGCATGGCTTGGCGGGTGTCGGCGAAGGCGCTTTTGGCGAAGGGATTCTCATGGCTTGCGACCATTCAAATTCACTGGCGCATTCGGCGCAGGTCACTCTGTTGTCCGGCGATTGGTCGGCGGGAGCGAAGTTATGCGCTCCGCACTTGCACCACCAGTAAAGCTGTTTGCTCATGCCGTCTCCTTCAGTTCATCGCGCCAATTGCCCGCCAGCCCTTCGCCGTGCTCGCGACACACAGGCATCGCCTCGGGCTTGTGCCAAGGCAACGGGCGTGGCGTCCAAGTATGTGTAGCAGGTCGCCCGCAGCGCGGCCAGCCGCCGTCGCGCTTCGCCGCGTCGAACAGGATGAATTGGCAGGTGGTCATGGCGATCCTTCCTTGCCCGCGGCGCTGCGACCCGCCTGGGCCTCGCAGAATCGGTGCGCTTCGCACCAGAGCGCGTGGGCAACCCCAACGGCGCGCTTGCAGGATTTCTCCGTCCACTCCGTTTCGCTGGACAGCAACGGCGCTGCAATCAACGCAAGCTCGGTTGGCGTGGGTTGTGGTGCGTGGATGATGGCTTCGTCGCTCACGCGGCCTCCTTCAACCCCGCAGCGCGAAGCAGGATGCGGCGTAATCGACGGTGCTTCCACGGGTAAATGGAGTCTGAAAAGCTTTCTTGCGAATCGGCTGCACACATTATAGGCGTTGCCCAATACCCCAGGCCCATCTGCGTTGCTGCCGCTATAGCTCTATTGCCCGACGACCCCAAATATCCTCCCACAAATGTCAGTGGGCACTGATCGCCATGCCGAATTTCCTCGCAGCCCAGTCGCCACCCCGTCCCCTTACGCATCGCCCGCGTCAACGCTCGCATTTTGCGAAAGAGGCTCGCCTGCCGCAGCACAGCAGCGTCGTCGCCTTTCAACATCATGTCGTTCATTGCTCGCTCTCCTTTCGCGACGCGCCTCGCGACGCCGCCGCCTCGTTAACCGCCGCCTTGTAAGCTTCCACCACCACCTCGGTCCACCGTTGCCTGCCCCGCTCCAGGTTGCTCACATGGGTCGCCGACTTTCCCAGTGCCCGCGCCACTGCCCGCAGCGACACGCCCATCTCCTCACGATACGCCCTCAACCCCATGCCCACCTCGCGCGGATCAGCCAGCTTGCCCGTCCCACCGCACCGCTTGCAGGGTATCGTTTGGTTCATAGCGTCGCTTATTTAGGCCGCAGTTGCTTTACCGGAATCACAAACGGATAGCACCCTTTTCGCCGCACCATCGCATATCCCTCTGCCACCGACATCACACGCGCCGTCTCCTCATAGTGCGCCCTCACGGCAAGCATCACGGACCCGACTCTAATGCCACCCGTCACTGTGCTTGCTCGTTTACCTTTGCCCATGCCGCCCACTCTACGCCTCGCCCCGTCTGTGTGTCAAGTGCCGCGCTTTACACCTTGACACCCGCCCAGTTCGCGCCCCACAGTGCCGCGTGTTCACCGTTTACGTCCTGTCGCTGCTCTACATTGACGGTTATTACGTCGGCTTCAGTTCCAACTTTCCGCGCCGACTCACCCAGCACATCCTTGGCGAAGGCGCGAACGTCACCAAGGAATTTGGCGTGTGCTCCATTATGCACACCGAACCCGCGCCTGACGCTCCCTCAGCCATTGCTCGGGAAGGCCAACTTACCCGCCTCCTACGCCAACAGGGTGCCATTGCTTGGGGCGGCTCGCTCGCCACCACGAAGCCAAGACTGAAGAACTTCTTGCACCGCGCATCGCGTATCATCGACCCGAACGCGCCGGAGCGAAGCAGGCCAAGAATATCGTAGCAATTCCGGCCGTAGCGTGCGGTGCGCGAAGCGCATGGCGAAGCCAAGCACGCGGAGGCTTGTCCAGCGAAGCACGCGGACCCCTCCCAGCGAACCATATCGTCGCCTGCGCGTATATACAGTACGTACAATAGGCGACTTAAAAACGCCGCACCTGCCGTGGGATTACTCCTTGTTCTTGGTCGCGCTGGCCTTCTTCGCCGCTGCCTTGGCTTCCGCTTCCGCCTTGCGCTCGATGGCGCGCACTTCGGCTGCCGTCTTGGCGTGCTGCGCTGCCGTCTCCGCCACGCCCTCCATGCCCGCAACGAACACGTCGGCACGCGTCTTTTCCATCTCGTGCGCCTGCTTCTGGCGGAACGCAGCTTCCTTTTGTGCGAGCTTCTGCTGGTCGCTGACCTGTTTGGCCTGCACCTTTGCTTGCGTGGTCGCCGCAATCGACGCCACCTTGGCCATCGTCTCCGGGTCTTGGTGCCCGTTCTGTTGCGCTGCCATTTCTTGTTGCCGTTGCGCGAACGCCTTAACCTGATTACCCAGCTTGCCCAAGAAATCGCGATACTGTTTCACGCGCTGCGCCTCGCTCTCGTCCTGCTCCAGCAAATCAATGTGCTGCGTCACGTAAGCTGCGGCATTCGTTATCCCGACCACGTCCTGCGGCATGCCCACGCCGCCGCTCTGCTCAATCTGCTGCACCTTCATGTCCATCATTCGTAGCAGCGTTTCGATAACTTCGCGGTGCGAGTCGCCTTCCTTGACTGGCATCGGCACGCCGGTCATCAGCGTCCCCCACGCAAGCGCCGCATCGAACACCGTGTCTGTGATCTTGTTCGGCTTGATTGGCGCAAGCTCATCCGCTTCCGCCGCGCTGTCCGTCACCGCCAGCACCAACTTATGCAGCGTCCGTTGTTGCGCCGACGGCTCCATAAACTGCCGCACGCTCATCAGTTTGTCCGCGCCGGCCAACTCAAGTTGCTTGCTGCCGCCGCCCATGACGGTCTCGGCGCGTATCTCCCAGCGGTCCGAGTCCAACCACTTCTCAAGCACGCCCGCCTCGCGGCACCGCTTCTGGAACGCCTTCGCGTCCGCGTTGTGCGTGTCCTTCAGGCACAGGCGCCGACAAATCTCGCGATACTCAAACTCCGCCTGTATGTACGCATTATTGAGCAGCGAACTGAGCAACGCGCTGGTCTGCGCCAAGAGCGCTTGCACCTCGAACTTGGTGCGCTCCTTCTCCGTCCCGCTGTCGATGTCCTGTGTGTAGCTGCTCGCGCTCTCGCCCATGTATTGCTTCAGGTTGCTGAACAGCATTTGGCTTAGCTGCGGGTCAAACTGATAACGGTCCTCGCGCTTCACAAATCCAATGCCATCGGGCAGCAGGCCGTAACGAAGGCCGAAGTGGATTTTATCGACGGCTGCGCGATCCGCCGGGTCTTGCACTCTGAGCAGTAACAGAAAGTCTTCGTGAACCTTCGACACGAAGCGGTTCATCGTCATGTCCTGTATCTGGCATAGGTCAAATAGCAGGAATCCAAGCGACCGAATGCTGTAGAACATGAACGGCGCTTTGTGATTCGAGTCGCCGACTTGCATGTGCAAAATCTTGTCGAGCGAGTCTGTCACCGGGCGCTTGCTCTCGTACAAAAACTCGTCGAGTTCGTTTACGGTGCCGTAGCTGTTGGTGAATTCGCGGTCCAACACGATTTGCAGGTTCCACTCGCCGGTCTCGTCATCTTGCGAGTAGAAGTCGAAGCACCATATCTTGGGCACGGCATCGGACTGCCAGTAAACGCAGTTTTGCTTGTAAAGCTCTGCGGCCTTTTCGGGATAGTTTACCCAATCGTACGCTTGGTCCGATGTGTCGTCCTTCTTTATGGCTTGCAGAACGCGCCTCACCATCTTGACGTTCCATCCCGGATCAATGTTTTCGTCCTTGGCAATCGTCTTGCGGTAAAGTTCATACGGCGTCATTCCGCGACGCACCGAGAAGTGGGAAATCCCGTTCAAGCTAACGGGCGTATCCGTGGGGCACAGCCAATCTTCAATCGCGATGAAGTCAGGAATCAGTTGGTCCTTGTCGAACCACATCTTGATGGCTACGCCGTTGAGCATCACTGACGCGCCCGTCTCACGAATCAAGCTCCAGTACTCTCGCGAGCGCTTCAATGGTCGATTCGCCTCCTTGGTAATGATTTGCCCCCATTCTAGCGCTTTATCCACCGGGGCATCCTCAAGGGAAACGTTAAAGTAGTGCGCCGTCTTGCCAAAGGCGTTCTCGTATTGCCTTCGGGCCGTCGCGAGCAGATTTGAGCAGGTCTTGGTCGAAAAGTTGACATCCAGTTTGTTCTCCGCCATCTGCGCGTCAGTAAAAGGCGGCAACCCGTTCGCTTGATTTTGGATGAGCACGCGGTTACGCGCCCGAATCTCGTCCGCGAGCCGCATGCTTTGAATCACCTCGCCAACTTTGGTGGCTGTTGATGTGTCGCTCATAGATTCAAGAGTTGTTGTGCTCCACGGTAAGCCGCCCACTCAATTAGCGATTTGGCACCTTTGCTAAGATTGCAAGGTCCGCAGGAAACGCACAGATTTTCGACTGCGTGCAGTCCGCCCTTAGAAAGCGCGATGATGTGGTCGAAGTGAATGGTGCGTGTAGAAACTCTCTCTTGGCAGTAGTAGCAGGTTGCAAGGGGCTTTGCCTTTATGCTCCGCACGAAGGCTATAATGCCTTGCATGTTGATTGTGGCCGCTTTCTTTAACGCGTTTCGCTTTTGCACGCGGGCGAAACTCTCTGCTTTGTGCCCTTTGTAATAGGCAACGCCCTGCTCACGCAGCTTTTCTCGGTTGGCTTCTCTGTAAACGATGCCTCGCGATTGCCTCTTTTGTTTGTGCTGCTCTAGTTTGTGAGGGTCGGCTTTTATTACGTCACGCGCCAAAGCTGCCTGCTGTTTTGCATGCTCCTGGTTTGCCTTGTAATATGCCGCGCCTCGTCGAAGTCTGCGCTCCCTGTTTTTTGTGTGGTATTCGGCTTGGTAACGGCGTTGCTTCTCGATGACTTCGGCTTTCTGCGCCTCGGTCATGGATTGCCAGCGACGGCGACGATACTCCATCTTTCTTTGGCTCTGCTGCGTGGCGCTCATATCACAGCCATCGGCTCACGCTGTTTGGTCGCCTGTTGCTGCGCCTTGCGCTTCGCCTCCTCCTGGTATTCCTTGCTGCGTTGTGCGGCGGATTTGCGGCGTTCGGCGAGTGTTGCGTCGCCGCCTTTGAAGTTCGGGTTCGCCTCGCCGGGCTTGCCCACGACCGCTTCGCCTTCCTGCGTCGGTGCAGGCTCCGTTGCCGTCGGCAACGCCTTAGGTGCTTCGATCAGCCCCGCTTCCAGCGCCTTGTCCAGCACGTATGCGCTCGCTCCGGTTGGCTTCAGCGCCTCTACCGCCAGCGCCTTCCTGTGCTCCAAGCCGACGCGCCACATCGTCAGAAAGTCCTCCGTCTCTTTCACCCGGTGGAAGATTGCCGCCTCGCGCTTGATGAAGTCCAACGTCACCACGTTCGCCGGGTCCGCCTCCGTCCGCAGCGTCTTGAACACAGGCGGCGTGCTGTAAGCCGTCCCCCAATGGCTCTGTATCAGCGGCGTGTGATGCGCCCGCGGCGTCAGCGTGTCCGCGAAGGTCATATCCCACGCGCCCACTGCGGGTGCCTCGCGCTGTCCCGGCCGGCGCACCGGACTCGTCGGCCCGGTGAACTTCGCTTCCTGCCATCGCTTGCTGAGCAGTCCGAACAAATCCTGCGGATAAACCGCGATGCCGCTCACGTATCGCTTTGGCAAACCTTCCGGCGCGTCTGGGTTGTCAATCACATGCCCCATCAGCGGCCGCGGGCATAGGCGATACGCGCCCGCCAAATCATCCAGCCAGCCCGCTCGCAGCGGCACGCAATCCGGCTCCACCCACAGCCACGGCAACTTGTAGCCCTCGTAAATCTGCCGCGCCACCGCCCGAAACATCAGGTTCGCTGCCAGTGGCCAGCCCTTCGCGCCTGTCTGTATAATCATTGCCCGCACGCTATGGAATGCCGGTCGCGCCACATCCAGAAGCGCCTTCACGCGCTCCTGCGGGATGCCCGCGTCCGCGCCCACCAACAGGCTGTGCTCGCGCATTGGGCCAAGTTCTACCATCCACTTCATCAGCGTCTCGGCCTGTTCGATGTCGCCTGCGTGCGTGGGCAGCGCGACTATTAGGGGTATGCTCATGGAGTTTGTTGGGGTTTGTACAGACACAAGGATGCGTTGGTAAGAGCGAACTCTCCGAAATGTTTGACAACTTCAGCATCGTAACGCTTCGCGGCTTCTTCTGCTGTGTCGAAGTAACCGAAAACTATTTCTTGGCGACTAATTTGAATTCGAGCGCGCCATTTCTTCATACCTTTGTGCCAAGAAACTCCTTTGAAGCCAGATGTGCTTTTTGACGATAGTTTCTGATGTCGCACGTTTTCGGCGTTAGTCGCCAAGCTGAGATTGGATTTTTGGTTGTTTAATCCGTTGTGATCCGCGTGATGAACTTGCAATCCTTTTGGCGCGCCCATTATCAAACGGTGCATCAATACAAATCGCCGTTGCCCGGCTCTTCCGGGGTTAGTTGAAGCGTAAAGCCCCCCATTAGATTTATGGGTGTGCCATTTGTATTCTGAGATCAACGGCAAATCTTCGTCGTCAACCAAAGCAACTTGATTTTTTGTCAGCGGGATTTCTTTCATTGTTGGATGTTAACTTGTCCTTCTTTAGCTATCCAACAAAAAGGCGGGAACGCGTTCAGCGTCGCCTCGTCGGTGTGCTGTAAAATGTTGTTCAGCGGCACATGCACCTTGAGCGGCAGCGGGCAGCGACAGATAGCGCACGCGTGCAACCGATCCTCGCCCTCAACGCGCAGTTTCAAGTGCTCCTTGGCGTTCATTTGCTCGGCGATGGCGCGCACGGCGTCCGCTGTCAGCCGCAAAAGGCTGTGCCCATCGCGGTTCTCTGGGCATTCCAGGCACACGTTGGCCCGTCGCTGTGCCACTTCAATGGGAACTGGCACTGCGCCCTCCCCTAGCCACTCAATCAACACGCGACCGCCGACCGCCGCATGTCCGACACTTCTTGACAGGCGGTCTATCGCTGCTCGAACGCCTTTTTTTTTATCCGCGTCGATGCAGTGCGCCGGATCATTATGCAGCCGCTCGCATTGCGCGTCGTCGATGTCCTTCAGCGCTTCCTTGGGCGTTGCCCGCTCCAGCCCGTTGCCCGCCCGGAAGTTCGCCACCTGCACCGCCAAGCTCCACGCGTCATTCATCGTGTGGAAGTTCTTCGCGGGCGTGCGGTCCGTCGCCGCTTGCGTGTAGCGAAAGCCGCCAGGGGGCACGACCAGAATGTTGCGTAATGGCACTGTGCCCCTTATCTACCCCCCGGTGCACTCCGTCAAGCCGCAGTCTTGAGGCGCATGCTGGCGATGAGCTTCCTGTGCCGGTCGTTGAGTTCTTCCAGCCAGCTTTTGCCGCCCCCCTCGATGAACTTGTCAGCGCCCAGTTTGGCTATCTGCAAACCGCGTTGCCGCGCCCCTTCCACGGCCGTCGCCAGCCAGTCCGCCTCGTCCGGCGACCTGCCGATGCGCTGCTTGGTTTTGTCCTTCGGCTCCACGTCGCGCTTGTTGCCGCCGACAAAGATGAACTCCCGCATGAAGAACTCCTGGGCGACCGACTCCGGCAACTCCCGCAACTGTTCGCTCTCCACTAGCCAGCGCACCGCGAACCAGAACTCGCTCACCCGCTTCTGGTATTCCTCGTCGGCGCGCTTCAACCTGCGCTGCTGCGTATGCTGATCCACAACGAACAGGTCCAGACGCACCGGCCTAGCGCTTGGCCTGCCTCCGAACTCCACCGGCACTGGAATTACATGCCCGAACACCCGCGCAAACGCTGCGCCCAGCGTCCCGCGCCCCGTCGAGTCATAGAACACGTTCTCGACCGGAATGCCCTCACGCAGGCACTCGTCGCGCACATGCTCGGCAATTTCGTCCTCCGGCTCCGCACCCCGCTTCATGCCAATCTTGATAACGTGCGGCTTCTCGACGCGCACAATCTGCTTGCCGTCCACGTCGTCGCCGAACTCAATCCAGCCCCCGACGCACCTATCGCCTCCGTACGCCGCGTCCACGGCATAAATCTTCGTCCGGTTCACGCCCTTCCATGTCGCCTTCTCAAACGCCTTGTGAATTGTGCAAAGCTGCTTCGTCAAGACTCGCTGCGAGTCTTCGCCCGGCCGCATGATGCCCAAGCACATCGCGTTGAACTCCTCGCTATGCGGCCCGTAGAACCGCAGCGTGCTGTCAATGCGCTCTTGGTCGATCAGGAACGGGTAGTGCCGCCCGTCGCCCTCGAAGTTCGGTGAGTCTGTCCCGACGAAGTTGATGCACTTGCCCTTCGCGTACTTCGTCGCCCAAATCGTCGTCTTGGTGATGTCGCGCACGCTGCCCCAGCCCAGTTCCGGTTCGCACGACTGGCCCATCGGCGAGTGCTCCCCGTTCACCGGGTTCGCGATTGGGATGAAGAAGAAGCGCTCGTTTTTGTCCAAGTTCGACGTTGCCCGCAAATACGAAATATGCATGAGGCTGCATTCATCCGCCACGAGGAATACCCACTTGTTCTTGATGCCGACGAACGGTCCGATGCCCACCCAGTGCTCTCCCTTGTAGCAGTTGTGGACGATTACACCGTTGACTGAGTAGCTTGGATGTCCTGCAACTTCGAGATTGTGGACTCGATAGCCTCCTTGACCCGCGTCGTATCGTTCATCGCCTTCTTGTTTGAGAATCTCAACACGGTCCACCCAAGCTCCCTGAGTCGGCCGTCGCGGAATTTGTCCTTCGTTGCCACACTCGGAATCCGATGAATGCCGCCGTCGATTTCCACGCCTAACTTCAACGTTGGAAAAGCCACGTCCACCTTGTACCCGTGTCGTCTGCCGTCGGCCTTCAACAAGCCGCTCCTGACGTAAAGGTTCCACGTTGCGTCGGGAAACAGCTTCCAGATGATTAGTTCCTCTGGCGTCGGCATCCTGCCCTTGCGATGGTGCCGCTTGGAAATCCACTTCAGCCTGCAAGATAGACCGCAGAACCGCGTCCTGTCCTTCGCGGGCGATTCGCGCAGCGAAACAAAAGCCTTCCCACACCGCTGACAAGGCATCGTCTCCGGGCGATTGCGGCATTGCACTGAGCAGAAGTCGCGGTTGTGATGCACAGCTTTCATTGGTTGCCCGCAATTCTTGCACGCCTTCGACACTTTCTTGATGCAATCTTTGTGTGCGGCTGCCCATCGTCCCGCGCAATCCGTACCGCAGAAACGACCGGATCGGGCGTTGCTCTTGCGCCACGGGCGAAACGGCTTCTGGCAATGAGCGCAATTTTTGGGTGGTAGGAAAATGCGGCACTCGCTTGAGCAGTACTTTCGGTTGGGATAGCCCGGTCCCAAGTTCCCCTTGCAAGAGGCGCAGCGTTTCATGCGCCGAGAATACCCTGTCATAAGTCTCCAAGTCACGTACTTTCACCCATCCTCGTTGCGTAAAAAACGGATGTTCCTCTGTGCAATCTATCATTCGGCCATCCGACAAGTGAACTCGGAATGCTCGGTCAACTATTCTTGTGTGCGTCTCGGTAATGGTTCCGATGCCAGAGGCATTGAAAACCTTGTCTCCAACGCGCAATGTTTCGATGGGCTTTGGACCGCTCGGAGTGTCAACCAAAGTGCCCGGTAAAAAACATGCAATCCCAATCACGCCGTTTCTGAAATCACGCGTGTCGCCGTCCTCGCTTCGGTCCGTGATGATGCACCGCTTATAGTCCAGCGCCACGCCCGGCAAATCGTCCCACCGCGCCTTGGCCTGTTTGTGCAGCTTCTTCACTTCGCCCAATATGCCGAGGTCCAATTTCTGCACCGTCGTCGTCGTCAGCAGTATCGTCGTCTCCTCCGGGTAAACGTAGTAATGCGACAGGACGAACTTGCTCGCGTAATACGTCTTGCCGCAGCTGCCCGGTCCGAGCAGCCCTACCATGCCGCGCTTGCGAAACTCGACGCAATCCGTGAACTCGCGCAGCGCCAAGTCGCTCCACTTATTGTGCTCGTCCTCCCACAACAGCGAGTGCAACGCCCGATAATGCGTAAACAGGTCTTTGCCCTGCCGGATGCACCATTTCTCGATGTCAATGGCGCGCGTGCCCGCTTTCCAATGATGCGAGTACCGCTCGAAGGTCGCCGTTGCCATTGACGGAACCTACGCGAGGGCGCATAAGGTAGGCAATACCCGAACGGCGGGCCAACGAAAGGCACTTTATGAGCTTCGGATTACAGGACTGCTGCCAAGTATGTCCAACTCCAGAGACGGTCTCGATACCGGGTTTGGAAGGGCCGCCGGGCACCGACGGCACCAACGGTACCAACGGCGTCAGCGCCTTCACCTTCACCACTGCCGACTTCGTTGTGCCACCTGCGGACGGTGCGACACCCGTAACTGTCGAAGTGGAAAACACAAGTTGGATGGCTGACGGGGAGCCAATCTTCATTCCAGGCGGTCTGTTCTTTCTCGTTGACGCGATTATCGACAGCACCCATTTCAGCGTGGTCAGTCCTGATTGGGAAAGCAACACGCACGCTGGCGATACGATTTCTGCTGGTGAAAAGGTTTCCCCATCTGGTTGGCAGCCCGCCGTCACTCCACTGCCCGCTATCAACGCCGTCGTTAAGTACGCCAGCGGCACCGGACACGTCATTACTGGTGCGGCGTTTGCCGAAGTCACGTTTGGAACCAGTGGCGCTGAGGAAATAACGCTGACAACCGCAGGTGCGTGGATGCTCTATGCGCGAGCACGCGTCGATTACACGGGTAGCACATTTGCTGCATCGCGCACCGTCAGCCTAAAGTTGCACAGGCAGAACAACACGCCAGGCGACGTGGCTAACGCTGCCACTGCGTTCAAGACTCGCGTCGTCACCGCTGAAACATCTACGGCCATCGACTTGGTTGTGCCGCCTGTGATGTATTCCACGGCTGGCGTGACCGACATCATTGAAATGATGGTGGCGATTGACACGGACCCATCTGGCGGCACGACGATTACCATTGTCGAGTGCGAGATTGTGGCCGTGTTCCTTCACGCTTGACGGGGACGCCCGCTCCTTCACATAGCCGCCCACTTCCACCTCAACGTAAAAGTCGTTGAGAAACGCCTGCGCCTTGGGTGGCCACCGGAAGCAGCCTTTACAGCGCCGTTGAAACAGCGGATAAGTGAGTGGATTGGCTGATAAAGTAAATTACCTGTTTGATTCGGTTGCCGCGTTCCCAGACGGGATGAACTCTGGGATGCTCCCTTCCCAGCTTCCTCGCACGCAGTTGGCCTATGCCACGAATGTTAGCGTGCGCGGGGGATATGCTACTCCTCGCGCACCGAATCGCAAGTTGGCATTGGATTGGGGAGGCGACGCGGTTTTGCAGTCGCGTCAACAGAACGCAAGATTTCAAGGCAGCGCCTACTACCGCGCCGACTCCGGCCAAGGCTCGATCATCGCGTCCATCGGCGGGCGCCTGTTCCAGTTCACGCCCGCGGCTAAGAGCGCGTCGGTCCGCGAAATCACCATCGCCCACAACACCATCGTTGACGTGGGCTTCGCCGTGCCGGCCATCGGCGCGACCGTCACCATCACTGTCCTGTCCACGGCGAACCTCGCCGCCAATTACGAAATCCGCATCGGCAACCACAATTACCTCATCGTGTCGGTGGACAGCGCGACCGTGCTCACGGTCGAGAACATCGACGATCCTGGCCCGCTCGTCGCTGCTGGCGCCGTCCTCACCTTCTGGGACGTGAACCCCGCCTCGCGCACTCAAGCGTGGCTTTGGCAGGCCGAGAAGTGGATGATTATTAACGACGGCCAAAGCGTGCCCATCTTCTTCGACGGCGCGACCAGCCGACGCTCCGTGCTCGTCGGCGCAAACCCCGAGCTTCCCATCGCTCGCATGGGCACCTACTGGCTTGGGCGCGTGTGGCAGGCCGGTCCCGATGGGCGCACCTTCATCGCTGGCGATGCCGTTGGCGGTGCGAGCGGTACAGCAGCATACCAGTTTCGCGACGCCGTCCTGCACGTCACCGAAAATACCTACCTCGCCTCGAACAAGGTCTTTTACGTCCCCGGTAACGTGGGCGAAATCACCGCCATTCGCGGCGTGCCCACCCTCGACGCGTCCCTTGGTCAAGGCCCAGTGCAAATCCTCACGCCTGAAATCGTCTTCTCCTGCAACGCGCCCACCGTGACCGCCGACTGGGCGACCGTCACCAACCCCATCCTGACCGTGTCGCAGGTCGAAAGCGGTGGCCTATCCCAATACAGCACCGTGGTCGCGAAGGGCGACCTCTGGTATCGCGGCACCGTCGGCATCTGGTCGCTCATCCTTGGCCGACGCGACTTCGCCACCTGGGGCAACGTGCCCATGAGCCGCGAAGTATCCAACGTGCTCGACAAGGACGACCCGGCATTGCTCCAGTACTCCAGTGCCGTCGTGTTCGACAACCGCTTGCTAATGACCGTCTCGCCTGTGTTCACTCAGCACGGCGTCCTGCATCGCGGCTGGGTCGCGCTCAATTTCGACCTCATTAGCAGCCTGCGCGGCAAAGCGCCAACCGTGTGGGAGAGTGTTGACACCGGCATCAGCGTCCTCCAGTTCGTCAAAGGCATGTTCAACGGCGTCGAGCGCTGCTTCGCCTTCGTCTTAAATGCCGCACAGGAAATCGAACTGTGGGAAGTGCTCAAGAGCGAAACCGATATCATCGAGGACAACGACCAGACGCCACTCATTTGGTCGCTGGAGACCGCAGCGCTTGACTTCCACAACACTGACCCGCGCCACTTCATCAACCGCCTCGAAGACGGTGAAGGCTACTTCTACGACGTGCGCGGACGCGTTGACGTGACGGTGTATTGGCGTGCCGACGAATACCCGTGCTGGAACCAATGGACACGCTTTTCGCTCTGCGCCGAACGCGCCTCTTGCGAAGCCGACCCGCTCACCGGCTGCGCCCGCATCACCAACGTCCCGCCGCAAATCCGCGACCCCATCGGCTTTGGCAAGCCCGAGAGCTTGTGCGACGAAATCAACGACCGCCCGCTTACCGATGGCAGGCGTATCCAGTTCCGCCTCCTGATTCAAGGCCACGCGAGGTTCTTCGGCGCGTCGTTCATGTCGTCGCTTGTGCCCATGCCCAAATTCGCTCGACCTTTGTGTACTTTGCAGGAAGACTCACGATAGTTATGGCACGCACACCACGCCCCTATATTTGTCAGCTTTGCGGCAAATCCTTCATGGCTGACTGGAAAAATCCGAAGTGTTGCTCTCATGCGTGCGCGGCAAAAATGACCATAGGCAAAGTTGGAGCAGAAAGCCGATGGTGGAAAGGCGGTCGAAGGCTCACGAATTGGGGTTACATAGACGCTTGGACTGGGCCGAACACAGCAAAACGCGAGCATCGCATATTGGCTGAACGTGCGCTAGGCCATCCTTTGCCCAAAGGTGCGGTTATTCATCATTGGGATGAGAACAAATCGAACAACTCTCCCGGCAATCTGGTAATTTGCCAAGACAACGCCTACCACAAATTGCTGCACGCTCGAAAGCGTCGATTGGACGATACCGGATCGTTCGATTTGAAGCGGTGTCGTGTGTGCAAAGTCGTGAAGGCTGTGTCGGCTTTCTCTGTCGCTAAATTGGAATGGGACGGCAAACGTAGCGCCTGTAAGGAATGTGATAACGCTAGAAACCTTGAGTACTATTATCAGGCGCGAGCGAAAGGCAAAGCGTGGGCACTCCGACACACGTAGAATGCTTTGAGGGTCCAGAGTGTTGTCCTGTTCCGGCACCGCCATTTTACACACAGGGCAGAGTTTACGCGTCCGATCAAACTGGGTTCCTGTTGCAGTGCCAAAGTGGATTCTCCTGCGATCCGGGGGCATACCCGCATCCCATAGTTATTCCAAAGGGTGCGATTCCTTTCACACCGCCGACGGGCATGAATCCTTTGCGATTTACATGTTGTGACGGCGCAATCGCGATTAGGTATCTGGCAGACGGATTTACACAACAAGAGTTTGACCAAGCGGCGCAGTCGATTGCTAATGAAGCCGCCCAGCACCTCGCGCTCTGCGAAGCCGCCGCTTACAACGCGCAGCACGCCCGCCAGAACCCGAACTGCGTCATCTCCACGCCCGGCACGTTGCCCGAAGCCTTCTCCGGCACCGACTACTTGGCGACCTTGGAACAGTCCGGCGCACTCGCGCCCGTCGTGTGGACGGTGGTTGGCGGCACTTTGCCTGGTGGCTTGAGCCTGTCCGCTGATGGTGTCATTTCCGGTATGCCGATGGTGTCGGGGCTGTTCACGTTCGTTGCGCAAGCCACAGGCGCAGCCGAACCCGTCACAGGCAGGCGTCTTGTGTGCAAGCGCGTGTTCCGGCTCACCGTCTCGACTGACGTGCCCTGCGACCTCGGCGTCAGCGACAACACCAGCTTCGGCGACCGCGCCCTGAACACATTCGACTCCACCGCCACCGTTCAGTGGACGAGCCTGAAGATCGGCACCTACACCGTGCAATACGTCAGCGGCGGTGTCGCCTCCAACTTTCCGGTGCTCGGCTCCGGCCCTTCGTCGCCGTGGTTGGTCAACCCGCAGTTCTTCGCCGGGCCGCCCGACAGCAACGCCCAGCTTGTCCATGACGGCACCACGCGCCTTGAACTGCCTTGGGGCAAGTGCGCCGAAGCCTCCTTGGCCGATCTCGAAGCCAACTTCGACGGCAACGCCGTGGGCTGTGGCACCGCAGGCGGGTTCTTGCCGCCACAGGGGCGCACCATCCAGTTCCAGAGCCTCGGCGCGACCATCTTCATCGACGTGCAGACCACCTGGGCACCCAACTCCGGCGCATCCAACTGGCGTCTCACGCGCATCCGCAAGCCCGCGCTCGACTACCAAGCGATGCAGCTTCGCATCGTCAATCTCGCGTCGGTGCTCACCAGCCTGACGCCATTCTCCGGCTGCGCCGCTGGTGCTGGCACCCTTTGGGATGGCACCTTTCCGGCGTTCGAGCCGAACCTTAACTACGTCAATTACGAGTGGCGCGTCACCAGCGGCTTTGCGCCGTTCCAGCTCAATAGCGCGCTCCTCGACACGCCCGCCGCCGTTAAGGTCTATCACGACACCGCTGGCCAAGCGACGCCCACCGGATGTGCGTGGATTCTCGCCGTCACCTACCTCCACCCCGTCCAGGGCAACGTCGTCTCGTGGGTTGGCCTTGGCGGCGCTGGCTACGCGCCCGCTGGCACCTTCGTCTTATCCTCCGACGTGGTCGGCTGGACGATGTTCGGCAAGAAAACCGCGTGGCGAGTTGCCACGACCGTTGCGCTGCCAGCCAATACCCGCGTCCTAAATGTCCTCACCGCGAATGCCAACGGCGCGTTGCCTGCCATCGACGGCATCGCCTTGTCCGTCGCCGACCGCGTCTTGGTCAAGGACGAGGCGACGGGCGCAAACAACGGCAGCTACGTCGTCACCTCCCTTGGCAGTGGCGGTACGCCTTGGGTGCTTACGCGTTCCGCCGACCTCGATACCAGCGCCGAAATGTTGCGCGGCATCTTCGCCCCCGTCACCGACGGCCTCACGCTCGCCGGCTCCCACTTCCGCCTCGTCACCAACGGCGTCATCACGCTCAACGCGACCGCTCTGTCCTTTACCGCCATCGCGCCCACCATCGCCGTCGAGGAGTATTGACAGCGCCCGCCGTCCGCCTCATGCTGCCCGCGCTGGTCTCCCCGGCCAGCCGTCCTAAACTCGGGAACCTTGGTGAAAAGTGGGCGCTCGCGATTGCATACCGCGGGCGCTCTTTTGCTTTCGTTCGCGTTGCGGTTCTGTTGAAATCAGCGCATCGGATTCAGAGCCGATGGAAGCCACAAATCAATTTGCACCTGCTCGCTCTTGTGAGACGGTACCCTGCCAGTCTTCTCTGAAACCTGAGCGGGCGGGTGTAACTTTCATTTATGCTTTGCGTGATCCGCGCACGTCGGCCGTTAGGTACATTGGGAAAGCTGACGACGTAGAGAAGCGCTTAATGGGCCACATTTACGACTCCCGCCACGAAACGAACCGTAAAGCAAATTGGATTAAGCTGCTGCTGCGGCAAGGGCTAAAGCCAATTATCGAAGTCATTGACCAAGTAGCGCAATCTGAGTGGATGCCAGCTGAGTCGGCCTACATAATTTTTTACAAGGAAGAAGGCGCAGACTTGCTAAACACAACGCTTGGTGGCGATGGTTGGGGCGCGGGCGAAGATCATCCTAAGTTTGGAAAGCGCCAATCGCCTGAGGCCATTGAGAAAATGCGTCAGACAAAGCTGGGCAAGAAGCTCTCTGTAGAAGCCCGCGCCAATATGCGTGCGGCTGGTAAACGAAGGAAGCCGCCGTCTGACGAAACACGGGCAAAGTTGAGTGCGGCGAGCGCTGGAAGAAAGTATTCCGTTGCGGCTCGTGCAAATATGAGTGCCGCACAGAGAAAGAGAAAGCATTCTCCCGCAACTCGCGCTAAAATCGGCGCGGCACAAAGAGGTAAGAAGCGTTCTCCCGAAGCCATCGCTAAAATTGTTGCAGCAAACACAGGCAAAAAGCGGTCTGACGCGATTCGCGCTAAAATGCGGGCAGCTTGGGTAATTCGGCGCGAACAAAATCGGTCGCTCGTTTTCCATTGTAAACCCACCGGAAAAGGGCCATTGGTAGTGACGTGGCAGCAGATGACATTATTTTAAGAACTGCGGTTTCGCCGTTTCCTCCAGGGTATTGCCCGAGCAGCCAACAGCAATTTGCAAACGACATAGCGGCGGCGCTTGAGGTTTTCCTGCCAAATGACTTCGGCTTCATTGTTATTTCGTCGTCGCAGCCTACGGTTGAACAACGGTCGCGCATTTGGGCAAAAGTGGATGCCTCAACTGGCGTTATCGTTGGCTTCTATACTTGGAATTTGATTGTGGGGGCTTGGGTGAAAAATCACTGGGGCGCTGGTGTTGCTCCCACGAATCTGCGCCAGATTTATGTTGGTTCTGCGCTGTCGCTGGAGACGTTTGACGGCGGTCAGTCAGGCACAGTCAGTCAAAGCACAGGTCCATTTTGGCAGATTGATAGCGCCTTTTCCGACAAGTGGCCCTTGGGCGTGGGCGCACTCATCGCCGCACCCCTCGCCACTTTGAGCGTGTTCGACGATGCTACGCCGGGCGTGCCGGATGCAATCGGCTGCTATTTTATTCGACCAACCACACGCATTTGGGACGTTGCAACATGACCTTCGGCGAACTTCGACAAACGCGGGCGTCAGACGTAGTGGGCGTCTGCTCGAACAAGGAGACGTTTCGCGCCCTGACCAATGAGGCCACCTCTCGGCTGATGACGAGGGGGAACTTTTGGGCGACCGTCACGAAGCTGCGCACCTGCGTCCGGTGCCGCGCCATCGTATGGCCTCGCGCCGTTGACACCGTGCTCGCGACCAACATTTGCGGCACGCCTGTCGCAAACAGCGGTTACTGGTATCAATTCCTTCCGATGAACGGTGCGGACTTCGGCAGCTTGCGCGGCTGGGGCACATTCGGCGCAGGTGGCATCGGGCGCGGTAGCTGCGGCAACGTTGTCATCCTGCACGACGGACCTGTGCCGGTGCAGGCGCAGTTGACGTGCGGCAACCCGCGTTACATTCGCGCCTTCGCCTCCTATCAAGCTGACCTCGGCAAGCATATCATCATCTTTGGCATCGACGATAACGGGCAAGTCATAATGACGAAGCGGGATGACGGCACATGGCAGCCCGGCGTCCAGCTCACGCTCGCGTCGCCCTTCGTCGGCACGCCCTTCCTTGTGCGCGAAGTGACCCGCGTGCTTAAGGACGCGACGATGGGTCCGGTGCGTCTCTATGCCTATGACGCCGTCCACGACGTAATGGAGGACATGGCTTACTACGCGCCTAGCGAACGGTCGCCCGCCTTCTTGCACAGCACCATTCGCGGTCTGCGACGCGTCACGCTCGCAGGCGTCTCCAATTGCAACGGCCTCACCAGTATCGAGGCGCTCGTCAAGCTGCGCTTCATCGCCGTCGAGACCGACGACGACGAGGTGCTCATTCCGAATTGGACCGCGCTCAAGCTGATGATGTTGTCCATTCGCGCCGAGGACGCAGGCAGCACCAGCGAAGCGCTCGCGCTACAGGCGCGCTCTGTCCACGAACTGAACCTTGAGCTTCGGTTGCATGTGCCCGAGGACCAAATTCCCATTGCCATCGAGCCGTTCGGCAGCGCGACGCCCCGCAGCGTCGGGGTCGGTTGCCTCGTTTAGCCTATGCCACGTTCATCCAGCACACGCACCGGAGACTTCAACTTCACGCCGTTGCCATTCACAGGCGGGACGTCGCCCTTCAACCTCAACGCCGCGCCACGCACCGGCCAAGGCCCGTTTGGGCTTGTGCCAGGAGCCATTGGCCTGCCGAACGTTTACAATGACGTGGCGGGCGCTTTCCCCGGCTTGAGCGGCAACCTCGGCAAGCTGTCGGCGACCATCGGCAGCGAGTTGTCAGGCGAACTCGACCCGGAGACAATCGCCATGCTCCAGAACACGGCCGCGCAGTTCGGCATTGGCGCAGGCGTTCCGCTCAGCCCGTTCGTGGGTGCCAAGGGGCTGCGCCAGCTCGGGCTAACAGCCGAGGCGCAGAAATCCAAGGGCGCGGCTGACCTTCTCGCAGCGCTGCCGACCGTGGCGAAGACGCTGACGGTGTCGCCCGAGACGCAGCTTGACGTGGCCAATCGCAACGCGACCTTCAACGCCGCACCCGATCCGCAGGCCGCAGCACGCGAAGCCGAGCGCCTGTTCAACGCGTACTTGGCCAAGACGCAGCGCGGCGGCGGTGGTGGCATTTCTTATGGCGGTGGTGGCGGTGGCGCGCCGCGCAACCTGAATGCGCCCGCCAACTTCAACGCCGGTCCGTGGGCACCGTTCTCCGGCGACAGCGTGTGGGGCAGCATACCCACGACGCCTTACTATGCGGGCACTGGCATCAATTGGGGTGCTCAAGGCGGTGCGCCACAAGACTTGTGGAGCGGCACGCGTGGTGGCTTCCCCGGACCCGAAGGCGGCTCCTACGCGACACCGGGCGGCGGTGGCTTTATGGACTGGTTTAACGACCCGTTCATCGGCGGCGGTGCGGGCGCAGGCTTCGCTGGTGGCAACTGGGGCGATGACATGGCGTTGCAGCCCATCTATCCTGACTTCCCTGAGTGGGACTTCTGACGCATGGCATTGTCAACGTCATTACCGTGGCTCGACATCACGCCGAACCTGTTCTCGCAGGCGCTTCAAGCTGGGGCGCATGTCGGCCTCGCGCTGAGCGACCAGAGCCTTCGAGCGCAGGCGATGGCGCAGGCGCAGCTAGAGCGACAAGCGCAGGCTCAGGAACGCGCTGACGTGCAAGCCGAGCGCCAGCGCGAGTTCGAGGAGACGCGCCTGCTCAACGTGCAGAAGATTGCCCAGGACGCCCAAGCCTTGGCACAAAAGCAGGCTTACGAGAACGCCCGAGAATCGCGCCTGTTCAAGTCTGCCCAAGCCAGGCTCGCCGTTGATTGGGCCAGAGCCGACACGGCGGAAAAGCGGCAGGAAGCGCTCGACAAGTTGGCTACGTCTCGGCTCGACCAGCAGAAAACCGCTCTGGCCCTGCGCACCAAGCATTACAACGAACTTGAGCAGCACAACCGCGACATGCTGGACTTTCAGCGGGAAAAGGCGGCGAAGGAGAAAGCGCCCACCGTCGTCAAGAACGTCTATGATCCAGCTAATCCATTCGTTGCCATCGGCAGTGTGCGCGGCACGCTCGACCAAGTCGGAATGCCCGGCGAAGTTGATAACAGTGCGGTGCTGCCCATACCCGCCACGAAAGAAGAACTCGTCAAAGGTAAGCGATACCGCGACCGGCAGAATCGCGTGTTGGAGTGGGACGGCGAGAACTTCTTGGACTATTCACAGTGATCCGCAATGCCCAAGACGCTCAGTTTCGAGGAAGTAACGCGGCCCCGTAAGATTAGCTTCGAGGACGCGCAGAACCCGTTGCTACCGTTGCCGCCCATTTCGCAATACTACGCGACGCATCCCGACGACGGTGGCGTCTCCTTTCAGCAGCCTGCGCTGGAACTGTTGGCACCAGACCATTTTCCCGGCCCCGCAGGCATCCCGCGCATCCCGTCACTTGGGCGCGAAGGCTCGGTACTACGGGGCGCGTCGGAATTCGCGGGCGGTGCGCAAGAATCGGTTCTTGGCGGGCTGTCGAGCATGACGAGCCGCGAAGGCCAGTTAACTTATCCCTTGTTCAGCCTGCCCTACATTGGCCCAGCGCTGGGCCTTGTGCTCGGTTCCAAGCTGCTTGGTGAAGGCGGCGGCGAGTTTGTGCATGGCATCGAACAAGGCGAGCCGCGTATCGCTGGCGCTGGCGCTGGCAGGAGTGTGCTGAGCTTGCCCCTGCTGTTTGGCGGTGGCAAAGGCGCAAAGGAACACGTCATTGGACCTGACCCACGCGAAGTCGCTTTGACGGAGTTGGCACGCGAGAAGGCGTTGCAAGCGTCGCTGCCGCAAGTGGGCGAAGGTCGCATACGGCATCAAGCGCCTGAGAACATTTACCAAGTCGGTGGCTTGAATCGACCGCAGGCGATGCCGATAACGCCAATGGAAGGTGCTGAAGCTCTCGCCGCCAACGTCGAACGAGACTTGGTCCAAGGCGAATCGCCAGCCAGTCAGCGTGTCGCTGCATCACCTTCAGCCAGCGAAGTAGCCGAAAATCTGCGCAAACTCGCTGAGGTTGACGAAGCAGCGCGTGTTGCTGAAGCAGAAGGTAAACCCGTCGAGCAAGTTAGTGCGCCTTTGCCTACACCAGAAGAACAAGCAGTAAATGCCGGATTACGCATGGCTATCGAACAATCCGTTGACGAAGCCAAAGGCGGATTGGCCACTGCTGAGCCGACGCTTGATCTGTTGCCCGCCGCCAAAGTTGAAGAACTAGCAATCAACGAGCTTTTGCGTCAAGGCATCGAACGTGGTGCCGCCACGAAATTCGTCGAGTCGTTGGGCGATGCCATTCAGCGCGTGAAGGATTACCCGCGTGCTGCCGCTGAGAAGATCGCGCAACAGATTGCCGATGGCGTGAAGGCGATGGTCCATCCAGACAAGCCACTCACGGCGAATCAGGTCAAAATCACTTACGACGCACTAACGAAGGCCATCACGGAGAATCGCCTTAGCGAAGAACGTCCCGGCATCATTTCAGGCACAGGCTTGGAGAAATGGGCTGATGCCACGATTAAAGAAGGTCGTGGGCGCGTGAGCGTCGGTCTTGACCCTGTGCAACTCGCCGCTTACATCGTCAAAGGAGCAGCATTGCTGGAACGTGGTATCACTGACATCGCGAAGTGGACGGCGGAAATGGTGAAAGAATACGGTCCACAAATACGCCCGTATCTTAAAACCATACGCGAGCACGCGGAACAAACCCGTGCGGCGACGTTTACCGCATCGCAAAAGACCGAAACGAAAGCAGAATTACCTGCCGCACCCGCCACTGCAACTGAGACCGTTACACCCACAATTTCCAGAGCCGCACGCCCGTTGCCGAGCATAAGCGCTGCTGAACAGTCTGCATTCACCCGCAGCATGAACAATCTCGCGCAGGACATTAAGGCGATCTTTCAGCGGCGCGGCGTGAAGCGGGACATGGCGCAGTTGGCTGATGCCATGATCGACACCATCCCCGCGAACAAAGGGAGGCAGGCTGGCAATGAACTGCGCGTGCTGAGTCGCAGCGTGGTCAAAGGCAAGGTCGTTGACAACAAGCTCGCTCGAAAGGCGGCGGTGTTCGTCGTCCAAGCGGGCGGCGACCGAGGCAAACTCGCCACTGACCTCGTGAAGGTCAAAGGCAATAAGGACGCTGAAGGCGCCGTTCGCTACGCCCAAGCCAACTGGGACGCGCTCCAGCCTTTGGCGGCTCGCACCAAGCTCTTGTTCGACGAGCAAATCGCTTACGAGCAGGGCAACGGCATCGACACTAATTACGAGAACCATTACGTGCCGCAGCGTCACGAGAACATCCTGACGGATCGTGGCGTGCTGTTTGGTGAGACGGGCAGCGGCATCGCAGGCACCTCCTTCAAGAAGGCGAAGGTGTTCCCTGATTACGCCAGCGCCATTCAAGCGGGCTACAAACCGCGCAACTTGGACATCGCCGACCTCGTCGAGCACCGCGTCCGAAGCGGCCAGCGCTTGGTCAACAAAAAGCTGTGGGCGGAAGGTTTCAAAGGCGTCGCCGACCCCTATTCGAGCGACCCGGTAATGACGGACCTCATTACCCGCAAGATTCAGCGCCCGGACGGCACGACTGACACGCAATTCAGCGCTCCGCAAGGCTACGCTGTGAAGGAGATCATCCCCGGCGTTCGCATCGCCGTGCGCCAAGGCTACGGGCACCTGTTTAACGCGCTCACGGGCACGAGCCAGATACGCGAGTCTGCTGTTGGCCGTGCTGCCTTAACCAGCGCTGGCTGGCTCAAGCACAAGCTGCTTTTGCTCGACAGCTTCCATGCCGTCCGCACGATGGAGACCAGCTTGGCGAGTCGCGGCAGCGCTGGCTACAATCGCGGGTTGAGCGTCCTTGAGTATTCTGACCGTGCGTTGCGTGATGCCGTCCAACGAAAACTCGTGACGCCGGAAATGGCCAAGTGGGTGCAGACGCCGCAGCCCTTTGAGATAGGCGGCAAGACTCTACAACTTACGCCGCGCACCGTTCTCCAAACAGGAATGCGCAATGGTCTCAACGTGGGGCGCTTTGCCGACGCCCTTTACAACGACGCGAAGGGCACCGTCGGCACGAATCCTTTTAGTAAGTGGTTGTTTGAGAAGCTGACGCGTGGCGCGATGGCTGAAACGTTCATGTCCGAGTTCGCCCGCGTCGGCAAAGCGAACCCCGAATTATCCTTGAACGCGGTCGCCAAGCAGGTGGCCCGCGACGTAAATGTCATCTTCGGTAACTTGCAACGCCAATCTATTATCAAGAATCCAGCCATCCGCGACCTCATGCAAATCGCCTTCCTCGCGCCGCAATGGGTGGAATCGCTGGCGCGTCGCGAGCTTCGTGCAGTGGGCCAAACTGCGGAAGCTGTCGTCAGTGGAGCACGCGGCAAAGGCGTCCAACTTGGCACAGCCGCGAAGACCGTCGGCACTGGCCTCGCCGCTTATGTAGCTGTTACGCAAGCGCTCAATTACATCACTCGCGGACACAGCACACTTGAGAACAAAGAGGAAGGGCACAAGCTCGACGCGTTCATTCCTGACCCGCTGGGCGGCAGTGAGGGATTCTGGTTTTCGCCGCTGGCTGTGTTCGCTGAAGTAACCCACGACCTGTTGCGCTACTCGCACACAGAACCAACCAAGATTGGCGCTGCGGCCCGCATTGTGCAGAACAAGCTCGGGCCAATCGGACGCGCCTTGTCCATCGTCGCATCGCAGGAAGATACCATTGGCACCAAGTTGCCCAGCAGTTGGGACGTGGCGAGCGAAGCCGGATTCGCCGCCGTACCGCTTCCCATTGGCGCGAAGCCCATCGCGCAAGAAATTGCCAATCGCGTCTCGGGCGGTAAGGTGCCAGCGCCCAAGCCTGGCACCATCACGCGTCAGATTGCGTCCTCAGTCGGCCAGAAGATTGAGCCATACAACAAGGACGAGGCGCAAATCAAACGCGCTCGCGAAGTGAACCTTTACATCGACTATTGGAAGAAGCACGCTCGCCAGTTGCCGCTGCCTGAACGCGGTAAGTATTTGATGAGCGAGATGAAGAAAAGCGGCTTGAACGGTGCCGAGGGCAAGAAGGCCGTGCGCGAGTTTCACGAAGCCGGTTTGTTTATCCACCCATAACGCTTATGCCATTCAAATCCAAAGCTCAAAAGGGGTACATGTTCGTCCACCACCCACAAATCGCCAAGCGTTGGGCGCACGAGTACGGCGTGCCCAAGAACCTGCCTGAGCACGTCGCCCACGAGAAGGCGCAGCGCAAGCGCAACCATCGTTACATGAACAAATGATCTCCTTCGCCCCCGTTGACCTGTTCCGCGACAACTCCGACTTGTCCTCGCCGTGGAAGGACGAGGCACGCCAGCGCATGTTTCACGAAGCGGCCACGCACGCGCTCGCCAAGCTGGCTTGGGACGGCGCTACCGCCGACGAGATGGCCGGTGCCAAGAAGTTCCTCGTCCTCCTGCTCAACTGCGCCGAGACGCCCGAAGCAATTAGCGTTGCGAGTCCGTCGCGCTTAAACTACAACGTCGAAGCTGAGATCGCCGCTCGCCGCATGAAGAAAGAATAGCCTATGCCCGCTGCACCTGTCGCTGCCGCACCCGTCGCCGCCCCTGTCACCGCGCCCGTTGTTGCTTCGCCGCCCAAACCCGCCGCCGCTGCTCCTTCGCCTGCACCGAAGCCAGCGGCGGTGCCTCCTGCGCCGGGTCGCGCTGGCGAACGCAGCAACTTCTTCGAGGACGAGGACGCGTTGCCTGCGGCAGTGGACGCTGACCCGACGCCTGCGCCAGCCAAGAAGGAGGACGACGACGACGCGCTACCCGACGACGCGCCACCCGCGAAGGCCGACGACAAAGCTCCTGTCACCGCGCCCAAGCCCGCCGACGAACCGCCCGAGCCGGTATTCCGCACCAACCGCGAACTCAAGAAGGCTTATGAAACGACCAAGAAAGCGAACAAACAGCTCACAGCGCGCGCACAAGAACTTGAAGCGCGCATCGCTGAACTCGATAGTGTCGCCTCGCATGCAAAAGCAGATAGTGGCCCTTTGGCTGAGCAGTTGGCTGCTGCCCAAAAGCGAATAGACGATTACGAAGGCCGCCTGCGACTGAAGGCGTACGAGGAAAGCGACGATTTCAAGACGAAGCACCTCGCGCCGTTCAAGCGCACCGAAGCCCGCGCGTTCAATGACGTGCGCCAGTTGGAATACATCGAGGGCGTGGACGAGGAGACGCAGACGCCGCGTACTCGCGCTGCCACAGACGCCGACTTCATCGAACTCTACAATTTGCCCACTGGCAAAGCCTACGCCCACGCCAAGCGCGTCTTTGGCGACTCGGCGCAGCTCGTGATGAACCACTATCATACACTGCACCAGCAGCAGGACGACATGCGCGAGGCCATCGCCGACTATCGCAACCGCGGTGCCGACGAGGAAAAGCAGACGCAGGCTCGCACCGCACAGGAGCGTGAAGCCGCCGACCGCATGTGGCGCATCGCCAACCAGGAGACTCAGGCCAAGTATTACAAGGACTTGGGCATCGACCCGGACGACGCCGAAATGAAGGAGACGCTGGCCAAGGGCTATGGGCCGGTGCAAAAGCTATTTGGCGGTAACGGCAACCTGACGCTCGCGGAAAAGGTGGGCTTGCAGGCGAGCGTGCTGCACCGGGCTGCGCTGTTTGGTGTCACGCGCAAACAACTGCTCGCGGCGAAGGCTGAACTTGCTGCCGCGAACAAGACCATCGAGGAATTGCGCGGCAGTGCGCCCGGCAAGCCGAAGCCCAAAGCCGACGCCGTGCCAGTGGGCGACTACAAGGACATTGCTGACGAAATGGCCGCTTACCAGATGGAGATCTAGTTATGGACGCTTCTATCGGCTGGAGCAGTTCACAGAATCGCGTGCGGATTGAAGCGGTCATGCGCGATGCCGTTCCAAGGCGACAAATCGTAGTTGAAATTGAGACGTGCGACATGGACGAGGCGCGTGAAAATCTAGCTATGCACCGCGCCATGAGAGCCGCAGACCGCGCTATCGGCGAGGTGCAGGGCTTGCCACAGAAACAAGTGGAGCGCGAGTGGCAGGCGCATTTAGATGAGATTGCACGTTGCGGAGTGCGCTTCATTCCAACGCCCCCCGTTTAATGCGTCTGCACATCTTCACCATCGTCTTGGACGGCCTTCCGTTCTTGCCGATGCAGTTCGCGAACTACAACCGACTTCCTGACAGCGTCGATTGGCACTGGTCAATTGCCGAGGGCGCGGCCATGAACGTAAACTGCACGAAATGGTGCCGCACCCAGCGACCGCGCCTCAGCAACGACGGCACCACCGACTTCCTCAATAGCCTGCGTGCCCACCCGCGAATCACGGTGCATCAGCGCGCGAAATGGATGGGCAAAGTGGACATGGTTTGCACCTGCCTCGCTGACTTCAAGCAACCCGGCATCGTGCTGGAAGCGGACGCCGACGAGCTTTGGCTGCCGCACCAGCTTGAAACGCTGCTCGCGCTGTTTGAGCGCCGCCCTTCGCTCGGCTCCGCGCACTTCTTCTGCCGCTACTTCGTCGGCGTCAACATCCTGATTACCTCGACGCACAGCTATGGCAATCGCCCAACCGAATGGGCGCGTTGCTGGCGCTGGACGCCGGAGCTTCGCGTCCTGTCGCATGAACCGCCGCTGATGAGCGGCATCGCAGGCGAGTGCGCTTCCCGCGAAGAAACCCGCGATGTCGGCCTCGTGTTCGACCATTACAGCTACGCGCTCGAATCGCAGGTGCGTTACAAGCAAGACTTCTACGGCTACCGCGATGCCGTCCTGCACTGGCGACGGCTGCAAACCAATCGCGATTGGCCGGTGCGCGATCTGCGAGCCTTCCTGCCGTGGGTCGATGCAGGCGTCACGGCAGACCGATTATGGACGGCAAACTCTACCTTATCCTTGGGCGCACCGGCGACATCCTCGGCGCACTCCCCATCGTTCAGCACGAGGCCGCTGTCGGCCGCAAAGCCTGCGTTATGGTGAGCCGCGAGTACGCTGACGTGCTGGATGGCGCCGGCGTTGCTCGCATCGTGTGGGACGGCGACTGGCGTCATGTCCGCGCCGCTTATGACAGCGTCGTCCATGACTGGCCTCGCATCGTCGTCCTCCAGCAATACAGCACCGATGGCTGGCCGGTGCAGCACGTCACCGATAGCTTCATTAAGGAGATGTATCGCGTTGCGAACAAGCTGCCGCTGTTCCCGCTGCCATTGCGATTTGACAGGCGCGATCCGCAGCGCGAGTCGGCGCTGGTCGCCGCATTGCCAGAAGGCGCGCCCATCATCCTCGTCGCCACCCGCGGCTTCTCCAGTCCGTTTCCGCAGGGCCACGAGTTGCTAGCGCTCGTCGCCGACGCTTTTCCCGATGCCGTACTCGTCACCATGGACGCGGTGCGAGCCGAACGCATCTATGATCTGCTGGCATTGTTCGAGCGTGCCTCCTGTCTCGTTACCGTTGACAGCGCCTTGTTGCACTTGGCGCAGGCTACGCCCTCGCTGGCCGTCATCGCTTTGGTTGCCTCGCACCCCACGACATGGCACGGTTCACCCGCTTATGCAGGCCAGCGTCTCCGCATCCGTTATCGCGAATTCGACAGGAACAAGGGCCGCATCGTCGAGATTCTTGGTGCATGTCTGGAGTCAGCGCCAGCGCTGGGGCCACGACGAGCGACGGCATGAGCTTGCTAAGGCAAGCTGGAGGCGCGAGTACACCAGCGGGCACTGGCGCGGGTTGCCCATCAGCGCACCGCAACGCACCGCTAAGAGCGTCCTGCGCGACCCGCGTGCGCTGCCCTTCCTGCGCGATCTGCTGGACGCGGCCATGCGCCATGCCTCACCACGCGACCTCATCGTCTTCACCAACGACGACGTTGTATTCGCGCAAGGTCTCACGGCGACGTTGCTACGTGTGGAGCACGCCGCTTGGGCGAGCCGCATGGAGTTCATTCGCCTGCCGCAATTGCCGTCCTGCATCGAAATCATCAGCGGTCGCAAGCATCCCGGCGCTGACCTGTTTGCCATGACGCCGGGATGGTGGGCGCGGCATCGCCCCGAGTGGCCCGACATGGTCGTGGGCTGCGAAGCCGTTGACCTCGTACTGCGCAAGCTCATGGCAGCGAACGGCGGCATCGAGCTTCATGCCGCCATCGCCCACGAGGAGCATGCAAGCTGGTGGCAAAGCCATCGCGGCGACCCTGCCGCCAAGCACAACCGCAATCTGGCCGGCCCGTGGCTCGCCAAGCGAGGACTCACATGGGACTGAAATTGTGGGCATTCACAATGTCGCACTGGAACGATGCCGCCGACGCGCAGGCCAAGGGCGACGGCCTGTTCGGGCTGCGCTCATGGCACGAGCGCGTCACCCGTTACCTGTCGCCGACGCACTGCTTCATCGCATGCGGCACTTGGTCCGAGCCGTCCTTGTCGCCGCTACCGCCCAGCCTGCCCACCGTCAATGCGGGCGTCCAATCCGATGCGCCCTATGACGTTCATTACAACCAACTGTCGCTCTGCGCTATGACCGCCGCGATGGCCTATGCGCTCAACCACGCCAAAGAGTGGGACTTGTTGGCGCTGCTCGACACCGACGCGCTCATCGGCGCGGTGGACTTCGACGCCCTCATCCGCGAGTTCCAGCAACGCACAGAAATCATGCTCGCCCAGTCGTGGTGGGACGGCATCGGCGGACCGCTCTACGTCTGGAAGCTCATCGGCGCGATTCGCATGCAGCACCATCGCCTGCGCGCCAACATCATCGCCCGCCCCGACGACGACAAAGCGCCCAAGCCGCTCTTGCCCGAGGAGGAAATGGCCGCTATCTATCGCGGCTTGTGGTGGAATCCGTGGCCCGACCAGCGCACGCTGCGCCAAGACTACGGCGGCATTGACCCGTTTCGCGATAACGCCGCCGTCCTCAAGTGGCCCTTTGTGCGCCTGCCCGACCCCGCCATCGTTGAAGAGTACACGCGCACGCAAACGCCGCTCGCCAAGCCACTTCAGCCTTGATTCTCCACGTGGAACATGCTTCACTTGCCCCATCGCCACGACCTTCATCTACGCTCTGAACGACCCGCGCCCCGGTGACACGCATTGCTACATAGGCAAGTCGGACAAGCCGCGTCATCGCTACCATCAGCACTTCTGGGAATTGTCCAAGGAGAGCACGCGCAAGACTCACTGGCTACGTTGCTTGCTGAAACTTGGACTCAGGCCGTCGCTGGAATTGTTGCGCGAGGTGCCCGTCGAGGAATGGGAGTATTGGGAGCGCACGTTCATCCATTGGTATCGCGTCCTTGGCTGGCGCGTCGTCAACGTAACCGATGGGGGCGAAGGCTTGACCAATCCTAGTGACGAGACGCGGGCAAAGTGCGCTCTTGGACGAAAAGGCAAAGGGCATACGCCTGAAGCGCGTGCAGCGATTGGAGCAGCCTTTCGCGGCAAACATTTGTCAGACGAGCATCGTGCCAAGATCAGCGCCTATCGCCAACGCGAAAAGGCCAGTGGCAAGAAGCGCAAGTTGTCCGTTGCGCATCGAACAGCCATTGGCAACGGACTTCGCGGTCGTGTGGTTTCTGCTGAGGCCCGACGCAACATGGGACAAGCCCATAAAGGGAAGCCCTTGAGTGTGGCACACCGCGAAAAGTTGCGCATCTCCCACTTAGGCAAAGTGTATGGCCCGATGTCGCCGGAGCACAAAGCCAAGATAGCTGCGACCAAGGTCGGCGAGCGCAATCCAATGTTCGGCAAATACGGCGCACTTAACCACATGTTTGGCAAGCATCACACCGACGCAACCAAAGCCAGAATTAGATCCTCTAAAAAGAAACGGTTGACTTCACCTTAAAGTAGTGTTCCTGTAACTGCGTCGTTGCGGCCCGCAACTTCAAACTCGGCTTATAGTCCCTCTGGCCGGTAGGGCGAACGAAGCGTCGAGATAGCTTCAGGCTCGCGGTTAATTCCGCCAAAGCGACGAACGTCGTAGGAGACGGCCTCCCCAAAATCAACGTACGCATGCACTTTGACCGTGCATTAACTAAACTGATTTATGGCGTGGAATTGCTCAGCTTTTTTCGATTACTTATTTGACCGTGTCCCACATTGGGACAGTCGCGTTGAAAGAGACTGGTGGCCAAACGACGACGCGTGGGTTGGACAAGTTGAACTAATGGAGTGGGCACCGCGCACCGGCACGTCGCACACGTGGGACCGGGTGCATGTGGGCACGCCGGACCTGACGGGGTGCTGGGAGGAAGTAAACTTCGAGGACGAGCAGTGCGTGGACAACGCGTGCGATCCGGCGAGCAAAACGGTTAGCTGGGGCAGCACGCGCAAGAGTTACACGTACTCTAGGCAGCGCGTGAAGACGTTGCCGCTGTGCTTCGACCAGATCAACACGCGGGCGCTCGCCGAACAGCAGGTGAGCAGCATCGTGGACGGCCTCAAGGACATCGTGAAGATGTACAAGAGCGACTTCATGCGGCGCAACTCGCTCCAGAAGGCCGACTTCATTTACATCGCCGACGACCGCAACCTGAGCATCGCGATTGACGGCAGCACATTCAACGTGGACTGCACGGAGATTGACCTGGGCAGCGCTGATAACGTGCCGCAGAGCCAGTTGACCATTCCCTACCTGCAACGGCAGTGGGCGCCGCTTCAATACAACGGCTACTTCAAATACAAGTTCGTGCCCAACGGCATGATGAAGCTTATCACCGACCCGATTGTGGCGTGGCAGCTTGAGCAGGGCAACCCAGCGCTCACGGAGAAGTACCGCTTCACGGACTTCACCAAGGGCGGCGAGTTGTTCAAGTACGGCATGAGCACGGCGGTCGGCAACTTCGGCATCGCCTATGACGTGTTCCCTATGCGGTTTAATCACATCGGCGGCGGCGTGCTGCGACGGGTGTTCCCTTACACGAACACGGCGGCGACCATCGGCATCAAGCGCCAGTTCGATCAGGCGTACGAGGAAGCCTGCATTCAGTACAGCCCAATCTGGCATCCGAGCGCGATGATTGCGCTGGTGCCGTCGTTGCGGAGCGTGTCGCCGGAAGCGCCGTTCTTCAACCGCGACCTGTTTGGCAAATGGTACTTCCTTGGCGGCAACCGCGACCGCAGCTTTGTCGCGACCGACCCGTCCACAGGCGACGTTTGCACCATCGACAACACGGCTGGCAATAAGGGCCTTTGGTGGACCGACATGCAGGCGGGCATCAAGTTTGTGCGGCCCGAGCTGGTGCGCGGCATCCTGCACTTGCGCGAGCCTGGGTGTCTGAGTAATTCGCCGCGGTGTACTCCTTGTCCAGACACGTACGCTCCTCAAAACTTTGAGCAGAATCCGTTTTGCCAAGAGCTCACATAATTCATCGTCGGCGCGGGGCGCTTCACAACCGTCCCGTGTCGGCTTCATCTTATGGCTATGCCTATGCCCGAGCCTGACGTTGAGACAGGCGCCGACAGCATCACGATTCCCAAGAGCGTGCTGGGCGACCGCAAGTGCAAGCCCGGCGAGAAGCTGACCTTTACCGTGACGGACGTGGACGAGGACGCGGGCGAAGTTGAAGTCGTGTTCTCGGGCTACGGCGGCGGCGGCGGGGCTGACCGCGGCGGACGCGACCCGGAGATGGACAACTACGCAATGGAAACCTGACCTATGCCACTCACCTGCACAGCAAGCGACATCGCAGAAGCCGCGAAATGCTTCCAAAACTACTGCGTCAACGAGGCGGACCGGCTCGCCATCGCTGTCCTGTTCAAAGCCTACCAGCTAGTGACGGCGGGCGGCACAAACTACACGACCAACTTCGACGCGCTCATTGCCGATTCGGTTGGCATCATCAGCATCGGCCACAACGAAATGTCCGCGGAGGAACTGGCGCTGTTGCAGGACGCGACGGTCGGTGCGCCGGATACCGTGAATGAATTGCTTGCGGCGGTGACCTGCCTGCGATGCCAGCCGCTCAAGGTGCTTCGCAAGGCGCTCCTGTTCTTGCAGTGCGCCATCACGGCGGAGGGCTAAACCGTGGCCGTCATAGACCCACAGGCGGCGATTGACGCAGCGCAGCCGTGGTGCTGCGTGCCAACCGGAGACCTTTGGTATGCGGTCCTCGCCGCTTTAATCGACGTTGGAGAAGGGAATCCCGTGCCTGCTACAAATGAACTCTTGGCTCAGGTCGCGTGCTTGAAATGTGCCGTGCAATCGGGCGACCTGCCGTTGCTGCTCCTCGGTGCGGTGAGTGGCATTACAGGTGGGGGCAGCGGCGGAAGTGGCGTTACGTGCGGTTCCGGCCCTCCTGTCGCAGCGCCGTCAGGAACGTGCGGCATCTACATCGACACCGACGACGGCACGACGTACAAGTACTATCTCGGAGCTTGGCATTAACCCAATGAAACGCCTGTTCGCAGTCATCATCACGGCCCTCGCAGCATTGCCCCTCGTCGCAGCCAACTTCGACAACGCCTTTACGACAAACCGATTCACAAATGCGTTTTATGAAGCGACTACCGGGCGATTGACGTTGGGCACGCCCACAACGGCTGGACCTGCGCTTCTGACGCTGGGTGGGTCGCTGGGCAGAACCAACGGCCTCTACATCGGCACCGGCACAATTGGTAACGGCAACAATCTGCAACTCTGGCAAACCAATGGCGAGAGCTTCCTGTCGTTTGGCAAATCGGTCGGCGCTTATAGCTTCAGCCTCTACGATAACTTTACGCAAGTGCCGTTGCTCAAGTTGCGCGGCAGCGGCATCGCCGACCTGACAGGCAACTGGCGTCCGCTAAATGTCGGGCCGACGAAGCTGGTTACGACCGACGCGAACACCAACTTGGCGGGCGTGGCGATAACGGGCGATTCCAATGTGTTCTTCAACGGCAACGGCGCATTCAGCGCACCACCCGGCAGCGGCATCACGAACTCGGGCACCGGGACGGCAAACACGCTGGCGAAGTGGACCGGGACGAACTCGCTGGGCAATTCGACGATTACGAACACCGCCAGCGCCATTGGCTTGGGCAACGGCTCGCTGGCTGGCACCACGCTTTCGGGTAGCTCCGACGTGGTGGCCATTGGCGAGACGGCGCTGCAAACCTCAGCTTTCACGAACAGCTCGTCGATTTTCGTTGTGGGATCGCTCGCGGATGTGGGAGCCAGCAATCTTTTTGGATTCTACGGCTTAGGCATTAGCGGCGGCGGGAACAGCCTGTTTCGAGACTCCAGTCAGCTCGTTTGGCTTGGGGATTCGCTATTCGACAGTACGACCGTGACGAACAGTTCCGATCTGATAGGCGTAGGCCATTCGGTATTCAACTCGGCGGTGATACAGACCGGCACCGACCTATTCGGGATAGGCCATTTCGCCCTTTCAAGCTCGGTCATCACCAACTCACAGGACATTTATGGATTCGGCTACGGGCCTCTGTTTGCCGCCAAAGTCACGAACAGTTCGCAGATTTACGGCTATGGCGATTCGGCCTTGGACCACGCAAAGGTGAGCGGCTCGTCTGAAGTTTACGCTTATGGCGATGGTGCGCTGGAAACATCAACGCTGACGAACGTGTCGGACATCTACGCCTTTGGGACCAGCGCCGGTAGCGCATTGAGCCTGAGCGGCAAGTCCCACATCTTCATGCTCGGCAGCGGTGCGCTGGCGACCAACAGCAATGATTACGTGTTCGGAAACAGCGCCTACAACTATTTCTTCCCTGGCGCCTCGGCGAGATTTGCCGCAACCCCAACTGTGAACGGGGTTCCGGTGCTGACCAATGCGAGCGGCACAACCGTATCGGTAAACGGCACCAACGTGACGACGCCGAACTTCACCAACACGGCGACGGTCACACTAGCCGTCAGCGGCAGCAATATTCTGGCGACGGCGATTGTCCCGGCAGGCACTGCCAGCGCCAGCGGCACTGCGAACACAGTCGCCAAGTTCACGAGCAGCACAAACCTTGGCAATTCGTCCATCACGGACAACGGCACGACGGTCGCGTTGACCAGCGGCATCACGACGGTCGCTGGCACGCAGACCAACACCGCAACGGCTATCAGCCAAGTGCCATTCGTAGCTGTGGGCGCTAGCGGGCAGACCAACGATTTGATGCAGTGGATGGCAAGCGCAGGCACGAATTATTCAAAGGTCAACTCGAACGGGCAGTTCCTCCTGCAAAGAGGTAGCCAGACCAATCCTAGCCTTGGTTTCCTTGAAGATGCGGACGGCGCTGCCACCGGCTTATTTCGTCAGGCTGCCGATACGATAGGCTTCACTCTCAATGGAACCGAAAGAGTCCGCATCGCGAGTAGCGGCGCGCTGCACACTACGTTCTTCGCTGCGACTTCTGACGGTGCCTACGGGTTCACTTCAAGCACGTCGCTTGGCGGTGGGTACGATACTCAGCTAAGTCGTGATGCCGCTGCGGTGTTTCAACTGGGCGCGGATGCGGCGACGCCCGTCAACCAAGCGCTCAAGGCGGCGGACGGCTCCGGCACCGACAAGGCAGGCGCGAACTTCACGCTCGAAGGCGGGCAAGGCACTGGCACTGGCGTAGGCGGCACATTCTACATCGCCACCGCGAAGGCCAGAACGACGGCGGCGACGGTTAATCCTTACACGAATTGGTTCAGCGTGGACGCCAATGGCGCGGTGGCAGTCAGCAATATCACCGGCACGGCGACGAGCTTGGCCGGGTTCACGTCGAGCAACACACTGGCAGGCGTTGGCATCGGCGCCGGGTTGGCGATGAGCGGGACAAACCTGACGGTAACGACGACAGGCGTGAGCACAGCAGTCACTCCGCTGGCTTATTCCGGCACGAATATCACAGGCTTCGATTGCACGACGAACAACATGAGCTATACGCTTACGTTGACGAATCACTGTCTGTTCGGCACTTCGACGTTCACCGGGCTCCCAAACAAGACGACGAACATGTTCTTCACCGTTGGCTTTCAGCAAGACGCCACTGGAGGGTGGACTCCGAAGTTCACGAATACTGTCGTGGCTTGGGCTGACGGCAATCAACCTGTGATTCGCACAAACGCCAATGCCGTGAGCTTTGTTTATCTGCACACGCATCTTTTCACCAACAGCATGTTGGTCGGCAGCGCGAATATAGGGCTTCAATGAGAGCCTTCCTGTTATCGCTGTTGATCGCGTGGACGGCCAACGCCGCCTGCACGCCGCCGCCAAACACGTATGACATCTTCGCGGATACGTGGCGCAACCAGGTGCTGGCGACCGGAACGCCGCTCAGCGCAGCCGCGTATCGCGCTGGCACGGTGTTCATGCAACAAACCGGATGGTGGGGCGTGCGGCCTTACCTGAAGCGGGTGAACCTGTATCTGGGCGGCACCACCAACGCGATGCTCATACCGATCATTCGCGACTGGTTCAGTTCGTCGGACCAGTCGGACAGCTTAGTCGCATTCGCGAGCACGGACTTTGACGAGACCCTTGGCTTGACGGGCAACACGACCTCGAAATATCTGCGTTGTAATGGCACGCCGGGACTCAACTTGAACGGTCTGACGGTCTCGACCAACTTGCATCTCTCGGCGTATGTGCGGACGAGCACCAACGAGGCGTCATTCACGATGGGAGTGCAGACGGGCACGACCATTCCGCTGTTCTATTTGTTCGTCTCGTCAACCGGCGTGCAGACATCAACGCAGCTTGGTTCGACGGCGATTGCGGTTTACACCGACACGACGGGTGTCGGCTTCTTCGTTGCCACTCGCAGGTCTCCAACTGATCTTGCGCTTTACAAGAACGGAGTGGTGCAAGCTACTGATACGACCTCGGATACCGGCGTCATATCGTCGGTGGACATGATAGTTCATGCGCTGAACCAAGGTGGCACTCCGGCACTGTTCACGAGTCGCACCTTGAGCTTTTACGGCATTGGCCTCACCATTCCGGTGGCGTTGGAGAAGCCTTATTATGACGCGGTGCAGAACGTGCAAATTCGGATGGCACGCCAGAAGTGAGCAATAAATCTATGAAACGAATCCTTGTGTCGGTGCTGTTGTTTTCGGCTCTCGCGGCCCATGCGCAGAGTGTCAGCGTCCGCGTCACGACCAACGACGGGTCGGTCGGCGCGACCAATACCATCAACGTGCCTGCCATCTATGTTCAAGGACTGCTCGCGCAATGGGGCGACAACTCGCGGACGAGGACCAACGCAGGGTTGTCGGCGCTGACGTTCAACGCTTACGTGTCGCAGGAGCTTGGCGACAAGAGCGCGGAATGGAACCGGCGCGGCGGGCTGGACGCAGCAGCGGCGTTTGCGCTGACTCAGGGGCAGACTAATCTCGCGATCCCGCCCAAGATCGGTGACCTATGGGGCGGCTTCACGCAAGCGCAGCGCACCAACGCCATCTTATTCATTGTGACGGCGGGGCCATTTTGACCTTCCTCGATTACCTTCGGTCGATGTGGTGCTGGGTCGCTGGACATCGTTTTGTCGAGCGCCCTGACGGGATGCGATTTTGCACCAGATGCCGTCGCCATGTGCTTTTGGTCCGCTAAAAGCATCTGTTGACGGCAGCGCAGGCGGGGCGGACACTTGCGGCATGAACGAACAAGCCACGTCAGCCATCAGAAGCGTCTTAAAGCTGGTCGGCGGTGCCCTGATAACCAAGGGTTATACCGACAACTCGACGCTGGAAATCATCATCGCCGGGATCATTGCGGCGGTAGGCGTCGGCTGGTCGATTCTTCATCATTCGACGACCAAGCCAACGTCGTAAAGCGTGCGTCACGCGGTTTATTTCTATTACCCGAATGACGAGCTTGTTCTCTACATCGCCATCATCAGCCCGGATAACAAGGTGCGATTCTTCACCGAGGCGGGCACGGAGGCGGTCAGCACGGCCATTCCGCTGGAGAAGGCGCTTCGCAACGGGCGCTTCGTGCAGCTTGGAGTCACCAACCGCCGGTCGCAGTGCAGCAAGTTCAACTTGGAACGAGGCAGCGAACGGGATCAGTTGCCGCCCGAGTTCATCAACGGACGGCGCACTGTCCAACCGTATTTTGATCCGAACGGCAACAACGGCCTGGGTTGCTGGTGCAGCCATGCAACGAACGGCAACGGCCACACGAAAGTCAACGGCATGAAAAAAACAACACTTCTGTTTCTGGCCCTGCTCTGGTCGCTGGGCGTCAACGCCGCGAACACGAACCTCGTCTGGAACACGAGCGCAGGCGCACTCAGCTACACCGTTTACTCGTCGGTTGGCACTGCGCCATTTGCGCCCATCCTGAATCTCACCGGGAACACCGCGTCGGTGCCGGTGAACGCTACGCTGGTGACGCGCTTCTACGTGACGGCGGTGAATACGGTCGGCGAGAGCGGCCCCAGCAACACGGTGACGAACCAGCCGGGGCCGGTGCCGCCGAGCGGTCCGGTCATTACGATGGTCGCGCCGGGCCTCTCGACGACCAACGTGGCGATAGGACAAAGCGTCAACATCACGGCGCTGATACAGAACACGGGCGATGCAGACTTCGTGGCGGTGGACGGCGCACTGACGCTGTTGCCGCCCGGTGCGACGCGGGATAGCGGGCCCTATATCCACGTAGTTATCCTTCAACCACCGCTGGTGGTCGCAGCCAAGAGCAGCGCAGCCATCACGGGCACTTGGACGGCCACGACGGGCGTCGCGACGGGCATCTACACGGCGTACATGGTCGTCAAGAGCAGCGCCGG
>Ga0134121_10000287_pt1 | contig 59650 bp, 63 predicted proteins | sample KB301_FD_96463 | JGI IMG/M metagenome (GOLD analysis project Ga0134121, IMG submission 96463) | Terrestrial soil microbial communities without Nitrogen fertilizer from Kellogg Biological Station, Michigan, USA - KB3-0-1 | ecosystem: Environmental > Terrestrial > Soil > Unclassified ...
CCGTTCCGCCATGTCGACGACCTGCGACCCGGCGATGCGATCGTGCTCGAGCTGCCCTATGCGCGCTTCACGTACGCGGTCCAGCGCACGCAGATCGTGGCACCGAGCGCGCTGTGGATCACGCGCGACGTCGGCTACGAACGGCTCGTGCTGTCCGCGTGCCACCCGCTCTACAGCGCCGCGCAGCGGATCGTCGTGTTCGCGCGGCTGCGCTCCGAGCGCCCGCGCGGAGCCGCCGGCTGATCGGGTGTCCACCTTGCGCAGCGTTGCTCATGCGCGGTCGATCCCGGCCCGATACCAACCATGACGTCGGGCACCGGTACCACGGAAGCGGAGTCCGTGGTGGTGGCCGTACGCCCCCATCGGAGCGTCGTGGCAGGGAATCGATGAACGACGAGATCACCAACATGAAGGTCACAGAGCTCAAGGCACGGATCGCGCGCGCGGAGTACGACGTCGACGTCCACGCCGTCGCCAGCGCGTTCGTCACGCGGATGCTGCGGGTGCACGCCACGCTGCGGCGCGCCGACGTGCGGGAGCTGCTCGGCGACGCCTGCGAAGGGACGCAACTCCCGGCCGCGTAGCCGCCGCGATCACAGCTCGTGCTCGTAGCCGCGCAGCGCTGCGCCGGCGACACCGAGGTCAAGCGCGGGCTCGCCCGCCTCGACCGTGCCGATCCACGTGAGCGGCGCCGCGGCCTCCGCCGCAGTGCGGGCTGAGGGCGGGACGCAGACGCACAGCTCGTAGTCCTCGCCGGCGCTTGCGGCGAACGCGGCCGGCTGCTGGCCGAGCGCGTGCGCGACCCCGACGGTCCCGCGTGCCAGCGGAAGGCGGTCGAGCTCGACCGCGATCCGGACGCCGCTGCGCTGCGCGAGATGACGCGCGTCGGTCGCGAGCCCGTCGGAGAGGTCGATCATCGCGTGCGCGCCCGCCGCGGCGAGCGCGCGCCCTTCGGCGAGCCGCGGCAGCGGCCGCAGGTAGCGCTCCACGAGCTCCTCCGGGCCCTGCGCGCGGCCCTCGAGCACCGCCAGCCCCGCGCCGGCGTCGCCGAGCGTGCCCGTCACGCCGACGAGATCGCCGGGCTGCGCCCCGTCGCGCCCGACGAGCACCTCGGCGTCGTCGGCCCACCCGACGACCGTGACCGCGAGCATGAGCGCCGGTCCGCGCGCGACGTCGCCGCCCGCGATCGTGGTGCCGGTCTCGGCGGCGAGCGCCTGCGCCGCCTCGAACAGCGCGAGCACGTCGAGCTCGCCCAGTCCGGCCGGCAGGACGAGCGCGAGGTACGCCTCGCCCGCCTCGGCGCCCATCGCGGCGAGGTCCGAGAGCGCGCCGGCCAGCGCGCGATGCCCGACGTCCGCCGGCGCGCAGCGCCCCCCGAGCGAGGGGAAGTGCACGCCCTCCACCATCGTGTCGACGGAGGTGACGGCATACGGGCGAGCGCGCACGACCGCGGCGTCGTCGCCGATCCAGCGCACGACGCGCGGCTGATCGTTGGCGAGAACCTGCTCCAGCGCCGCGATCAGCGCCAGCTCACGCATGAGCGCAGCTCAGCGGTGGCGGTAGACGATGCGCGCGCGGTCGAGATCGTACGGCGAGAGCTCGCAGCGGACGCGGTCGCCCGGGAGGATGCGGATGCGGAAGCGGCGCATCTTGCCGGCGACGTGGCCGAGGACGACATGGTCGTTGTCGAGCTTCACGCGGAACATCGCGTTCGGCAGGGCCTCGATGACCTCGCCCTCCAGCTCGACCTTTTCTTCCTTCGGCACGCGAGAACCGTACCAATACGCAGGTCAGCCGGCGGGAGCGCCTGCGCCGCCGCCCTTCTGGGGCGGCTTCGGCGGCGGCGGAACCTGCGGCGGGTGCGCGTAGGCGTTCGGGTCGTAGCCCGGATCCCCGGGCTTCTTCGCGCCGCCGGGCGTCGTCGTCGTGCCGTCGGGGTTCGTCCCGCCCTTCGTCTTCGGGTCGGGTGCCTTGCCTGCGTAGGTGCCGACGTACGGCGTGCCGACGAACGGCTCCGTCGGCGCCGGCCAGTCGCTGCAGTAGGAGCCTTTCTCCACGCTCATGAGCGCCTCCCAGATCGGCGCTGCGACGGTCGCGCCGAAGATGCTGCTGCCGAGCGTGCGCGTGTCGTCGGGGTAGCCGACCCACACGGCCGTCGAGAGCTTCGGCGTGATGCCGACGAACCACGCGTCCGTGTTCGAGCTCGTCGTGCCGGTCTTGCCGGCCTCGGGGCAGCCGATGCTGATGCCGGCGGCGGTGCCGCTGGTCATCACGCGCTTCATCGGCGCGATCACCTTCGCCGTCTCGCCGTCGGTGAACTCCTTCTTGCGCTGCGGCTTGCCGAGGTCGTCGACCTTGCCGTTCGGATGCACGACCTTCTCGATCGCCGTCGCGGTGTTGCGCCAGCCGCCGTCGGCGACCGTCGCGTAGGCGTCGGCCATCTCGAGCGGCGATACGCCGTACTTGAGGCCGCCGATCGCCTCGGCGTAGTAGCCGTTCAGCGGCGAGGTGATGCCCATGTCGTGCGCGGCCTGGTCGACCTTGTCCGGCCCGATGTCGGCGCCGAGCTGGGCGTAGACGGTGTTGTCGGAAGGCGGCAGCGCGTTCGCGAGGCTGATCGAGCCGCTGTAGGAGTGGTCGTCGGTCTCGACGTGCCACGTCGGCGCCTCCGGCAGCCAGCCCGGCAGCAGCTCGTGCGAGTTGTAGAAGGTCGTGTCGGGGTCGATCCCCATCCGCACGGCCGCCATCAGGTCGATCACCTTGAACGTCGAGCCCGGCTGGCGGTGCGCCTGCGTCGCGTAGTTGAAGACGGTCTGTCCGTACGTCGCCGAGGAGGCCATCGCGAGGATGTGGCCGTTGGCCGGGTCGATCGTCGTGAGCGCCGCCGAGGGCCCCTGATAGATGGCGAGCTCGCGCGCGATCGCTTCGCGCGCGACCTCCTGGAAGTGAAGGTTGATCGTCGTGTAGACCTTCAGCCCGCCCTGGTCGAGCACCTTGCGTCCGTAGCGCTTGATCAGCTCCTGCTTGACGTAGTCGAAGAAGAACTGCTCGCGGCGCTGCGCGTAGAAGTTCGAGCGGTGCACGCCGAGCGGCGAGGCACCGGCGCTGTCGGCCTCGCCCTGCGAGATGTATCCGGCGCCGACCATCGCCTTCAGCACTTCGGCGCGCCGGCTGCGCGCGCCGGCCGGGTTGTCGAACGGGTTGTAGTCCGAGGGCGCCTGCGGCAGCCCGGCCAGCAGCGCCGCCTGCGGCAGCGTCAGCTCTGAGGCGGGCTTGCCGAAGAAGACGCGCGCCGCCGCCTGGATGCCGATCGCCGTCTGTCCTCCGACGGTGCCGTAGGGGACGTTGTTGAGGTACTTGGTGAGCACCCACGCCTTCGAGTGCTCGTGCTCGAGCTCGTTCGCCAGCTTCGCCTCGCGGATCTTGCGCGTGAGCGTCTTCTGGAAGCGGTCTTCGGGCGTGTAGAGGTTGCGTACGAGCTGCATCGTCAGCGTCGAGCCGCCCTGCGACGCACGATCCGAGGTGACGTTCTTGAACGCGGCGCGCACGATGCCGACGTAGTCGACGCCGCCGTGGTGATAGAAGCGGCGGTCCTCGATCGCGACCGTCGCGCGCTTCATCACGAGCGGGATCTGCGAGCTCTGGACCGGGTTGCGCAGCGTGTCGCCGGATATGAAGCCCAGCCGCGTGCCGTCGGCCGCGTAGACGGTCGAGACGGCGCCCTGCGGCTGCGGCCGCAGCTCGTCGATGTTGGGCGTGTCGTGCAGCACGCCGCCGACGTAGACGCCGAACGCGACCCCGCCGCCGACGGCGGCGAGCAGCAGCAGCGTCGCGATGACGATCAGCGCCCGCCGCAGCGGACTGGCGTGGCGGCGCCGACGGCGCCTCTGTCGCTCTCGACGGGTCACAAGATCTGGTGCGAGCCGGCTGCGCGAGCCGGTCCGGGTGCGGGGAAAAGTGTAGCCGTGGAGGGGTTTCGGCCCGCGCGGAACCCCTCCTGCCGCGGTGTCAGACGGCGGCCAGCAGCCCGGCGGCGCGTAGCGCCCGCAGCGCGTCCGCGCGCAGCGCCGAGGCGCGGACCGCGCGCACGTCCGGCGCGACGCGGCCGCGCGCGAGCGTCACGCGGATGCCGTCCGGCATCACGTCGGCGATCTGGGCGTCCGTGACGCCGTCGAGCTGCGAGAGCGCGTCGAGCGCACGGTCGGCGTCGACGGCATGCGGCAGCCACAGCGCGACCTCCAGCACGACGAGCGGGTCGAGGATCGTGTCGTTGTGCAGGATGCCGGCCGCGAGCCGCTCGTTCGGAACGAACATGCGCCGCCCGTCGGTGCCGCGCACGACGGTGTAGTTGAGGCGGACGTCCTCGACCGTCCCGCTCTCGCCCTCGATCGTGACGGCGTCGCCGATCCGCAGCGGCTGCGCGATCGTCAGCATCACGCCCGCGATCAGGTTCGCGAGCGTCTGGCGTGCCGCGAAGCCGACGATCGCGGCGACGAGCGCGCCGGAGGCCAGCACGCCCGCCGCCAGGCTCTTCAGGCCGGTGAACTGCGCGAGCGCGACGAACGCGAGCACGAGCAGGACCGCAAGCACCGACAGCCGCCGCAGGAAGCGCAGGCGCGTGTCGAGCACCGGCGTCCGCATGGGAAGATCCTCGCCGAGCATGGAGCGCGAGCGTACCGGCAGTCTCCGCGTGGCGTGGCCCGCGCTGTGGGCCTCGCGCCTGGCCGTGTGGTCGGCGGGGCTCCTCGGGCTGTTGTGGTTCGGCCGCGCTGCGGGCACCGAGCAGTTCGATCCGACCGGGTTGACGACGCCGTTCTCATACCTCGGGAACCTGCTCGTCGCACCCGCCGCGCGCTGGGACTCGGTCTGGTTCCTGTCGATCGCGCGCGACGGCTATCTCGACCCTGCGAACCCGGTCGCGAACGGGGATCACGCGAAGGCGGCGTTCTATCCGCTCTACCCGCTGCTGACGAGCGCGGCCGGCTGGGTCGTGGGCTCGGAGCTGATCGGCGGCCTGCTCGTCTCGCTCGGCTGCTTCCTCGCCGCGCTCGTGCTGCTGCATCGTCTCGCGACGATCGAGCTCGGCGAGCGCGACGCGCGCGGCACCGTGCTGCTGATCGCGTTCTTTCCGACGGCGCTGTTCTTCTCCGCCGTCTACTCGGAGTCGCTGTTCCTGCTCGTCTCCGTCGGCGCCGTGCTCGCCGCGCGGCAGGGGCGCTGGGCGTGGGCCGGGCTCGCGGGCGGGCTCGCGGCGCTCACGCGCAACAGCGGCGTGCTGTTGCTCGTGCCGCTCGTGCTGCTGTTCCTCTACGGCCCGCGCGCGGACCGCCCGCCGCTGCCTGCCCGCGCCGGCGCGGTGGCGCGCTGGCTGCCGCGCTACCCGGTCGCGCCTCAGCTGCTGTGGCTCGCGCTCGTCCCGCTCGGGCTCGGCGCCTACCTTGCGTATTGCGCGATCGAGCTCGGCGACGCGCTCGCGCCGTTCCACGCGCAGGCGCTGTGGCTGCGCCACTTCGTGCCGCTCGGCGCGCTGACCGACGGCGTGCGTGCCGCCTGGCTCGGGCTGCGCCAGCTCGTGCACGGCTCGCCGACGCCGGTGTACTTCAGCGCGAGCGGCGGCGACCCGTTCAACACCGCGGGGCAGAGCCTGATGCTGCTCGGCTTCCTCGTCTTTGCGCTGCTCGCGCTGGCGGGTGCGCTGCGGCGGCTGCCGTTCGCCTACGGGGCCTATGCCGGCGTCGCGCTGGCGATGACGCTCTCCTACCCGGTCGACGCGCAGCCGCTGATGTCGCTGCCGCGCTACGTCGTCGTGCTGTTCCCCTTGCAGATGTGGCTCGCGCGCTGGTGCGGCGAGCGCGGCCGGCTGGAGCGCGCCGTCGGCGTGAGCGCCGTTCTGCTCGGCCTCATGACGGTGCAGTTCGTGCACTGGGGCTTCGTCGCGTGAGCGTGCCGCGTGCCCTGCTGCTCGACGCGCTCGGGACGCTGGTGGAGCTCGAGCCGCCCGTCGCGCCGCTGCGCCGCGAGCTGCGCGAGCGCTTCGGCGTCGAGCTCGGCGAGCGCGATGCGGCGGTCGCCGTGCGCGCGGAGATCTCCTTCTACCGGGCCAACCACGACGAGGCGCGCGACGCGGCGGGCCTCGCCCGGCTGCGGCGGCGCGCCGCGGAGGCGCTGCGGGACGCGCTGCCACCGGAGCTGCGCGAGCTGCCGCTCGCTCCGCTCACCGAGGCGCTGCTGGCCGCGCTGCGCTTCCGGCCGTTCCCCGAGGTGCCGGGGCTGCTGGCCGCGGCGGGTGAGCGCGGGATCCGGCGCGTCGTGGTGAGCAATTGGGACGTCTCGCTGCACGGCGTGCTGGAGCAGACCGGGCTCGCGCCGCTGCTCGACGGCGTCGTGACCTCGGCTGAGCTCGGCAGCGCGAAGCCCGCGCCGGCGATCTTCGCGCGCGGGCTCGAGCTCGCCGGCGTGGACCCTGCCGCCGCGCTGCATGTCGGCGACAGCCTCGCGGAGGACGTCGCCGGCGCGCGCGCGGCCGGGATCGCCGCGCTGCTGCTCGTGCGCGACGGCGCGCCTGCGCCGGCCGGCGTCGAGACGATCCGCTCGCTGCGAGAGCTTCCGGGGCTCGGGGTGGATGGCTGAGACCTCGTACGCTGAAGCGATGAGCACCGTGGTGCCGGACGGCGGGTCGCCGCCGTGGAAGCCGTGGACGGCGCCCGTCGCGCTGGTGGTCGCGTTCCTGTTCGCGATCGTCGGCGGGCTGATCGTGGCGATCGTCGGCGCCGCCTTCGGTGCGAGCATCGACGATCCGCCGCCGGCGGTGAACATCGTCGCGACGGTCGTGCAGGACGGCGGCTTCATCGGCGCCGCGCTCGTGTTCGCGGGCCGCGAGGGCCCGGTGTCGCTCGCGCGGTTCGGGCTGCGCCCGGCGGCGCTGCGCACGTCGCTCGGTTGGATGGCGCTCGCGTTCGCGGTCTATCTGGCGTTCTCGGGCGCGTGGATGTCCGTGCTGGACCTGCACCAGAAGGACAACCTGCCGAAGGAGCTCGGCGTCGAGTCGAGCACCGCCGCGCTCGTCGCCGTCTGCGTGCTCGTGACCGTCATCGCGCCGATCGCGGAGGAGCTCTTCTTCCGCGGCTACTTCTTCGGCGCGCTGCGCAATTGGCACGGTCCGTGGCTCGCCGCGGTGGTGACCGGCCTCGTGTTCGGCGCGATCCATGTGGGCTCGGCGCCCGTCGCGTTCCTCGTGCCGCTGGCGATGCTGGGCTTCATGTTGTGCGTCGTGCGCTGGCGGACCGGGTCGCTGCTGCCGTGCATGGCGCTGCACGCCGTCAACAACGGGCTGGCGTTCGGCGTCTCCGAGCACTGGATCGCGTGGCAGGTGCTGCTCCTGATCGCCGGCGCGACAGCGGTCGTGCTGCTCGCCGCGACGGCGTTCGTCGACCGCGAGCCGGCCGGCCGGGCGCTCATCTAGGATCCTCGGCCGATGTTGCGTCGCCTCTCGCTGCTCGCCGCGCTCCCGGTCGTGCTCGCGCCTGCCGTCGCGAGTGCCGCGGCGACGAAGCCGCACGGGAAGCCGAAGGCCACCGGGCGCATCGGGCTCCAGGTCGCCGGCGCGTACGCGCTCGGCGCGCGTCAGCTCGCGGTCACCGGGCGGGAGCTGAAGATCGAAGGGCGGATCGTCCCCTACGTCCCAGGCCAGCGGGTGAGCGTGCGGATCTGGCGCGGGCACAAGCTGATCAAGCGCGTCACCGTGACGCCGAAGCCGACGCACACGAAGAAGACGGCCGTCTTCAGCGCGCGCTTCACGCCGGAGAAGAGCGGCGACGTGCAGGTCTTCGCGGTGCACGAGCAGACCGACGACCAGCGCGCGCTCTCGACGCGCGCGCCGCTGTTCGTCGTGACGCCGGCCGCCGGTCCCGGCACGCGCAGCCCGTTCGTCTCGTTGATCCAGCAGCGCCTCGCCGCGCTCGGCTACGCGACGCCGCAGTCGGGTGTCTACGACGAGCTCACCGGCCTCGCCGTCCTCGCCTTCCGCAAGGTGAACGGGATGGAGCGCATCACGACGCTCAGCCCCGACGTCGTCGATCGCGTGCTGCGCGGCGTCGGCGGCTTCAAGATCCGCTACCCGCAGCATGGCCGCCACGTCGAGGCGAACCTCGGCTGGCAGGTGCTCGCGCTGATCGAGAACGGCAAGGTCGTGCGGGCCTACGTCACCAGCTCGGGCAAGCCCTCGACGCCGACGGTGCTCGGCTCGTTCCATTTCTACTCGAAGACGATCGGCACCAACGCTCTCGGCATGGTCGACTCGAACTACTTCATCCGCGGATACGCGATTCACGGTTACCACGACGTCCCGGCGTACAACGCGAGTCACGGCTGCCTGCGCGTGCCGATCCCCGACGCGCGCGCGATCTACGACTGGGTCCATCTCGGCGACGGGATCGACGTCTACTACTAGAGCGTGTCGATCCGTCATCGCGCGGATGCCCCGGGCTGGACTTGAACCAGCGACCCCCCGCTTAGGAGGCGGGTGCTCTATCCGCTGAGCTACCGGGGCTGAGGGGAGATCGTAGACCCTCACCGAGCACCGCGAGACCCTAGGCCGCAGGCAGCGTGCGCGCTTGCGTACGCCCCGGGTTGTTGGCTTGAAGGCGCTCGTGCGGAGTGCTAGGGTCACCTTGACCGGAACCTAGGTTTTCACTGTTCGGTCTTACGCGTAGTGCGGCGTTCGAAGACGGGGAGGTCTGAGTACGGCGAAGACGCACTTGTCCCGTGTGGCACTGCTCCGCGGGATGTGGCGCGTAGAGAACCTTCATTAAGACTGGCGCCGCCGATTTCCCCCAATGCGGCGGCGGCCATCCCGGCTCGACGCGGATGGGCTGGGAGAACAGCGGGCGAGAAGGTGTTTGCCCAGTGTCCCGGTGGCGCCTCCCTCAGCGCCGGGACAATCGAGACGGGCATGGACGCTACGGCGCCACTCCGGGCGCCCGCCTCACTTGGGTGGCGCCCCGGCTCCCCGGTCGGACCGGCGTCCTCACCTTCTCGCCCGCACCATCTTCGCGGCCCGCTGACGCCGGGACTCACGGCGTCGGGCGTGCTGCGCTGAGCGAAAGGACGCTCGATGAGGACGCGAAGGAATGGAGCTTCAGGCAACGGTCGCGGCGATGGTCGCGTGCGACTGGCGCGCGAGCGCCACGGCAACCGCGCCGGATGGCGCTCGCACACGTTCAGCGACGGGGTGTGCTCGATCACGCTCACCGCCCGGCTCGACGCCGGGACGACGGATCGGCTGCGCGGACGGCTGCGCGAACTGGGCGATCGTGGCTGCGAGCGCCTGATCGTGGATCTGAGCGCGGCGCAGGAGCCGAGTCTCGAGGCGCCCGCGCTGCTCGCAGGGGTCTTCCGCGCCCAGGCGGCGGGCTGCGAGGTCGTGGTCGTGCTGGCACGCGGCTCGGCGCTCGACATGGTGCTGCCGGCGCGGATCGCGGTCGCATGGTCGCTGGCCGACGCACGACGGCTGCTGGTCACGGAGGATGGGCAGCGCAAGCGGCCCGTGCCGGCTGGGACGATCTCACCCGGCGATCGGCATGCTCTCGCGGTGCGCCAAGCGCTCCGATGGGCCGCACAGGCTGCCGGAGCCGGCGACTACGACCGTGCGCTGCGCGGGTTGGCGACGATCGAGCGTGTCGAGGGTGCGCTGCCCGAGGACTGGCAGTCCCGCCGCCAGGCATGGATCACCGCCAGCCACGACCGCGCCACGCGCGTCCCCGGCGCGCGCGGGTAGCGATCACAGCAGCTTCCTCCTGAGCCGAGCATCGGGACCTGTGCGCTTCCGTGAAGGTTGCGCACAGGCCCCTGAGCCTGTGCTATTCCAACCCTGCCATACAGGAGTTGCGTCGGCGTGGGCGAACTGGTGACGGCAGCCAGTTTGCGAGTTGGTCGACGATGGAGGAACGCCGGTGAGGTGCCGAACAGGCGGAGCGTGCCGATGAGCGTCGGTGCCCCAGGCCTGCTGGCAGAGGAGCAGCGCTTCGAGCATGTGTTCGAGGCTGTGGCTGCGCGCTCGCCGCTGCAGCTCTTCTGGCGCCGCCTGCGCGCGGACCGGCTGGCGCTCGTCGCGCTCGGCGTGATCGTCGTGCTGGTGCTCGTCGCACTGCTCGCGCCGCTCATCGTCAAGCTGCTCGGCGCGCCCGGGCCGAACGTCCAGGACACGCACGCGGTCGACCAGTTCGGCACGCCGCTCGGCCCCAGCTCCGGGCATCTCTTCGGCGTCGACCCGCTCGGTCGCGACGTGCTCGCGCGCACCGTCTACGGCGCGCGCGTCTCGCTGCTGGTCGGCGTCGTCGGCACGACGGTCGCCGTCGGGCTCGGCGTCACCGTCGGTCTGCTCGCCGGCTACTACCGCGGCTGGGTCGACACGCTGCTCTCGCGCCTGATCGACGTCGTGCTGTCGTTCCCGGTGCTGCTGCTCGGCCTCGGCGTCGCCTCCGCCTGCTCGCTCGGCAACGGCTGCCTCGGCGGCGCGATCACACCCGGGCTGCGGACGGTCATGCTCGTAATCGCGATCGTCAGCTGGACGTCGATCGCGCGCGTCGTGCGCGGACAGGTGCTGTCGCTGCGCGAGCGCGAGTTCGTGCTCGCCGCCCGCTCGCTCGGCGCTTCGGGCCGCCGCGTCGTCTTCCGCGAGATCCTGCCGAACCTCGTCGCGCCGATCGTCGTCTACGCGAGCCTGCTGCTGCCCCAGGCGATCCTGTTCGAGGCTGCGCTCTCCTTCCTCGGCGTCGGCGTCTCCCCGCCGACCGCGAGCTGGGGCTGGATGATCGCCGACGCCGCCGAGAACTTCGACACGCAGTGGTGGTACATGCTCTTCCCCGGCGCGGCGCTGCTGCTGACCGTGCTGGCGTTCAACCTGCTCGGCGACGGCGTGCGCGACGCGCTCGACCCACGGACCGAGCGATGACCTCCCCTCCCGATCCCACGAAAGGACCGACCATGGCACGCGCACTCGCACGGGCACTTGTGGCGGCTGCGCTGACGCTGGTCGCGGCCCTCACGCTGGCAGCCTGCGGATCGGGCGGCGATACGACCGCCGCGCAGATCGACAACGGCTCGACCGGCAAGCACGGCGGCACGCTGAGGATCCTCACCGGCGAGGATCCCTCGAGCCTCGACCCGGGGGTCACCTACTCGAGCCTCGACCTCAACGTGCTCGCGGGCACGGAGCGCACGCTCTACGCGTACAAGCCGGACGATCCGGCGAAGATCGTGCCCGACCTCGCGGCCGGGCCGCCGCAAGTCTCGGCGGACGGCAAGACGCTCACGGTGAAGATCCGCAGCGGCGTCCACTACTCGCCGCCGGTGAACCGGGAGGTGAAGGCGCAGGACGTGAAGTACGCGATCGAACGCGGCTTCAATCCGCACGTCGCCAACCCGTACGCGAGCACCTACTACGGCGACGTGGTCGGCGCCGCGAATGCGACCGGCGGCCCGATCGCCGGCATTCAGACGCCCGACGACCACACGCTCGTCTTCAAGCTCTCGCGCCCGACCGCGTCGCTGCTCGCGCAGGCGACGATCCTGCCGCTCTCCGTCCCCGTCCCGCCGGAGTACGCGAAGCCGTTCGACGCGCACGCGCCGTCGGACTACGCCAACCATGTCGTCGCGACCGGCCCGTACATGCTCGCGGCGGACAAGAGCGGCAAGGTGCTCGGCACCGGCTACAAGCCGGGGCGGCTCATCCGCGTCGTGCGCAACCCGAGCTGGAACGCGTCTACCGACGACCGACCGGCGTACCTCGACGCCATCCAGTGGACGATCGGCGGCACGCCGACCGTCTCCGGCCGGCAGGTGCTGAACGGCAAGGGGATGGTGCTCGGCGACCCGCCGACGGCGGCGATCGTGAAGCTCGCCTACCAGCATCACCGCGACCAGATCCTCTTCGTCGAGGGCGGCGGCTCGCGCTACATCGCGCTCAACACGCAGGTGCCGCCGTTCGACGACGCGAACCTGCGCAAGGCCATGGCCGCGTCGCTCGACCGCGAGCGGATGCGGATCGTGCGCGGCGGCGCCGTCGTCGGCGACATCGCGACGCACTTCCTGTACCCGGGCGTGCTCGGCTTCGACGAGGCCGGCGGCCTCGCCGGGCCGGGCGAGGACTTCCTCGCCGCGCCCGCCGGCGACAAGGCGGTCGCCGCGAAGTACATGAAGGCCGCCGGCTACCCGAGCGGCAGGTACACCGGCACCGAGACCGTGCAGGTCATCGGCCTCGCCGGCGAGCCCGACGACAACGACGCGCAGATCGTCGACCAGGCGCTGCAGGACCTCGGCTTCAAGACGAGCCTCAAGCTCGTCGACGCCTCGGTCATGTACGGGCGCTTCTGCGCGCTGCCGAAGTCGAAGGTGCAGGTGTGTCCGAACCTCGGCTGGGTGCGCGACTTCGCCGACCCGCAGACCGTGCTCGACGCGGCCTTCAACGGCGCGGCGATCTCGCCGGAGAACAACCCCAACTGGCCGCAGCTCGACGACCCCAAGATCAACGCGGCGATGAGCAAGGCGGAGGTCGCGGTCGGCACCGAGAAGCGCGCGCAGGCGTGGGCCGACATCGATCGCATGATCACCGCCACCGCAGCCGCGATCCCGTGGCTGTGGGACAAGCAGCCGAACCTCTTCTCCGCTGACGTGCGCTGCGTCCCGGAGCTGTGGAACCAGGGCCACTGCGACCTCGCCTACAGCTCGCTGAAGTGACCTAGGTGCTGGGCTACGTCGTTCGCCGGCTGCTGTGGGGGCTGTTGCTCCTGCTGCTGGTCAGCGCGCTCACGTTCGTGATCTTCTATGTGCTGCCGTCGGCCGATCCGGCGCAGCTGCGGGCGGGCCGCAGTGGCTCGCTCGCGACGCTCGCGGCGATCCGGCACAACCTCGGGCTCGACCGGCCGCTCACCGTGCAGTACTGGACGTTCCTGAAGCGGCTGGTGCTGCACGGCGACCTCGGCTACAGCTATTACAGCGACGCGTCCGTCCGCTCGCTGCTCTTCGACCGCATCGGGCCGACGGTCTCGCTCGCGCTCGGCGCGGTCGTCGTGTGGCTGCTCGTGAGCATCCCGATCGGCATGATCTCGGCCGTGCGCCCGCGCAGCTGGCTCGACCGCCTCACGATGGGCGGCGCGCTGCTCGCCCTGTCGCTGCCCGTCTACTGGGTGGGGCTCGTCGCGCTCTACCTCTTCTCCGACGACATCGGGAAGTGGCCGCTGCTGCCCGGCGCCGGCTCGTATGTCCCGCTCGCGCAGAGTCCGTGGGAGTGGTTCACGTCGCTGATCATGCCGTGGCTCGTGCTCGCCTCGACCTACGCGGCGATCTACGCGCGCCTGCTGCGCGGCAACCTGATCGAGACGCTGTCGGAGGACTACGTGCGCACGGCGCGCGCGAAGGGGCTCTCGGAGCGGCGCGTGATCCTGCGCCACGGCCTGCCGCCCGCGGCCGGGCCGCTGATGACGCTCGCAGGGCTCGACCTCGGGCTGCTGCTCGGCGGCGCGGTGCTGACCGAGACGATCTTCGGCATCCCCGGGATAGGCCGCCTCAACTACGAGGCGATCGTGCACGCCGACTACCCGGTGATCCAGGGGACGGTGCTGCTCGCGGCGATGTTCGTGATCGTCGCGAACATCGCCGTCGACATCGGCTACGCCTATCTCGACCCGCGGGTGCGCACGGCATGAGCGCCGGCGCCGAGGCGCTGCTGCGCGTCGAGGAGCTGCGCGTCGGCTTCGCGACCGGCGACGGCGTCGTGCAGGCGCTCGACGGCGTCTCGTTCGCGCTCGAGCGCGGGCGCACGCTCGGGATCGTCGGCGAGTCCGGCTCGGGCAAGAGCGTCGCCGCGCTCACCGTCATGGGTTTGACGCGCGGACGCCGCACGCACGTGGAGGGACAGGTGCTGCTCGACGGCGAGGAGCTGCTCGGCGCCACGGCTGAGCGGCTGCGTGCGCTGCGCGGCGAGGCCGTCGCGATGGTCTTCCAGGACCCGTTGTCGGCGCTGCATCCCTTCTACCGCATCGGCGCGCAGCTGTCGGAGGCGGTGCGCGCGCATCGCGACGTGGATCGCGCGGCGGCGCGACGGCGGGCGCTGGAGCTGCTCGAGCTCGTGCGCCTGCCGGAGGCCTCGCAGCGGATCGACGCCTATCCGCACGAGCTCTCGGGCGGGATGCGCCAGCGCGCGATGATCGCGATGGCGCTCGCGAACGAGCCGCGGCTGCTGATCGCCGACGAGCCGACGACCGCGCTCGACGTGACCGTGCAGGCGCAGATCCTCGCGCTGCTGCGGACGCTGCGCGACGAGCTCGGGATGGCGATGATCCTGATCAGCCACGACCTCGGAGTCGTCGCCGAGGCGGCCGACGAGATCGCCGTCATGTACGCCGGGCGCATCGTCGAGCAGGCGCCGACGCAGCGGCTGTTCGCGGCGCCGCAGCATCCCTACACGTGGGGCCTGCTCACCTCGACGCCGCGCCTGGACGCCCCGCGCGGCGCGGCGCTCGTGCCGATCCCCGGCCGGCCGCCGAGCCTGATCCACCCGCCGTCGGGCTGCCGCTTCCATCCACGTTGTCCGTATGCGCGCGAGGAGCATCGCCGCGTCGATCCGCCGCTCGCGCCCGTGCCCGGCACGCCCGCGCAGCAGGTCGCGTGCCTGCTCCCGGCCGACGTGCGGGGAGCGCTGTGGCGCCGGCTCGCGGCGGGTGCGACGCCGGACGAGGCGCGGTCCGCGGCCGGGCTAGCGCCGGAGCCGGCAGCATGACGCCGCTCGTCGAGGTCGACCGGCTCGTCAAGCGCTTCCCGCTCACGCGCGGGGTCGTCTTCCAGCGCCGCGTCGGCGTGGTGAGCGCCGTCGACGACGTGACGCTCGCGGTCGCGGAGGGGGAGACGCTCGGGCTCGTCGGCGAGACCGGCTGCGGCAAGAGCACGCTCGGGCGGCTGATGATCCAGCTGCTGGAGCCCACCAGCGGGACGATCCGCTTCGACGGCGAGGACGTCACGACCGCGCGCGGCGCGCGGCTGCAGGGACTGCGGCGCGAGCGCCAGATGGTCTTCCAGGACCCGTCCGGGTCGCTGAATCCGCGTCGCACGATCGGCGCGATCGTCGCCGAGCCGTTCGCGATCCACGGGCTGCTGCGCGATCGCGACGAGCGCCGGGCGCGCGTGCAGGAGCTGCTGGAGCAGGTCGGGCTCAACCCCGAGCACTACAACCGCTATCCGCACGAGTTCTCCGGCGGCCAGCGTCAGCGCGTCGGGATCGCGCGTGCGATCGCGCTCGGGCCGCGCCTGCTCGTCGCCGACGAGCCGGTCTCCGCGCTCGACGTCTCGATCCAGGCGCAGATCGTCGCGCTGCTGCGCGACCTGCGCGACCGTCTCGGCCTCACGCTCGTGCTGATCAGCCACGACCTCGCCGTGGTGCGCCACCTGTGCGATCGCGTCGCGGTGATGCGCGCGGGCGCGATCGTGGAGCTCGCGCCCGTCGACGAGCTGTTCGAGGCGCCGCAGCATCCGTACACGTGCGAGCTGCTCGCCGCGATCCCGCGGCTGCCGATCGGCGGCGGTCAGTCCTCGTCCTCGACGTAGAGCGACTCGCGCGCGAGCTCCTCGCCCTTCGTCGAGTACAGCTTCACGTCGAGGTAGTCGCCGCGATAGGCGTCGGGCGCGACGAGCGTGAAGCGGCCGTCCACCAGCGTCGTCTGGTCGACGACGAGGTCGGCGAGCTCGGCGGTGGCCAGCTCGGCGTGGTCGACGAGCGGGACGCCCCAGATCAGCGTCATGTCGGCGACGTTGCCGCTCTCGCCACGCCAGCGGCCGATCACCTCCTCGTTGAGGTCGACCTGCCAGTCGGGGTTCGCGTCGGCGGTCTCGCTCGTGAAGTCGGCGTGCGCGGCGAAGTCGTCGGGGGCGCCGTTCGGGTCGTTGGTCCCGTCGGCGAACGAGACGTAGCCGAACAGCTCATAGCCGCTGCTCGTGCGGCTCGTCGCCGGCACGTATGTGCGCCCGCCGTAGGTGCGATCGGGGAACCAGGCGATCTCGCCCGGCTCGCCCAGCTCCTCGCCCTCGCTGTCGATCTCGCCCACGGCTGCGAGGAAATGACTGCGCAGCGTGTCGGCCCAGCGACCGTAGGGCAACGACTCCTGCGGCGGCTCGGCGGCGAAGCGGATGACGAGGCGGTCGGTCGGTCCCATGCGGCGGGAGCCTACTGGGCGCCTGCGGGCGCGGGGATCTCGACCAGCAGCGTCACCGGTCCATCGCCCACCAGCTCGACCTCCATGTGCGCGCCGAAGACGCCGCGCTGGGCGCCGAGCTGCTCGCACACGCGCTCGTACAGCGGCTCGGCTAGCTCAGGTCGCGCCGCCGCGACGTAGCTCGGCCGGTTGCCCCTGCGCGCGTCGCCGTAGAGCGTGAACTGGCTGACGCACAGCACCGCGCGCTCGCCCAGCGGCTCGTTCATGCGTCCCTCCCCATCGGGGAAGACGCGCAGCGCGCGCAGCTTCTCGGCCAGCTTGTCCGCGATCGCCGGCGTGTCGTCGTGGGTCACGCCGAGCAGCACGAGCAGGCCCGCGCCGATCGAGCCGACGACCTCGCCTTCGACGCGCACGCTCGCGCGCGTCACGCGCTGGACGAGCGCCCGCACCGCTCAGGCCTCGCGCAACTCCGCCGCCGCCAGCTCGGGCGCGACGATGTTGAGGTGCACGCCGGTGCCCAGCTCCAGGCCGGCGAGGTGGGTGAGGCGCGGCAGCACGTCGATCCGCCAGCAGAAGTGCTCCGCGCCTCGCGGCGCCGTGCGCACCCACAGGTTCAGCGGCGGGCTCGCGCCGAGTCGGCGGGCGAGCCGGCCGAGCACGTCGTGCAGCAGCGCGGCGCCGGTCGGGCCGTCGTCTTCGAAGCGCGCGCGCGGACGCCGCGGCGCGAGCAGCAGCTGGTAGGGCAGGCGCGAGGCGTACGGGCACAGCACGACCGCCTCGTCGTCGATCGCGACGATGCGCGCGCGCCGCCGCACCTCCTCCTGCACCAGATCGCCGAGCAGGTTGCCGTCCATCGTCCGCGTCGCGTACGCGCCGAAGCGCTCGCGCTCGCGCGCCACCGCCGCCGGGACGAAGTCGAGCGCGTAGAGCTGCGCGTGCGTGTGCGGCAGGGAGGCGCCCGCCTCGCGCCGCTCGTTCACGAGCACATGGACGTAGGCGGCGTCGGCGTGGGTGCGCATCCGCTCGCGCCACACGTCCATCGCGGTCGCGACCTGCTCGGCGGGCAGTTCGGCGAGCGTCGTGACGGACTGCGGCGCGTTGACGATCACCTCGTGGCCGCCGCGTGCCGGGTGCGCGCTGAAGAGATCGGGGAGCGCGTCGGGCTCCGGCGCGGTCGCGTCGGCCGTGAGCGCCGGGTACAGGTTGGGGACGACCCGCACGCGCCAGCCGGGCGTGTCAGGACGGGCGGGACCAGGTCCGTCGCGCAGCGCGAACAGCTCGGGCGGGGTCTTGGACTCGTGGCCCTCGGCGAACGGGTCGCCCGCCGGGTCCAGCGGCTCGGTCGGGGGCGCCGTCAGCCCGGAGTTGGGGCGGTTCGCGCGCGCGGCCGCGATGATCGTCCGCAGCCCCGTCAGCGGATCGACGCGCAGCTCAGGCAAGCCGCTTCTCCATCGCGACGTGCTCGATCCCGGCCTCGACGAAGCGCCGCCCGCGCGCCTCGTAGCCGTCGCGCGCGTACAGCTCGATCGCATAGGTCTGGGCGTGCAGCACGATCCGCCGCGCGCCGCGTGCGCGGCTCTCCGCGTCGGCTGCGCGCAGCAGCTCGCCCGCGATCCCCTGGCGGCGCGCGTCGGCCTCCACCGCAAGACGGCTGAATTGCACGGTGCGGTCGACGAACAGCAGGCGGCAGGTGCCGACGACGAGCCCGTCGCGCACGGCGACGAGGTGCAGCGCGTCCTCGTCGCGGCCGTCGAGCTCCTCGCGCTTGGGCACGCCCTGCTCCTCGCAGAAGACGCGGTGGCGCAGCGCGAGCGCCGCCGCGAGCTCCTCCGCGCCGTCGGCCTGCCGGATCTCGACGCTCACGAGCGCAGCGCGTAGCGCGCGATGTCGGCGGTCAGCTGGGCCTCGTCCCGGTACTGGCCCTGGTGGACGAAGGCGACCTTGCCGTCGCGCCCGTAGAAGATCGTCGTCGGCAGGCCGGCGCGGACGCCCGCCGCGTGCGCGATCTCGCTGTTCTCGTCGGCGTAGCTCGGATAGGAGAGCCAGTGCGCGCTGAGGAAGCCGTGCGCCTTGCCGGCGGTGTCCTGCGTGTTGATGCCCAGGAACGCCACCCGCCGCCCGTACGCGACCGAGCTGCGTTGGAAGAAGGCGATCTCCACGCGGCATGGCACGCACCACGAGGCCCACGCGTTCACGACGACCGGACGGCCGTGCAGCGACGCGATCCGCGCGTCGTATGCGCTCTGCCCGCCGCTCAGCAGCGTGTCCGCCTGACGGTGCAGCGAGGCGAGCGCCGGGGGTGAGCTTGCAAGCCGCTTCCCCGCCTCCGCGGGGGTCGGCACGCGGACGTGTGCGCTCCCCGATCCGCAGCCCGACAGGAGGGCGACGACGACCAGCGCACAGACGCCGAGCAGACCGAGGTTGGCGCGCATGGCGCGAAGCTTGGCATATCGACGAATCCGCCCGTCTTATCTGCTTCAATGTGGATATCCTGCTGTACGTAGTGAACGGGGAAACGCTGGTGAGAGTTCTCCCCGTGCCCGGCACCCGCCGGATCTCCTGAGTCGCCGAGCAGCTTCACTGCGACTCCCTCATCGCAGAGGCACGTCCATCCCAAGGCAAAGCCTGCAGGCCGTCCATGGCTGAATCCACGTCCGTTCCCGACGCTGCCGCGCTCAAGCGAGCGGAGCGCTTCACGCGCGAGCGCTTCGTTCACGAGGGCGAGGAGCCCGCGGACGCGCTCGCGCCCGGCAGCGCCCGCCGCCGCGCGCTCGACGCCGCGCTCGTGGAGCTCGACGCGGGCGCCAAGGCGCCGTCCGTCGCGTGGCGGCGCGAGTACGCGCTGCTGCTCGGCCTCGAGCGGGTTCTCTCCGAGGAGGAGCCGCGCCTCGCCGACGGCACGCTGTTGTCCCCGCATCAGGTCGACGCGCTCTCCGGCACGCTGACCGCGCTGATGGCCGAGGCCCAGCGGATGGGCAACGGAGCCGGCAACGGCCGTGCGGCGCCGGTCGCGGAGGCGGTCCCCGAAGAGGAGGTCGAGCTCGCATCGGTCGCGATCCCGGGCGAGGAGGAGCTCGAGCTCGAGGAGGGGGAGCCCGAGGAGGAGCCGCAGGACTGGCACGACGAGGCGGACGCGGACGACGTGCAGCTGCCCGAGCAGCCGGAAGATCCGAACGCCGCCAAGCGCTTCTGGTTCGAGCACGCGACGGGCGCCGGCAAGACGGTCGCGGCGCTCGGCTTCGTCGAGGCCTCGCGCACCGGCGGCGTGCTGATCCTCACCCATCGCCGCAACCTCGTCGACCAGTTCCACGGCGAGCTGCGCGACCGCGGCTACGCCGATCGCATCTGTGCGCCGCTGCTCGCCGGCAAGGACAACGCCAGAGGTCCGGTCACGGTCGAGACCTACCAGTGGTTCGTCCGCAACGCGGGCAAGGTCTCCGACGCCTACACCGTCGTCATCTGCGACGAGGCGCACACCGCCCTCGGCGAGAAGACGAGCGCCTCGATCCGCGCGTGGGGCGGACCGGTCTTCGTCGGCATGACCGCGACGGGCGCGCTGATCGCCCGCCACGTCACCGACCTGTTCCCGACGCAGACGTCGCGCTTCGACCTCGCCCAGGCGGCGCGCCGCGGCGTGATCTCGCCTTTGCGCTGCATCCGCATCCCGCCCGGCCCGGGCGTGCGCACGATCGCGAAGGTGCCGCTGCGCCGCGGCGACGTCGACACCGAGTTCGACCAGGAGCTGCTCGCCGAGCTGCTCGACCAGCTGCCGTTCAACCTCGCGATCGCGGACCTCTACAAGTCGCGCTTCAACGGTGTGCCCGGCGTCGTCTACAGCGCCGGCGTGCGGCATGCCTACAACGTCGCGCAGGCGTTCCGCGACGTCGGCGTCAAGGCGCAGGCGGTCTCCGGCGAGACGCCGAAGCGCGAGCTGGCGCGGATCCTCGCCGAGTACGAGCGCGGCTCGATCGACGTGCTCGTCAACGCGCAGCTGCTCGCCGAGGGCTGGAACTCCCCGCGCGCGACGATCTGCATGCACCTCGCGCCGACCGCCTCCAAGCGCATCTACCAGCAGCGCGTCGGCCGCGTCACGCGCCGCCATCCGGGCAAGGAGGCGGGCGTCGTGATCGACTTCGTCCATCCCGCGACGAAGCACGACGACCCGGTCGTGACGCTGCACTCGCTGCTCGACCGCGACGTCTACCGCGGTGGCGCGATCGTCGTCGGGCCGGTGCGCCGCGGCCGCGGGCGGCGCGTGCGCGTCGAGCGCCGCGTGCTGCCGGTGACGCCGGATCCGGACCGCCGCGCGGAGGTCTTCGAGCGCGAGCTGTGGCGGATCGCCGTCGAGCATCTCGACTACGGCGAGCAGCACGTGTGGGCCGCCCTGGCGGGCGCGCGCGTGGCGCCGAACGGCTGGCGCCGCGCGAAGGCGATGCTGCACTTCGATCGCCAGGGTGAGCTGAAGCGGCGCTTCCTCGTCACCGCGCTGCAGCGCAACCGCAACGCCCAGCTGCGGCTGCGCGCCTTGCAGGAGATCGCCGCCGCGCGCGACGCCGAGGCCTTCGACACGGCGATCGACCTGATGGCGACGTGGACGCGCGACGAGCGCCGCGAGGGCGTGAAGATCATGCTGCAGGCGCTCGCCGAGAAGCGCATCGGCCGCAGGGACCAGGCGAACGCGTGGATCTGGCGGATGGCCGAGTACACGCGCGAGGTGCACGAGGAGTACGCCGTGCAGCGCTGGCCGGAGACGAAGCGGCTGCTCGGTCTGCTCGTGAACTCCTCCGGCGCGGCCCACGCGCGCAACGCCCGCCGGCTCGTGCACGCTGCCCGCAAGCAGGACCGCCGGCTGTCGGCCGCGCTGCTCGCCGCGGCGCTGGCGCACACGCCGGAGGCCGAGGAGGCGCTGCGCGGCGCCCGCACGCGGATGGCGCGCAAGCCCTCCGCGCTGGCGCGCGAGCTGCTGCGCAACTTCCCCAAGGGCCGCCGCGGTCGTGGCGGGCGCCGCAAGCGCAAGGGGCCGAAGGAGGGCGTCGCGCAAGGTGCCGCCGTCGCCGCGGCCGGTCGCGTGGAGGCGCTCGACGACGAGCTGGACTTCGACGACGTCGCCGACGGCCCGGCGCCGGAGATCGTCGAGGAGGCCTACGACGACGCGATCGCCGACGGCGACGACGACGGTCCCGACGACGACGATCCGCCGCCTCCGCCACCCACGCCGATCCGCCCCGACGTCGAGGAAGCGGTCGCCGAAGCGCTCGCGCATGAGGACGGATCTCCGGCGCCCAAGCGGCGGCGGGCTCCGGCGAAGGCGCCGGCTGCCTCCACGGAGACGAACGGCACCAAGCCGCCCGCGAGACCGCGCCGATCGCGCGCGAAGGCCGCGGACGCCGAGTAGCTCAGCTGCGACGCGGCTGACGCACCGCACTGCCGAGATGCACTTCGCCGGCGTCGATCAGCAGTTCGCCGGTCGCCGTGACGACCCGCAGCCGCCCATCGTCGGCGATCCCGTCGGCGGTGCCAGTTCCGTCGGCCCACGCGATCTCGCGTCCCAAAAGCGCGTCGCGAGCGCGATACGCCTCGATCACCTCCTCGCTCGGAGCGGCGAGCCAGCGTCCGAGCGCGTCGAGCAACAGCGCCAGCGCCCGCTCCACGTCAGCCGGCTCCCCGCCGAGCGAGGTCGCGATCGCGCGCAGCTCCGGTGGGAACACAGCTTGCTCGACGGCGACGTTGACGCCGATCCCCAGCACCACCCAGCCCTCCTGCGGGCGGCCCTCGGCGAGGATCCCGGCGACCTTGCGCCCGTCCAGCAGCACGTCGTTCGGCCACTTCACGAGGGCGGCCCGCCGTTCGCGGTCGAGCTGCTCGGCGACGTCGGCGACAGCGAGCGCCGCGAGCATCGGCAGCAGTCGCGGCGGGTCGCGCAGCACGAGCGAGCACGCGAGCGCGCGCCCGGCGGGCGTCACCCACGCGCGGCCCTGGCGCCCGTGCCCGGCTGTCTGCTCTGCGGCGGTCACGAGCGTCCCATGCGGCGCGCCCGCGGCGGCGAGCGTCTGCGCGCGCACGTTCGTCGAGTCCACGCTGCGATGGTGCAGGCGGGGAACGCCGAGCATCAGCGAGCGGCGTCCGCGAGCAGCGCGTCGAGCAGTCCGTCGATGTCGTGCTGCTCGGCTTCGACGTGCGGTGACAGCCCCCGCTCGCGCAGCGCGTCGCTCGTGACGGGACCGATCGAGACGAGCCGCGCCGCGGTGTCGAGCGCGCCGCCGGTGGCGCGCAGCAGGTTGTGGACCGTCGAGGCGGACGTGAACGTGACGTAGTCGGCGCTGCGCGCCGCGTCGGCCTGCTGCGGCGAGAGCGGCTCGGCGACCGTCTCGTACAGCTCCAGCACGTCGACCTCGGCGCCGCGGGCGCGCAGGGCGTCCGGCAGCACGTCGCGCGCAACCCGCGCGCGCGCGACGAGCGCGCGGACGACCGGCGCCTCGCCGAGCGCCTCGACGAGCGACTCGGCGACCGCCCGCTCAGGGAGGACGTCCGCGAGCACGCCGTGCGCGCGCAGGGCGCGCGCGGTCGCCGGGCCGATCGCCGCGACCCGCGTTCCGTGCAGCGCGCGTGCGTCGAGCCCGGCGCTCGCGAGCCGCTCGAACAGCAGCCGCACGCCGTTCGGGCTCGTGAGGCAGACGAGGTCGTAGCGCGACGGATCGGGCACCGGCCCGTCGAGCGCGACGATCCGGATCACCGGGGTCTCGACGACGTCGGCGCCGAGCGCGCGCAGCCGCGCCGCCAACCCGCTCGCCTGCTCGCGCGCACGCGTCACGGCGACGCGCCGGCCCGCGAGCGGGCGCTCCTCGAACCAGCGCAGCCCCTCGTCGCGCAGCGCGGCGACCGGGCCGATGAGTGTGATCGACGGCGGGCGGATCTCCGCCTCCGCGGCGCGCGCAGCAATCGTCTCCAGCGTTGCGAGCACCGTACGCTGACCGGGCAGCGTCCCGCGCTCGATCACCGCCGCCGGCTCGTCCGCCGGTCGCCCGCCGGCGATCAGCCGCTCGGCGATCCGCGGCAGCTGACCCACGCCCATGTAGAAGACGAGCGTGCCGGGGAAGGCGGCAAGCGCCGGCCAGTCGATCGCCGATGCGGGCTTGTCGGGATCCTCGTGGCCGGTGATGAGCGCCACGGCGCTCGCGCGGTCGCGGTGCGTGACCGGGATGCCCGCATAGGCGGGCGCCGCCACGCCCGCGGTCACACCGGGCACGATCTCGAAGGGGATCCCGGCTGCGCGCAGCACGAGCGCCTCCTCGCCGCCGCGGCCGAAGACGAACGGGTCGCCGCCCTTCAGTCGCACGACGCGCCTGCCGGCCGAGCCGTGCTCGACGAGCAGGCGGTCGATCTGCTCCTGGGGCATCTGCGGCCCGCGCTCCTCCTTGCCGACGTAGATCCGCTCGGCGTCGGGCCGCGCGCCGTCGAGCGCGCCGGCGGGGACGAGGCGGTCGTAGAGGATCACGTCGGCGGCGGCGATCAGCTCCAGCGCGCGCGCCGTCAGCAGCCCCGGGTCGCCGGGCCCGGCGCCGACGAGGTGGACGACGCCCGTCATACCCGTGTGCCCTCCGGCGTGCTCGCCGGCGGTGGTGCGCCGGCACCGGCAGCCTCGACCGCGCACAGCAGCTCGTCGGCCCCGGCCGCGCGCATGCGCTCGCCGACCTGTGCGCCAAGCCATTCGGGCTGCGCTCCGAGCGGATCGCTCAGCTCGTCGCGCAGCCATGCCGAGCCGTCGGGCAGGCCGAGGAACGCGCGCAGCGTCAGCGCGCCGTCTGCCGCGAGCGCGGCATGCGCTCCCAGCGGCGTGTGACAGGTCGCGCCGAGCGTCCGCACGAGCGCTCGCTCGGCGGCGAGGCACGCGGCCGCGTGCGGATCCTCGAGCGCCGCGGCCGCCTCGCGCACCCGCCGGTCGTCCGCGCGCGCCTCCAGCAGCAGCGTCCCCTGGCCGGGCGCCGGGACCAGCTCGTCGAGCACGCCACCGGCGGCGTCGGCGCGGCCGAGCCGCAGGAGCCCCGCCAGCGCCAGCACGATCGCATCGCACGCGCCGTCCTCCAGCTTGCGCAGCCGCGTGTCGACGTTGCCGCGCAGGGCGACCACGTCGAGATCGGGGCGGACGGCGCGCAGCTCCGCCGCGCGGCGCAGGCTGCTCGTGCCGACGCGGGCGCCTGCGGCCAGCGCTGCGAGCGACGGGGCGCCGCAGAGCGCGTCGCGCGCGTCGACGCGCTCCGGCACGCCGACGAGCGCCAGCCCGTCCGGCAGCTCGGCGGGGACGTCCTTCGCAGAGTGGACGGCGACGTCGATCTCGTCGGCGAGCAGCGCCAGCTCCAGCTCCTTGACCCAGCGCGACTTGTCGCCGGGCAGCTCGCCGCGGTCGCCGCTGGTCGCGATCGGGACGACCTCGGCGCCGTCGCCGAGCAGGCGCGCGACGTGCGACGCCTGCGCCAGCGCCAGTGCGCTGCCGCGCGTGCCGACGCGCATCAAGCCTGGCGCCGCGCGCCGCGGCGCGGCAGCGAACGGACGTCCGCGAGCTCGTCCTGCGCGTCGACGCCCTCGACGACCTCGTCGAGCCCGAACAGCTCGCGCACGACCTGCATCCGCAAGTGCACGCGCTCGTCGGCCATGTCCTTCATCCGCAGCGTCGGCTCGTGCAGCACGCGGTTGACGACCGCCTGGGCCAGCGCTGCTATCCGCTCCAGATCGCGCTCGGAGGCGGACTCCCAGCGGGCCGCGTTCTCGCGCACGAGCTGCTCGGCGATCGCCCGTCCGCGCTCGCGCAGCGCGCCGAGCGTCGGCAGCACCTCGAGCGCGCCGAGCCACGTGGCGAACTGCTGGATCTCCTCCTCGACGATGCCCTCCGCCTGGCGCGCCTCCGCCTCGCGCACCGAGCGGTTGCGCTGTACGACCGCCTGCAGGTCGTCGATGTCGTAGAGCGCGATGCCCGGCACGTCGCGCACGTCGGCGGCGACGTCGCGCGGCACGGCGAGGTCGATGATCAGCAGCGGCCGGCCCGCGCGCGCCTCCATCACGGCGGCCAGCTCCTCGCCGCCGAGGATCGGATGCGGCGAGGACGTCGCGCACACGAGCGCGTCGGCGCGCTCCAGCTGCGTCGGCAGCTCGTCGAAGCTCATCGCCTGTCCGCCGAAGCGCCGCGCGAGGCTGACCGCGCGCTCGTGGCGGCGGTTGGCGACGAAGATCGCCTCGACGCCGTGGTCGGCAAGCGCGCGCGCCGCCAGCTCGCTCGTCTCGCCGGCACCGAGGATCAGCACCTCGCGTGTCTGCAGCCCGTCAAGCTGCTCGCGCGCGAGCGCCGCCGCGACGGAGGAGACGCTCAAGCGCCGCTCGCCGATCTTCGTCTCGCTGCGGACGCGCTTGCCGGTCGCGAGCGCGGCCTTGAAGAGGTGGTTCGTCAACGGGCCGGTCGTCTGCGCCGCGAGCGCCTCCTCGTAGGCGCGCTTGACCTGGCCCTGCACCTCCGCCTCACCGACGATCATCGACTCCAGGCCGGAGGTGACACGGTAGAGATGGCGCGCCGCGTCGCAGTTGCGCAGCGCATAGATCGAGGCGGCGAGCTCCGTCGGGCGGATCCCGGCCTTGCGCGCAAGCATCCCGAGCACCGCCGTCTCGGCCTCGACCGGGTCGCCGGCGACGAGGTAGATCTCGGTGCGATTACACGTCGAGATCGCGACCGCCTCCTGCACGCCGGCGACGCCGCGCACGTCACGCAGGAAGCCGGCGACGGACCCGGGCGTGAGCGCGAGTCGTTCGCGCACCGCGACCGGCGCGGTCTTGTGCGAGACGCCGATCGCCAGCACCTCGCTCATCGCGGCTCCCCGCTTGCCACGGGCTCGCCGCTGCCGGCGCGTGCACGCGCCTCGAGCGCGGCGTTCAGCTCGGCGAGCTCGCGCTCCATCCGCTGGAGCTTCGCCGCCATGATCCCGAAGTAGATCAGCAGCACCGCGACGAACACGACGAACGCGCCGGCGACGTACTTCCCCGCCTCGCCGAGCGGCAGGGCGGGAGCGGCTGCGAGCAGCGAGGCGATCATGACGTCGCCTCTGCCGTGCCGCGCGGTCTTGCCGGAGCCGACCCCGTGCCGGCGCCGTCGACGGCGGGCGCCGCGCTGCGGCCCAGCGGCGCGACGGCCTCGTCGCCGAGCAGCCGTCGGCGCAGGGCGCGCAGCTGCCAGGAGGTGCTCTTCGACGTGATCTCGTAGGTGCACATGAGCGCGAACAGCAGGGTCATCGCAACGATCGCGACGACGAACGTGAGCGCCATCTGGCTCGGCATCCCACCGTCGCTCGTCGCGAGCACGCGCGGGTGGACGTACGCCGTCGCCGCACGCACGGCCATGAAGTTCAGCGGCACGAACGCGCCGGCCATGATCGCGAAGACCGAGGCGTAGCGCGACTGGCGCTCCGGATCCTCGATCGAGAAGCGCAGCGGCTGGTAGGTCGCGAACAGCAGGAACACGATCAGGAACGAGACGAGCGTCGGCTCGTCCCACACCCACCAGTGACCCCACGACGCCTTCGCCCAGATCGCGCCCGTCACCAGCCCGAGGATGTTGAAGATGATCGCGATGTGGATCACGACGTAGGAGCGCAGGTCCCACGCGCGGTCGCGCGTGCGCAGGTGCAGCGCCGCGAACACGCCGCCCACCACGTATGCGATCAGCGTCACGATCGCGACCGGCACGTGCACGTAGAAGATCTTCTGGATGAAGCCCTGGTCGGCGTCGAGCGGGGCGTAGAAGAAGACGAGCGCGAAGGTCGCGGTGAGTGCGGCGAGGGTGGCGAGCGAGAGAACTCGCAGGCGCTTCCCGTGCATGCGTCAATCCTCCAGGAGGAAGTCGAAGACGGCGTAGGCGAGCAGCCCGAAGACGAGATCATAGAGCGCCAGCACGGCCAGCCACTTGGTAGGCAGCGCGCCCGCGCCATCCGCTGCGAGCAGCGGCGCGCTCGCGCGCGCGGCGGCGATCAGCGCCGGCACCAGCATCGGCAGCGCGACGATCGGCACGATCAGGTCGCGCGCGCGCGTGCGGATCGCCAGCGCGGAGACGAGCGTCCCGACGACCGCGAGCGCGACGTTCAGCAGCGCCAGCACGAGGATCAGGCCGGGCAGCGCCGGCCACGGCGAGGGGCCCAGCAGCAGGATCGAGAAGGCCGCCACCGCGACGAGCTCGACGAGCGCGAGGAACAGGAACAGCGCGCACGCCTTCGCGACGAACAGCGCGGTGCGGTCGATCGGCGCGAGCAGCACGCCGTCGAAGCCGCCCTCCTCCTGCTCGGAGACGAACAGCCGGTTGATCCCGAGGATCGCCGCGAACAGCAGCGTCACGAGCAGCACGCCGGCGGCGAGCCGTCCCGCGACCTCGTCGCGGCCGAGGCCGAAGTGGAACAGCACGAACGTCGTGACGGTGAACAGCAGCATCGCCGGGACCGCCTCCGGCGCGCGGCGCTCGAGCAGCAGGTCCTTGCGCAGCAGCGCCATCGACGGGCGCATCGGGTGCCGGAGGTGTCCACGTGGCCACCGAAGCCGGGTCCCGTTCTCCTTCACCGGTAGAGCTCCTCGATCGCGCCTGCGTCGAGCTCGCCGGCCGGCGCGAGCAGCGCGACGCGCCCGTCGCGCAGCCCGAGCGCGAGGTCGGCCTCGGCGAGCCCGCCCGCGGGGTCGTGGCTCGTGATCACGCGTGTGCGTCCGCTGGCGCGACCGATCAGCGGCTCGATCAGCTCCGCCGCCGCCGGGTCGAGGTTCGCGCGCGGCTCGTCGAGCAGCAGCAGCGGCGGGTCGTGCAGCACCGTGCGGCAGACGGCGACCCGCTGCAGCAGCCCGCGCGAGAGCGTGCGCACGGGATCGTCGGCGCGGCCGGCGAGGCGCGTGCGCTCCAGCAGCTCCTCGATCCGCGCGGCGGGCAGCTTGTGCAGGCGTGCGTGGAAGCGCAGGTTCTCGCGTGCGCTCAGGTCGCGGTAGAGCAGCGCCTCGTGCGCGAGCAGGCCGACCCTGCCGCGGACCGCCCAGTCGCGGTCCGGCAGCGGCTCGCCGAGCACGGTCGCGGTGCCCTCCTGCGGGCGCAGCAGCGTCGCGAGCACGCGCAGCAGCGTCGACTTGCCGGCGCCGTTGGGCCCGAAGACGACGAGCGTCGCGCCGGTGGGGACCGTCACCGTCACGTCGTCGAGCGCAGCCCGCTCGCCGTAGCGCCGGCCGAGCCCGCGCAGCTCAATCGCCGGTTGGGCGTCCACCCGCGCGCTCCAGGGTCGCGACGACGTGGGGCAAGGTCGGGGCGAGCACGGGGAAGAGCTGCGCGATCGCCCTCGGGCTGCCCGGCAGGTTGACGATCAGCGTGCGCCCGCGGATCCCGGAGACCCCGCGCGACAGCATCCCCATCGGCGTGTGTGCCAGCGACGCCGCGCGCAGCGCCTCCGCGAAGCCGGGCGCGTCGCGCTCGATCACCGCGCGCGTGGCCTCCGGGGTCACGTCGTCGGGGGTGAGGCCGGTGCCGCCGGTCGTGAAGGCGAGCGCGATCCCGCGCTCGGCATAGCCGCGCAGCGCGCGCTCGATCGCATCGCGGTCGTCGCCGACGAGGTCGCGCGCGACGACCTCGCAGCCGGCCTCCTGCGCGAGCCGTGCCAGCTCCGCACCCGAGATGTCTTCGCCCGCGCCGCGCGCGAGCGTCGTCGAGATCGTCAGGATCGCCGTCTGCACGGCGGCGAGTCTACGCGCCGCGCCGCCAGTCGCCGGAGCGGCCGCCGGACTTCTCGAGCAGGACGACCTCGGCGATCGAGACGTCGCGCTCGATCGCCTTGACCATGTCGTAGACCGTCAGCGCCGCCACGCTGGCGGCCGTGAGCGCCTCCATCTCGACGCCGGTCTTGGCGCTCGTACGCGCCTCGGCGGTGAGCGTGACCGTACCGCCCTCGACGTCGATCGCGGCGGCGACGTCGACGTAGGAGAGCGGGAGCTGGTGGCAGAGCGGGATCAGCTCCCAGGTGCGCTTCGCCGCTTGGATGCCGGCGATTCGCGCCGGCCCGAGCACGTCGCCCTTCGGCGCGTCGCCGTCGCGGACGGCGGCGGCGGTCGCCGGGCGCATCCGCACGATCGCCTGTGCGACGGCCCGCCGGTCGGTGACGTCCTTGCCGCCGACGTCGACCATCCGCGCGCGGCCCGCCTCGTCGAGGTGCGTCAGCTCGGCCATCGCCGCTGAGTGTGCCACGGCACCGCGCGCGGCGCACCGCTGGCTCAGGCGCCGACGACGGTGACCGAGTCGAGCGTGCCGGACACGTTCGCCTCGGCGCTGGCCGCGCCGCCTCCTGCGGCGATCGCCGTCCATGACATGAGGAACTGGAGCTGCTCGCCGGCCGCGGTGGGCGGGTCGAGTCCCGCGAGCAGGAGCAGCCGGCGGTTCACGAGCCTTGTGCCGTCGTCGCGGCGGCCCAAGCTCGTCGCGTGGTAGTCGAAGACGGTCGTGCGCGAGACGACCGGCGCCTCGAACGACCGCTGGCGCAGCACGGCGAGCTGCAGGACGCTCTCGCTCATGGCATAGCCCGGGAAGAAGACGGAGTACGCCTCGACACGGGTGCTAACGCGTGCCGTGACGTTGAACGAGGCGAGCACGAGGCTGCAACCGTCGGGCGCGAGCAGCTCGCTCCCGACGGTGATGCCCTCGTGGTCCAAGCCGGCGGCGGTGAAGGCGGCGGAGGCGGCGAAGCGTCCGTTGCTGTCAGCGCGCGCGTTCGCGCCGACATTGACCCGCGAGAGGAACGGCTGCCTGAGCGTGACGGGGCCGAGCACGTCAGGGCCTCTCCGGACGTGCGGCGGGTGGCGAGGGGTCGTGGCTCGCCTCGCCGGCGGCGAAGGTGAGCACGTCGACGAGCGTGAACGCCTGTGCGGGCCGGCCGGTATGACGCGCGAGCACCTCCACGACATGCTCAGAGTGCAGCTCCGCGCTCGCGAGCGCTCGCAGCATCGCGCCCTGACGCGCTCCGAGCCGTGGCTCCGAACCGAAGGCCTGCCGCAGCCCAGCCTCGTCGGTTGGCAGCCCCGCCTCCGCCAGGGCTGACGGCAGCGCCTCGTGAAACGGCGCCAACAGCTCGGCGAGCTCGGCGCGGATCGCCTCCTCGCGCTCGGCGATGCGCTGAACGCTGGCCGCGCGCAGGCGCTCCATCGCGGCGAGCGCCTGCTCGCCGCCGGACGTGGGCCCGCGCTGCAACTCCCCCATGGACGTCGCCCCCTGTTTCCGATCCCTGGCGGGGCGACTCTACACGACGTTTAGGTGCGTCGTGACGGCGAGCGCGGCTCGGCGCCGTGCGCTCAGGCCGGCGCGTGGGTGCGCTGCGCCGCGGCGATCAGGTCCACGACCGCGCGCTCGTCGCCGTCGCGCAACAGCTCGATCGGGTCGGGCGAGCCGTTGACGATCCCCTCGAAGAAATCCTTGCGATCCTGGTAGGTCGGCAGCGTCGCCTTCGCCCAGCCGCGGGCGTCGTTGAGCATGACCGCGAGGCGCGCGTAGTCCTCGCCGAAGAGGCCGGCGATCTCGCGCTTCATCCGCTTCGCAAGCGCCGGCGAGGCGCCAGCGGTGGAGATCGCGATCGCGAGCGGGCCGCTGCGCACGATCGCGGGCAGGATGAAGTTGCACAACGGCGGCACGTCGACGACGTTCACGAGCATCGCGCGCCGCTCGGCGTCCTCGTAGACGCCGATGTTGACCTCGGAGTCGTCGGTTGCCGCGATGACCATGAACGTGCCCTCGAGGTCGGCCGGCTCGTACGGGCGCGCAATCCACTGGATCGAGCCCTCCTCGGCGTAGGCTGCGAGCGTCGGCTCCAGCTCGGGCGCGACCACGGTCACGTCGCCGTCGCAGGCGAGCAGGCCCTCGACCTTCTCCAGCCCCACGTCGCCGCCGCCGACGACGAGGCAGCGCCGCCCCTTCAGCTTCAGACAGGCGATGTAGAACGGCGTCTCCAGCATGTCGCGCACGCACGACTGGTCGCAGATGCCCTTGCGCAGCTGGCAGACGCACTCCTTGCCGCTGTAGGCCTGTGCTGGCATCCATCGGAGGGTATCGCTGTCGGGCACACTGCCGTCCGTGACCGAGCTGTCCACCGACCGCCTGACGCTGCGCCACTGGAGCGCGGCCGATCGCGAGCCGTTCGCGGCGCTCAATGCGGATCCCGAGGTGATGCGCTACTTCCCGGCAACGCTCGCCCGGCCGGAGAGCGACGCGCTCGCGGATCGCATCGAGGCCGCTCTCGCCCTCGACGGCTGGGGGCTGTGGGCGCTGGAGGAGCGCTCGAGCGGCCGCTTCGTCGGCTTCACCGGCCTCGACCGGCCGGGCTTCGAGGCGCACTTCACCCCTGCGGTGGAGATCGGCTGGCGGCTGGCGCGCGACGTGTGGGGTCGCGGCTATGCGACCGAGGCGGCGCTCGCGGCGAGCGCGTTCGCGTTCGACGTGCTCGGGCTCGGCGAGCTCGTGTCGTTCACCGCGGAGGCCAACGCGCGGTCGCGCGCGGTCATGCGCCGGATCGGGATGACGCACGACTCCGCCGACAGCTTCGACCACCCCGGCTTGCCTCCGGGTCACCAACTGCGCCGGCACGTGCTCTACCGGCTTGGGAGGCCAACTACCCTGGAGCGGTGACCGGGGAGCTGTTCGACGACGATGCGCTGATCCGCCGCGTGCACCGCGAGCACGTGATGGCGCTGTCCGGACCGCGCGCGTTGCTGATGCAGGCAGCTCATCCGGTCGCGTTCGCCGGCTTCTTCGCCCACACCGGCGCACTCGACGAACCGTACGAGCGGCTCAACCGCACCGCCAAGATCGTCGAGCTGGTCGTCTATGGCCCGCGCGCCGAGGCGGAGCGCGCGACGCGGCGGGTGCGTGCGATGCACAAGCGCGTGCGCGGCGAGCTGAGCGAGCCGGCCGGCCGCTTCCCCGCCGGGACGCCGTACGCCGCCGACGACCCGGCGCTGCTGCTGTGGATCCTCGCGACGCTCGTCGACTCCGGGCTGACCGTCTACCAGCGCTACGTGCGCGGTCTCACGCGGGCGCAGCGCGACGCCTACTGGCGCGACTACCGCGTCTTCGGCCGCCTGTTCGGGCTGCGCGAGACGCAGATGCCGGCGACGATCGAGGACTTCGACGCCTACGTCAGGGACGTCGTGCGCAACGACCTGGAGGTGACCGACGAGTCCCGCCGGCTGGCGATCGAGATCGTCATGCACCCGCCGGTGCCGCTGCGCGCGCGCCCGCTGCTCGAGCTCGCGAACTTCGTCACCGTCGGCCTGCTGCCGCCGCGGATTCGCCGCCAGTACGGCTTCGCTTGGGATCCCGTGCGCGGACTCGCGCTGCGCAGCCACACCGAGTACGCCAAGCGCCTGCTCGTGCCGCTGCTGCCCTCGCGGTTGCGCTACGCCGATCGCAGCGGCCTGCGCGAAGCGGCGTAGGCGCCGCTCAGGGCTCGCGCCCGCGCCCGCGGCGGATCTCCGCCAGCCGCGCGGCCAGCTTCGCCTCCGCGTCGTCCGGCGCGTAGAACCGCTCCCCCACGATGCCCTCGGGAGCGACCTCCTGCGGCCCGAGATGACCTGGATGGCGATGCGGGCTGTCGTAGCCCTCGCCGCGACCGCCGGAGCGCAGCGCCACCGGCGGCGGCTCGGCGCCGTGGTCGCGCACATGGCCGCGCGCGGCGCCGATCGCCCGCTTGGCTGCATCGGACTTCGGCGCCAGCGACAGGTAGATGGCAGCCTGGGCGAGCGGGAACTGCGCCTCCGGCAGCCCGACGCGATCGACGGCCGCGGCGGCCGCGGTCGCGACCGTGAGCGCCTGCGGGTCGGCGTTGCCGACGTCCTCGCTCGCGAGGATCACCATCCGCCGCGCGATGAAGCGTGGGTCCTCGCCGCCCTCGAGCATCACCGCGAGGTAGTAGAGCGAGGCGTCCGGGTCGGAGGCGCGTGTCGCCTTGATCCAGGCGGAGATCGTGTCGTAGTGACGGTCGGCGGCGCGGTCGTAGTGGAGGATCCGACGCTGCAGCGCGTCCTCGGCGTGGGCCTGCGTCACGACGCCCTCGGGCGCGGTCGCGCACGCCAGCTCCAGCGCTGCGAGCGCCGTGCGCGCATCGCCGCCGGCGCGCGCTGCGAGCAGCTCGACCGCATCGTCCTCGACGCGCGTCTCACCGCACTCGCCGCGGTCGAGCGCGCGCCGCAGCAGCGTCCGCACGTGCTCCTCCGTCAGCTCCGTCAGCTCGTAGACGCGGGCGCGCGAGAGGAGCGCGCCGTTGACCTCGAACGACGGGTTCTCCGTCGTCGCGCCGATCAGCGTCACAAGCCCCTCCTCGACGGCCGGCAGCAGCGCGTCCTGCTGGGCCTTGTTGAAGCGGTGGATCTCGTCGAGGAAGAAGATCGTCCCGCGCCCCATCTGGCGGCGCTCGGTCGCACGTGCGATCACCGCCCGCACCTCGGGGCGGCCGACCTCGACGGCGCTCAGCTCCTCGAACGCCGCATCCGCGCTCGCGGCGACGATCCGCGCAAGCGTCGTCTTGCCGCTGCCGGGCGGGCCGTGGAGGATCATCGAGTGCGGGCGGCCCTGCTCGATCGCCGTGCGCAGCGCGGAGCCGGAACCGAGCAGGTGCTCCTGCCCGACGAGCTCCTCCAACGTGCGCGGACGCATGCGCGCCGCGAGCGGCGCGTCGGCCGCGGCGCGCCGGGGCTCGGCGTCGGCGGGCTCGAACAGCGAGTCCATGGCGCACAGTCTGCCGCAGGCGGTTGCCGGTAGGGCATCGGCCGATTCGTCCTGGCGTAGCATCCGCACGCGATGACCGACCTCCAGCAGGCGAGCACCGAGCTGCTCCAGCAGCTGATCCGCTTCGACACGGTCAACCCGCCCGGCAACGAGCGCGCGGCGCAGGAGCACCTCGCCGGCTATCTGACGAGCGCCGGCTTCGCGTGCGAGCTGCTCGGCGCCGTGCCCGAGCGCCCCAACCTGATCGCGCGCCTGCGCGGCGACGGGGCACCGCGGGCGAAGCCCGTGGTCGGACCGACGCTGTGCCTCCTCGGGCACGTGGACACGGTCCTCGCCCACCCCGAGGAGTGGACGCACGACCCCTGGTCCGGCGACGTCGCCGACGGCTTCCTGTGGGGTCGCGGCGCGCTCGACATGAAGTCGCAGGTCGCAGCGGAGATCGCGGCCGCCGTCTCGCTCGCGCGCGCCGGCTGGCGGCCCGCACGGGGCGAGCTGCTGATCGTCGCGGTCGTCGACGAGGAGACGGGCGGCGCGCTCGGCGCGCAGTGGATCACCGAGACGCACCCCGACAAGGTGCGCTGCGACATGCTGCTCAACGAGGGCGGCGGCGCGGTCTTCGAGTACGCCGACCGGCGGCGCTACGGCGTCTGCTGCGCGGAGAAGGGCGTCTTCCGCTTCACGATCGCGACCGACGGCGTCGCCGGCCACGCGTCGATGCCGAAGATGGGCGACAACGCGCTGCTGAAGCTCGCGCCGGTGCTCCAGCGGCTCGGCGCGCGCCAGCCCTCGTACGCGCTCACGGCCGAGCCGGCGGCGTTCCTGCGGGGGCTCGGCGAGGATCCGGAGGACCCGGTCGGCGCGGTCGCGCGGCTTGCCGCGGACGACCCGCGACTCGTGACGATGTTCGAGCCGATGCTCGGCGTCACGTTCACGCCGACGCGCGTCGCCGCGTCGGAGAAGGTGAACGTGATCCCGAGCCGCGCCGAGCTGAAGGTCGACTGCCGCGTCCCGCCCGGCCTCGGCGAGGACGAGGTGCGCCGCGCGATCGCGCAGGTGCTCGGCCCCGAGGACGGCTTCCGCATCGCGTTCGACGAGCGCGTCGTCGGCAACCGCTCGCCGCTCGATTCACCCCTTCGCGACGCGATCGACGACTGGATCGCCGCCAACGACCCCGGCGCCGAGACGGTTCCCGTGATCCTCCCCGGCTTCACCGACTCGCGCCACTTCCGCAACGCCTTCCCCGACTGCGTCGCCTACGGCTTCTTCCCGCACCGGCACCAGACGCTGTTCGAGGCGGCGCCGCTCGTCCACGGCGCCGACGAGCGCATCGACGTGCGCGATCTCGGCTACGCGACGCGTTTCTACGCTGACGTCACGCGGACGTTGCTCGGATAGGAGTCGAGCGTTGCGCTCTTGCTGCCGATGAACGCACCGATGGTTCTCGCGTCGTTTCTCGGCTCCTACGACTTCCAAACCTGGGCTACGACCTGGCTGCCCATCATCTTCATGGGGCTGCTCGTCGTGCTGCTGATCGTTGCGGTGCGCTACATGCCGCGCACGAAGCCGCACGAGATCAAGCCCGCCGCGTCGCCGAAGATCGCCTGGGACGAGATCGCCGGCGTGGACGAGGCGAAGGACGAGCTGCGCGAGGTCGTCGAGTTCATGCGCGACCCGAAGCGCTTCAAGCGCCTCGGCGCGACCGTGCCGCGCGGGATCCTGCTGCACGGCCCCCCAGGCACCGGCAAGACATTGCTCGCGAAGGCGGTCGCGCACGAGTCGGGCGCGAACTTCTTCGCGCAGTCGGCGGCGTCGTTCGTCGAGATGTTCGCCGGGCTGGGCGCGGCGCGCATCCGCCGCCTCTTCCGGATCGCGCGCAAGAAGGCGCCCGCGATCGTCTTCATCGACGAGCTCGACGCGGTCGGCGGGCGCCGCGGCAGCGACATCTCCGGCGAGAAGGACCAGACGCTCAACCAGCTGCTCGTCGAGCTCGACGGCTTCGGTGGGCGCGGCGACGTCGTCGTCATCGCCGCCTCGAACCTGCTCGAGAAGCTCGACCCGGCGCTGCTGCGGCCCGGGCGCTTCGACCGCCAGGTCTTCGTCGCGCCGCCCGATCGCCGCGGCCGCGAGCGGATCCTGGAGGTCCACACGCGCGGCAAGCCGCTCGCGCCGAGCGTCGACCTCGACCTGATCGCGCGCCAGACGAGCGGCCTGACGGGCGCCGACCTCGCGAACATCTGCAACGAGGCGGCGATCTTCGCCGCTCGCCGCGACCGCGACATGATCGGCGCGGTCGACTTCGACGCCGCGCTCGAGCGCGTCGTCGCCGGGATGCAGGCCCGCCGGGCGCTTGGCGAGAAGGAGAAGCGGATCGTCGCCTACCACGAGGCCGGCCACGCGCTCTGCGCCGAGTTGCTGCCGGCGGTCGACCGCGTTCACCGCATCTCGATCGTGCCGCGTGGGCGTGCGCTCGGCTTCACGCTCAACCTCCCCGACGAGGACCGCTATCTGAAGACGCGCGAGGAGCTGATCGACCGCATGACGATGCTGCTCGGCGGCCGTGCCGCGGAGCAGCTCGTGTTCGGATCGGTCACGACCGGCGCCGCCGGTGACTTCGAGCACGTGACCGCGCTCGCCGCGGCGATGATCGACGAGTACGCGATGGGCACGCGCGTGAAGCTGCGCCGCATCGACGCCGACCGCAGCGCGGAGGCGACGAAGCGGTTGCGCGACGAGGAGCAGGCGGAGCTCGCCGACGGCGCCTTCCGCAACGCGCTCGAGCTGCTGGGCACGCATCGCAGCTACCTCGACCAGCTCGCTGCGGCGCTGCTGGAGCAGGAGGTGCTCGAGCGCGCCGACATCGACCGCGTGCTCGCCGAGCTGCCGCGCCCGACGGGCGCCGCCGGCGGCGACGTCGGTATCGCGGCCGCGGACTGAGTCGGCGGGACCCGCCTGCGGTGGCCACGTGGCCACCTCCGGCACCCGGCTAGACTCCGCCCGCATGCTCGGCCGCATCGATCACGTCGGCGTCGCCGTCGAGGACCTCGACAGCGCGATCAAGCTCTACCGCGACACGCTCGGGATGCCGCTCGTGCATCGCGAGACGGTGACCGAGCAGGGCGTCGAGGCGGTGCTGCTCGACGTCGGCGAGGGCCATGTTGAGCTGCTGGCCCCCCTTGGCCCGGAGACGCCGGTCGGCCGGTTCCTGGCGAAGAAGGGCCCGGGCCTGCACCACGTCGCCTACCAGGTGGCGGACATCGACGCGACCCTGGAGCAGCTCGGGGCGGCGGGCGTGCGCCTGATCGACGAGGCTCCGCGCATCGGCATCCGCGGCTCGCGCGTCGCGTTCGTGCACCCGGCCGCGACCGGGAGCGTGCTCACCGAGATCGTCCAACCGGCGGAGGGACACTGATGGCGGAGGTCAAGCTGCAGCGGATCACGATCGGCTTCCACGGGCAGGCGCTTGCCGCGCGCGTGGCCGGCGACCAGCTCGCCTCGCTGCGCAAGGCGCTCGAGAAGGGCGCCGATCGCTGGCATGAGCTGGAGGCCGAGGACGGCACGGTCGTGATCGACCTCGGCAAGGTCGTCTTCGTGCAGGTCGACGCCGGCGACAGTCGCGTCGGGTTCGGCGCCTGAGCCGTCCGAGCTACCTCGGCGTGCACGGCCCGTCGGATATCGTCGCCGGTGGGATGCTCGAACACGCGATCGGGGGAGCGGTATGAAGGTCGGGATCGTCGGGATGCCGAACGCGGGCAAGTCCTCGCTCTTCAACGCGCTCACGCGCGCCGGCGTCGAGGCCGCCAACTACCCGTTCACGACGATCGAGCCGAACGTCGCGATCGTGCCCGTCGTCGACGAGCGGCTCGAGCGCGTCGCGGCGACGGTGAAGGCGTCGGAGCTCGTGCACGACACGATCGCCTTCCACGACATCGCCGGGCTCGTGAAGGGCGCCTCGGAGGGCGAGGGGCTCGGCAACAAGTTCCTCGCGAACATCCGCGAGACCGACGCGATCGTCCACGTGGTGCGCGCGCACCGCGACGAGAACGTGATCCATCCGGAGGGCCGCGTCGATCCCCGCGCCGACATCGACACGATCGAGACGGAGCTGATCTACGCCGACCTCGAGCAGGCCGAGCGCCGCGTCGAGCGCGTGGAAAAAGACGCGAGACGCGGCGACAAGGCGGCGGTCGCCGAGGAGGCGTGGCTGCGCGAGCTGATCGCCGCGCTGCAGGCGGGTCGCCCCGCGCGCACCGTGCCGGTGCCGGAGGAGGCGCCGCACGCGCTGCGCGACCTCTCGCCGCTGACGGCGAAGCCGGTCCTGTTCGTCGCCAACGTCGACGAGGGCGACGACGTCGTGCCTGAGGAGGTCGCCGCGCACGCCGAGGCGCACGGCGCACAGGCCGTCGCCGTCTCCTCGCGGATCGAGGCGGAGCTCTCCGAGCTCGACGACGAGGACGCCGCCGCCATGCGCGCCGACCTCGGGATCGGATATTCGTCCCACCCACCCCTCCAGCGCGTCGTGCGCGGCGCCTTCTCGCTGCTGGAGCTGAACGCCTTCTTCACCGCCGGCGAGGCGAAGCCGGCGCAGTCATGGCACCTGAAGCGGGGCCTCACCGCCTGGCACGCCGGCGGCGAGATCCACTCCGACATCCAGAAGGGCTTCGTGCGCGCCGAGGTGATCGCCTGGGACGCGCTCGTCGACGCCGGCGGCTACGCCGGCGCCCGTGACCGCGGGACGCTGCGCGTCGAGGGTCGCGACTACGTGATGGCCGACGGCGACGTCATCACGATCAAGTTCACGCCGTAGGGCGCGCTCCCGGCACGGCTGCTACTGCACCGGATAGGTTGGCGGCGAGCCGCCGTCGATGTTGTGCACCACGCCGGTCCGGTCCATGTAGACGGCGTAGCCGGCCGCGATCGCGAGCCAGGCAGCCAGCACGGGGATCCGCAGCCGCTGCGCTCGCCCCAGCACGAAGCCCGCCGCGGGGTAGACGACTGGCGCGGCGAGCAGCAGGACACGCTCCCAGTCGAGCGCATAGGTCAGTGACGCGACGCAGCAGGCGACGAGCACGAGGCCCCGCTGCGCGTACGTCATGCGCCGCAGCGCGAACGGGGCGATAAGCCATAGCGGCCCGAAGGTGAGGAAGACGCGGCGCAGCTCGACGCGCCAGTCCCGGAGCGCAGTGCGCACGACGGTCACGCGCCCCGACAGGAAGCTCTCGTTGTAGCCGACCACCTGCGCGCGGCCGACCGTGGGGATCGCGAGGCGCAGCGCGAGGTAGGCCGCGACGGCGGGCGCGGCGACGAGGCAGACGCGCGCGAGCGCGGCGCGATCGAGCCAGCGATCAGCCCACACGGCATAGGCGAACGGGATCATGAACAGCGTGGACTCGCGCACGAACGCGCCGAGCAGCAGCGTCACAGCCAGCGCGACAGGCTGGCGCCTGACGATGAACAGGGCTGCTGCGCACATGACGAGCAGCGTGGCGGGATCGACGCTGCGGCCGTTGCGCAGCAGCGCGACGAGCGCGCCCGGACACAGCGCGAAGGCGACGCAGGCGACCGCGCTCGCGCCGGCGGGCAGCTCAAGCGCCCGCATCAGCGCGTAGAGGAAGCCCGCGGCGGCGCCGAGGCACAGCAGCCCGAGCAAGACGAACGACGTCCGGTGCGCAAAGGGAAGCGCGTGGACGACCAGTGGAACGCCGATCCGGTAGCCGAACGGGAACGTGTGCACGCCGAACGGATCGTCGGCCATCCGCTCGTAGATCAGGTCGTCGCCGTGCGGGACCGCCTCGTGACGCACGAGCGCCTGCATGACCGCGGCCGCCGCGCCGGCCGCGAGCCCGACCCACAGCGCCGGGCCCGCAGCGGCTCGACCGAGCCTCGGTTCGTCGATGAGCAGCTCGCTACGCAAAGGCGCCTTCGCCCGTCGGCTCCGCCTCACAGCCGTCGCAGGTCGCCCGCGTCCCGCAGCCGCTCCGCCAGCCGCCGCATCCCGAGCGCCTGCGCGGCGTCGGCGCCGCCCGTGAGGTCGGTCGTGCGATCGACGGGCCGCTCGACGTCGACGCGCCGCAGCGTTGCGATGTCGAGGAAGCCGCGCAGCTCCTCGGCCTGCTCGCGCAGCGCGGTCGCCACGCGCGGCTTCTCGCCGTCCGCGCCGGCGATCGCGGCCTCGAGCGAGCCGTGCCGTCGCAGCAGGTCGGCCGCCGTCTTCTCGCCGATCCCGCGCGCGCCCGGGAGCCCGTCGGAGGGATCGCCGCGCAGCGCGATGAAGTCGGGCACGAGCGCCGGCGGGATCCCGTAGCGCTTCTCGACCTCCTGCGGCGTGACCGCCTCGAAGCCCTTCACGCCCGTCTTCAGGTAGAGCACCGTCACGTCCGCCGTCGCGCACTGGAAGAGGTCGCGGTCGCCGGTCATCAGCAGTGCGCTGCCGCCGGCTTCAACCTCAGCGAGCGCATAGGAGCCGAGCAGATCGTCGGCCTCCAACCGGCCGGCGTCCGCGCACTCCCAGCCGAACGCGAGCCACAGGCCGTCGGCGCGCGCCAGCTGCGGCGCCAGGCCCTCCGGCACCGGCGGGCGATCGGCGTGGTAGGGCGGAAACAGCTCCTTGCGATAGCGCGCCGCCTCGGCGCCCGAGCAGATCGCGACCGCGCGCGGCCGCTCGTCGGCGACGATCCGCAGGATCGCGTTCGTCGCGCCGAGCAGCGCGTTCACGGGCGTCCCGTCGGCGCCCGTGATCGAGTCCGGCAGCGCGAAGAACGCGCGGTACAGCAGCGACGGGGCGTCGACGACGAGCAGCGGGGCGGGCATGCGCGCAAGCGTAGTCGCGCAAGCGGCGCGCGCCTCACGGCGCCGGCACTAGCCTTGCCGCGTCCAGTTTCGCAGCAGAGGAGAGACGCGTGCTCACGCTCACAGGCATCGACGACATCAAGGCCCGCATCGGCCAGGAGCTCGGCGTGAGCGACTGGCACGAGGTCACGCAGGAGGCGATCAACGACTTCGCCGACGTCACCGGCGATCATCAGTGGATCCACGTCGACGTCGAGCGCGCGAAGGAGACGCCGTTCGGCGGCACGATCGCGCACGGCTACTACACCTTGTCGCTCGCGCCGAAGTTCACCTACGAGCTGTTCTCGATCGAGGGCTTCGCGTTCGGCATCAACTACGGTCTCAACAAGGTCCGCTTCCCCGCTCCGCTGCCGGTCGGCAGCCGCGTGCGGATGCGCGCCGCGATCGCCTCCGTCGAGGACGTCCCGGGCGGGATCCAGATGGCGACTGCGCTCACGTTCGAGCGCGAGGGCGGCGAGAAGCCCGTCTGCGTCGCCGAGACCCTCGTGCGCCTCTACACGGGCTAGGTGGCGGCAAGAGACCACTGGCGCCATGCCAGGCTGACATTGCTTAGTATTCCGGTCGTATGAGCTCCTTGCTCGGCACGCTGGCATTGCTGCTTGCCAACTACGACGATCAGCGCGACTACCTGTCGAACTTCGAGCAGTTCGTCCTCGACCGCCTCAAGGCGTGGCCGAGCGATGAGCCCGTGAATTCGAAACAGCTTCGCGAGGCATTGGCGGAAGCGTTCAGTCTGCCACCCATCCCCATCAACACGGTGACCCTCTTGCGCGACCGCGTCCATGAGCAAGGTTACTTGAAGCTGAGTACCTCGCGAAAGTTGATGACGGTACCCGCGAGACTCGCCGTAGTCCCCGATCTGTCTGCCGAGCGCACGGAAGTCTTAGGCCACTTCACTGCTCTGGCCGATTCGCTGCGAGCATACGCCAAGGCCGTGCATGAACTGGATTGGTCCGCTGAGGATGCGAACGGTGCCCTCGAGCGATTTGTCGAAGGTTTTGGAATCGAGATGGCCATGGCGAAGCGCGACGGAAGCTTGGCGAACCAACAAGAGGCGGACGAAGACCAAGCGCTTTCCGTTGTGCACGCGTTCGCGCGCCATGCACTTGAGCGTGAACCGACGAGCATGAAATATCTCGAAGAGATGGTCAAAGGCTCAATGCTCGCTAACGTTCTCTATTTTCAGGATCAGGTCACCCCGCTTGTCAAGCTGGACGACCTTGTGGTGTACCTTGACACGCGGGTGGCCTTCAGGGTTCTCGGTCTCTGTGATGACGAACTCGCGGCGGGAGAGCATGAGCTCATGGAGCTGCTCCGTCAGTTCAACGTCCCGGTTCGTATTTTCGACCACACAGTTCAGGAGATGATTGCTGTGCTTGAGGGAGTGGCACAAAATCTTCGTCTCGTGCACGCAGGCCAACTGGACCTCGAACAACTCGCCCGTCAGGGACAAGAGGTCTTGTTGCACGCTGTCAGGAGCCGTTGGGACCCGAGCGATGTCCATGAAATCGTCACTACTCTCGACCAGCGTCTGGGTGTTGTTGGGATCGTGCCGGAACCGACGCCACGTTACACACGTCGGCTCACGCTCGACGAGAAGAGCTTTGAGCAGGCATTGCGATATCAGCGCGAGGAAGCAGCGGCGAAAGATGTGCTCTCCGTCTCGGCGATCTTTCGTCTCCGAGATGGCCAGCCCTCCCGTGACCTGTCACGTACCCGCGCCATTTTTGTCACTACCAATAATCGCTTGGTCGCGGTGACACGACGCTTCATGCGCAGTCAAGGCAAAGAGAGCAAGGTGCCGCTGTGTGTTGGCGACCTGAGCTTTACGACCCAGCTCTGGCTGCGATCAGCCGGCGAGCATCGAAGCATCCCACGAAAGCTTCTTATCGCCGAGAGCTTTGCCGCCCTGAATCCAAGTCCGGAATTGTGGTCTCGCTTTCTCGACAAGGTGGCTGTGCGGCGCGATGCTGGCGAAATAACCAGCGAGCAGGTGCATGCGCTGATCTTTACGATCGAGGGTCGCGAGGGCCTTGTAAACGTTACACGGGGCGACCCAGAGCGCATCGACGAAGACACTCCATTCGAAGTACTGAAGCAGTATGAGGATGCTCTTCGACGGCCAGTCGAGGAGCGGGCAGCGCAGGTGGAGCAAGAGCTGCAGAGACTGCGAGACGAGAACACCGATCTGCTGGAGCGCGAGGAGGCTAGGGAGGCACGACTTGCCACCCAGGAGCGCCAGCTCCATCATCACGAGCAGACGATCGCGAGCCTCAAAGATGCGCACGAACAACAGCGAAAAGTCGATCAAGCACGCGCTGAGAGGCGGGCCAGTTTGCGACGTGCGGCAGGTATTTTGACGGCAACACTCGTCGTTCTCGCTGCCGCTGGGCTCCGACTTGTCAATGCCTACGAGTCTCCGGCACTCGTAGCGCTCGTTGGCTTTGCCGCGACATTATTCGCTGCGATGATGCTCGCTTGGGCTCTACGGCGTAGCTGGACCTGGGCTCTCCGGGCTGTAGGTGCGGTCGGGACGTTCCTGGCCTTGTTCTTCGGTATCTACGGCATGGCTCAAAGGGACAGTGGCGGTACGCGCCTCCCGCAGGCTCATTCGGGGCGCTGAGAGCGGAGCGGGTCGCACCGGCGCGTGATTCCCCTTCACTCGCTAGCGTGCCAGCACCATGGGCCTCCAGCGCGTCCACGTCACGCACACCTTCGCGCAGCCGGTCGAGCGCGTCTTCGCGTTCCTCTCCGAGCACGAGAATCTCGGCGCGATCTTCGCGCCGCTCCGTGTCAAGCGCGTCCGCGACGGCGCGACCGAGCGCAACGGCGTCGGCTCGACGCGGCGCCTGAGCCTCTTCGGCCTGCTGCCGTTCGACGAGACGGTCACCGAGGTCGTCCCGGACGAGCGGATCGTCTACACGATCACGAACGGCGGCCCGATGCGCGATCACGAGGGCGTGATGGCCTTCTCCGCCGGCCCGAACGGCGGCAGCCGCCTCGACTACCGCATCCGCTTCAGCTCGCCCGTCCCCGGCCTGGCGGCGATCGTCAAGCACGCCGTGACGCGCTCGATCACCGCCGGCCTGAAGAAGGTCGACCGCTCCGCCTGACCGTCAGGCGGAGCTGCCGCGCGCGATCTTGCGCAGGTCGAGCGCCTCGTTCAACGTCGCCTCGTCGACGCCCTGCTCGAGCGCGACCTCGCGCAGCGTGCGGCCGGAGGCGGTCGCCTCCTTGACGATCTCGGCGCCCTTGTCGTAGCCGATGAACGGGTTCAGCGCGGTCGCGACGGCGAGCGTCGACTCGGCCGAGCGCTCGCAGCCGGCGAGGTTCGCCTCGATCCCGTCGACGCACTTCTCGGCGAACAGGCGCGAGGTCGAGGCGAGCAGGCGGATCGACTGCAGCAGGTTGCGCGCGATCAGCGGAATCCGCACGTTCAGCTCGAACTGGCCCTGCAGGCCGCCGATCGTGATCGCCATGTCGTTGCCGATCACCTGCGCGCTGACCTGCAGCACGACCTCCGGGATCACCGGGTTGACCTTGCCCGGCATGATCGAGGAGCCCTTCTGCAGCTCGGGCAGGAACAGCTCGCCGATGCCGGCGCGGGGCCCGGAGCCCATCAGCGCGAGGTCGTTGGCGATCTTCGTGAGCGAGACGGCGAGCACCTTCAGCGCACCTGAGAGCTCGACGAGCGCGTCGCGGTTCGCCTGCGCCTCGAACGGGTCCTCAGGCGGGCTGATCGTGAGCCCGCTCGCCTCCGTGAGCTTGGCGCGCACGCGCTCTGCGAATTCCGGATGCGTGTTGAGGCCCGTGCCCGTGGCCGTGCCGCCGAGCGGGATCTGCGCGACCTGCGGAAGCGCGCCGCGCACGCGCCGCGCGCCGAGGCGGATCTGCGCCGCATAGCCGGCGAACTCCTGGCCGAGCGTGACCGGCACGGCGTCCATCAGGTGCGTGCGGCCGGACTTCACGACGTCCTCGAACGCAGCCGCCTTCGCGGCGAACGACGCCTCGAGCTGCTCGAGGGCGGGCAGCAGGTCGTTCGTCGCCTCGTCGAGCGCCGCGAGGTGCACGGCGGACGGGAAGACGTCGTTCGAGGACTGACCCATGTTGACGTGGTCGTTCGCGTGTACGCCCTCGCCGGCGAGGTTGGCGATCACCTCGTTGGCGTTCATGTTCGAGGAGGTGCCGGAGCCCGTCTGGAAGACGTCGATCGGGAACTGCGCGTCGTGCTCGCCCGCGGCGACCTGGTCGGCGGCGGCGGCGATCCGCTCCGCGAGCGCGCCGTCGAGCAGACCGAGCTCGCCGTTCACGCGCGCCGCGGCGCCCTTGACGCGCCCGAGCCAACGCACGACCGGCGTCGGCACGCGCTCACCGGACACCGGGAAGTTCGCGACCGCCTTCGTCGTCTCGCCGCCCCACAGCTGCTCCTGCTCCTGCACGCGCATGCGTCCTCCGCGTCGAATGTCGTTGCACTCAAAGCTACTCCGGCGCGGCCGCCGGCGATCCGCCGTCCCGCCCGCAGAAGGCGATCAGCTCGCGTGCGACGCCGATCGCGTCGTCGTAGGCGACGAGGAAGCCGGTCCCGCTGAGCACGCGCAGCTGGCCGTCGGGCAGCAGGTCGAGCGCCTCGCGCGCACTTGCGAGCGGGTGTGCGGCGTCGGCGTCGGCCCACAGCAGCAGCGTCGGAGCGGCGATCTGCGGATAGGCGTCGAGCAGCAGCCGCTGCGGCTCGCTCGGCCAGTGCCGCGCGAACTTCGCCCACGAGCGCGCGCGGTCGGGGTTCCACGGCACGTCGGCGAGCGCATGGCGGATCAGGTCGCGCGCGGCCGGATTGCGCTGCGCCGAGAGGCGCTCGCCGAGCTGCGGACGGAAGACGAGCGGCGCACCGCGCGCAAGCAGCCGATCGAGCGGGGGGATCGCCGCCGCCATCGCCGCGGCGCGCCACAGCGTGCGTCCGGTGCGCTGTTCGGAGCGGCGGTGGAGGCGGTTGCTCATCAGCACGAGCCGCCGCGGGGTGAGCAGGTTGGCGGCGATCGCGCGCAGCAGCAGCTCGGCGCCGAGGTCGTGGCCCGCGACGAGCGGGCGCGGTCCGGCCGTCTCGGCGCAGAAGCCGGCGATCACCTCCGCGAGCCAGTCGGGCGTGTACGGGTGGCGCGGGCGGTCTTCGCTGTCGCCGTGCAGCGGCAGATCGGGCAGCACGACGCGAAAGCGCTGTGCGAGCCGCCCGACGACCGGCTCCCACTCACGGTGCGAGAGTCCCAGCGAATGCAGCAGCACGAGCCCGGGCCCCGTGCCGCCCTCGCGGTAGGCGATGCGCGCGCCGTCGGCGTGGTGGTAGAGGCGCAGCTTCATCGCCGCCGCATCCTGTCAGGGACGCCATCTCCCGTCACGTTCCCACGCAGAGGTTGTGCAAAAGCTGCTCTCTCCTACACAGGAGCGCACAAACCCTGCCAAATGGACTCATGCCTTTGCAGATGCACGGGATGAGCTCTCGCCCACTGGGTCTCTCAACCTCCCAGGCGGCGCGTGAGCTCGGTGTGTCCCTCGGCACGGTGCGCCGTTGGTCGGACATGGGGTATCTCCAGTCCTACCGTACGCCCGGTGGGCAGCGTCGCTTCAGTGTCGAGCACATCGAGCAGTTCGTCCGTTCGCTGCAGCAGCAGAGCTTCGTCGTGCGCGAGCAGCACGACCAGCCGCTGCTCCAGCGGGCCACCGGTTAGATCGCCCCACAGGCGAACCATGGGATGGCGCTCGCGCTACGGCGGCGCGCGTAGCCGTCCCGCCTCTTCCCCGCGACCGGCGCTCAGCCGGTCGCGGCCTCGTTGAGCCGCCGCTCGAGGTCCAGCTCGCGGCCGAAGTCCGCTGCGTTCGCATGGCGGTACTTCACGTCGCTGCCGGCGAGCAGCGTCGACAGCGCCTCGACGTACTCGCCCTCGAGCTGGGAGCCGCTCACGCGCCGCAGTTCGTTGAGCGCCTCGAACGAGCTCATCGGCGTGCGGTAGGTGTCGTGCGCGGTGAGCGTGTCGTAGACCTCCGCGACGGCGACAATCTTCGCCAGCTCGGGGATCTGCTCGCCCTTGAGCCGCTTCGGGTACCCGCGCCCGTCGAGCCGTTCGTGATGGGCGTGGACGATCTCGGCGACCGGACCGTAGAGCCCGAGGTCGCGCAGCATGTCGGCGCCGAGCTCCGGATGGCGGCGGATCGCGACCCAGTCCTCGTCGGTGAGCGTGCGGCCGCGCTCGGCGACGCGGTCGGAGAGCGCGAAGTTGCCGATGTCGTGCAGCAGGCCGGCGGTGTGGGCCAGCTCCTGCTCCTCGGCGCTCATGCCGGCCGTGCGCGCGATATCGCGCGCGAACGCGGCGACGGCGGCCGCGTGCCGGGCCGCGCGGGGGTCGCGGATGTCGAGCGTGCGCAGCAGGCCCGAGAGCACGCCCCATGAGAGCGAGGCGTACTGGCGGCTGCGATGGCGGGCGGTCGCGACGAGCCGCGCCATGTAGCTGAACGCGATCAGCGTGAAGGCGGCGAACGCGGTGCCGCCGACGCCGAGCTGCAGGCAGAGCCCCGTGGCCGCGAGCGCGAGCAGCGCGTTGATGACGACCGAGGCGAGCAGCGTGCGTGACGCGCCGGCCACGATCCGCCAGAAGGAGACGTCGTCGAGCATCGCGGTGATGCCGGCGACGATCACCAGGTTGAGCGAGAACACGAGCGTGGCGGCGAGCGCCAGCGCGAGGTAGAAGCCGACCGAGCCGTCCTGCACGGGCCGCAGCGCCTCGAAGACCGTGCCGGCGATCAGCACCGGCGCGGCGGTGCCGAGGAAGTTCATCCACATGCGCTCGGTGCGGTAGCGCTCGATCAGCCACGTGATCAGCTCGGAGACGAGCACGATCGCGCCCGCCCACGCCGGACCGAAGAAGGCCAGCACGAGGATCGCGCCGAGCGCGGAACCCGAGATGTGCACGGCCTGCGCCTCGGTGCCCGTGCCGAACAAGTCGGCACCGATGACACCGAGGGCAAGCACGGGGAAAAGCCACGACAGCCGATTAGGGTCGGCGGCAACCATCGCCCAGGCGACACAACCGAGTGTGCCGAACTGGGTGATCCCCCTTGCGAGGCTGTCCCTTCGCGGCCACGCGCGCACGACACGCATGTCCGGAAGGTAACGGTCCTAACGGACCTTTACGAGTCTGGTGAGAACTACTTGCCCTTCCAGAACATCACAGCCTCCAATCGTTTGACGCTGCACACGGCCCTTGGATGTGCGCCCGTGGGTGGCGCGGGCCCGCTGCCTTCGCGTGGAACTGTACCCATTCGATGGAGGTTTTGCAGCCTTTTGATGCTGAAAGTTGTGCAATCTCTGCCGTTGCCCGTAGTGACAGGGTCTGGACGCCGACCGTTCCCTGTGATGCGCTACCTGAAGACCAGCGAAGCCGCGGCATTGCTGAACGTCAGCCCGAACACGCTGCGCGCGTGGGAGCGGCGGTTCGGCTTCCCGCGCCCGCAACGGTCTCCGGGTCGGCACAGGCTCTACACGCACGGGGAGATCGCGGCGTTGCGCGACGCATTGCTCGACGGGCTCTCGATCTCCTCGGCCGTCTCGCGTGCACGGGAAGGACTCGGTGCGGACACCAATGCGCTCGTGGGTGCGCTGAACGCGTTCGACGCCGCTCGTGCCGACGCCTCGATCGAAGGAGCTTTGGCGCTGCGCTCCCTCGATCGCACGGTGCAGGAAGTCCTGCTCAACTCGCTCGACGAGGTCGCGCGCCGGCATGGGACCGAGTCGGTCCAGTGGGCGTTCGCGGCGCGCTGGGGCAACACGTGGCTGCGGCGCGCGCAGCGGCTCGTCACGGCCGAGACGCAGTCGACCACGATCGTGCTCGGCGACGCCTCGCGTGACGAGCTCGATCCCGACGCGGCCTACATCCGCGCGCTCGAGCTGCTCTCGATGCGCTCCGGCGCACGCGTGCTCGGCCTGTCCGTGCGCGGCGTGGCGAACATGTCCGAGGCGCTCGCGACGCATCGTCCGGACGCGGTCGTGATCGCCGGCGGGGCGCTGTCCGACGACGCGGTCGCGCGCTGGGCCTACGCCGTGCGGTTGGCGACGGGTCCGCTGCCGATCGCCGTCTTCCGACGTGGCGCGCAACGCACCCGCGTGCGCACCACCGGCGCTATGATCCTGCCGGGCACGCCAGGAGAGGCAGCCCGCCAGATGTTGGATCTCGTCAGCCGTTCAACGGCTGCGAGCGTTACGGCAAGGACGTCGCCTGCTCGGCTGGTCGCCGACGGGGCTTAGAGGGGGATTGACATGCACGGCACGGAGGCTCAGGACGGATGATCCAGGACAGCTCTGCACAGTCAGTGCTGCGCCTCGTTCCGTCCACCGCGGAGGAGGCCTGCCCGTCCCAGTGGTTCTGCGGGCATTGCGGCGCGCCGCCGCCGAACAACGAGACGCCGGCGCCGCCCGCGCGCGTCTGCGGCGAGTGCGGGCTCGGCCTGCTGCTCGAGGCGCGTGCCGACGCGGCGCCGAAGCCCAACGAGCCGTTCGTGATCGTCGACGCCTCGCTCGCCGTCTGCGCGCTCTCGAAGGAAAGCGAATCGCTGCTCGCCGTCGCCGAGACGGACGTCATCAACCGTCCGATCACCGAGCTGCTGACGCCGGCGGACGCCGAAGCGAACGGGCCGGAGAGCCTGGCTGCGGCGATCATGTGGGCCGCACGCGGCGAGGACGAGCCGAGCCGCATCATGGTGCGGCCCGCGAACGTCTTCGGCGTGCGCATGCCGCTGCGCGTCGGCGCCTGCGGGCCGCCGCGCGCCGCACTGCTCGTGCTCGAAGACTGAGTTCCTGCCTGCCGGCGCGGCTGCACGCGTCGTTGCCAGATGCAGCTTTCATTGCGCTGCTTGCGCGAAGTTGTGCAAAGCGCGATAACCCGCTGCAGATGAGCGGCATTCGCACAAACGCGGCAGCGGTGATGCTCGGGGTCAGCCCGAACACGCTGCGCAGCTGGGAGCGCCGCTTCGGCTACCCCTCCCCGGGACGCACGAGCGGCGGCCACCGCCAGTTCGAGCTGTCTGAGATCGAGGCGCTGCGCCAGGCCTTCGAGGAGACGCAGAACATCTCCTCGGCGATCGCGCTCGCGCGTCAGCGCGGAGCCGGCCCGCCGTCTTCCGGCCGCCTCGGTGCCGCCTTCGCCCGTTTCGACGAGGAGAAGGCGAACCTGCTGCTGGAGGAGAGCCTCGCGCTGCGCTCGCTCGAGCGCACCGTCGAGGACGTGCTGCTGCCGGCGCTCGCCGAGCTGCACGCCGACGCGGCCGGCGCCGGCGAGTACGAGTTCGCCTGGCGCTATGCCGCCGGCTGGCTGTCCGCGCTGCGCCGCGTCACCCCTCCGGCCACGCGCGTCGAGGGCGTCCTGCTGTTCGACGCGAGCATCCCCTGCGACCTCGACGGCGTGCACGTGCAGGCGCTCGAGCTGATGCTGCGCCGCGCCGGGCTGCGCACGCTCGTGCTCACGGCCTCGATCGAGCCGGCCCGCCTCGGCCGCGCGCTGCGCGCGCTGCGCCCGGACGCGCTCGTGCTCGGCGGCGCGCGCGCCTCGCTCGACGCGATCGGCCGGCTGGTCTACGCCGTGCGCAGCGCCAGCGACGGCATCGAGGTGTTCGACTTCGCCGGCGCGCTGCCCGACACCGGTGCGAGCACCGTGCGCCGGCTCGGCTCCGCGCCGCTCGCGGCGCGCGACATGCTGCTCGAGCGCCTCGCCGCCCCCCGGGCGGCGCTTCCGCCGGCGCTCGACGAGATCGTCGTCACGCGCCGCGCCGCCGTCACCGTCTGACGGTCCGCGGACCGTAGAATCAGGCGCCATGCCCGCGCCACACCGTCCGGTCGACTCGCAGCAGTCCTTTCCAGCGCTCGAGGAGGCGGTGCTGGAGCGCTGGCGCGAGCAGGACGTCTTCCCGGAGACGGTCCGCCGTCGCAGAGGCGCCGCGCCGTGGATCTTCTACGAGGGGCCGCCGACGGCGAACGGCCGGCCGGGCACGCACCACGTGCTGGCGCGCATCTTCAAGGACATCTTCCCGCGCTACAAGACGATGCAGGGCTTCTACGTCGAGCGCAAGGGCGGCTGGGACTGCCATGGCCTGCCGGTCGAGCTCGCGGTCGAGGAGGAGCTCGGCTTCACCTCCAAGGACGACATCGAGCGCTACGGGATCGCCGAGTTCAACGCGAAATGCCGCGAGTCGGTCTTCACCTACGTCGAGGAGTGGGCGCGCCTGACCGAGCGCATCGGCTACTGGGTCGACCTCGACGAGGCCTACCGCACGCTCGACGACTCCTACATCGAGTCCGTCTGGTGGGCGCTGAAGACGATCTGGGAGAAGGGCCTGCTGTACGAGGGCCACAAGGTCGTGCCGTACTGCCCGCGCTGCGGCACGGCGCTGTCCTCGCACGAGCTCGGCCAGCCGGGCGCGTACAAGGACGTGATCGACCCCTCCGTCTACGTGCGCTTCCCGGTCGTGCGGCCGGCCGGACCGTTGCGCGACGGCGACGAGCTGCTGATCTGGACGACGACGCCGTGGACGCTCGTCTCCAACGCGGCGGTCGCGATCGACCCTGAGCTGACGTACGTGCGGGCGCGCGTGGGGGATGCGGTCTTCGTGCTCGCCGAGGCGCTCGTGCGGCGCGTGCTCGGCGAGGAGGCGGAAGTCCTCGAGCGCTTCGCCGGCGCCGAGCTGCTCGGGACCGCGTATGAGCCGCCGTTCGCCTACGTCCCGGGCTCCGCGTACGGCGAGAAGGGGCACACCGTTCTGCCGGCGGACTTCGTGACCGCGCAGGACGGCACCGGGCTCGTGCACACCGCGATCGCGTTCGGCGAGGACGACTTCCGCCTCGGCGAGCAGGAGGGCCTTGCGGTCGTCAACCCGGTCAAGCCGGATGGAACCTACGACGCGCGCATCGGGCCCTACGCCGGGCGCGCGGTGCGGGAGGCGAACGCCGATCTCGTCGAGGACCTGCGCGCGCGCGGCAGGCTGCTGCGCGCCGAGGACTACGAGCACGCCTACCCGCACTGCTGGCGCTGCGGCACCGCGCTGCTGTACTACGCCAAGCCGTCGTGGTACATCCGCACGTCGGCGATCCGCGACCGTCTGCTGGCCGCCAACGAGACGGTCAACTGGCACCCGGCGCACGTCAAGCACGGCCGCTTCGGCAACTGGCTGGAGGGCAACGTCGACTGGGCGCTCTCGCGCGAGCGCTACTGGGGCACGCCGCTGCCGGTGTGGCGCTGCGAGGCCGGGCACGTCCACTGCATCGGCTCCTTCGACGAGCTCGAGGAGCGCTCCGGCGTGCGGATCGGCGACGCGCATCGCCCCTACGTCGACGAGGTCGGGTTCCCGTGTGGGGAGTGCGGGCAGCGGATGACGCGCGTGCCGGAGGTGATCGACGTCTGGTTCGACTCCGGCGCGATGCCGTTCGCGCAGTGGCACGCGCCGCACGAGCACGCCGAGCGCTTCGAGTCGCGCTTCCCGGCCGACTACGTCTGCGAGGCGCTCGACCAGACGCGCGGCTGGTTCTACTCGCTGATCGCGGTCTCGACGCTGCTGTTCGACCGCTCCTCCTACAAGAACGTCGTCTGCCTCGGACTGATCCTGGACGGCGACGGACAGAAGATGTCGAAGTCGAAGGGCAACGTCGTCGTCCCGTGGGACGTGCTCGATCGCTACGGCGCCGACGCGCTGCGCTGGTACTTCTTCACCTCCAAGCAGCCGTGGGACGGCTACCGCTTCTCGCTCGAGACGATCGGCGAGGCGGTGCGCCAGTTCCTGCTGCAGCTGTGGAACGTCTACGGCTTCTACGTCCTCTACGCGAACGCGAACGACGTCCCGCCCGCCGCCGGGCCGCCCCGGGCGCCGCGGGACGAGCTCGACCGCTGGATCCTCTCGCGCCTCTCCGCGACGGTCGCGATCGCGGTCGAGCGGATGGACGACTATGACGCCACGAGCGCCGGCCGCGCGATCCAGGCGTTCGTCGACGACCTCTCGAACTGGTACGTGCGCCGCTCGCGCAGACGCTTCTGGGAGGGCGACCCGGCGGCGTTCGCGACGCTGCACCACTGCCTCGTCTCCGTCGTGCAGCTGCTCGCGCCGTTCACACCCTTCATCGCCGACGAGATCTACCGCAACCTCGAGCCGGACGGCGAGGCGAGCGTTCACCTGTGCGACTACCCGGGGGCAGGTGGGGACCGATTCCACGACGAGCAGCTCGAGGCCGACATGGAGGTCGCGCGCGAGACGGTGCGCCTCGGGCTCGCCGCCCGCGGGCAGTCGAAGCTCAAGCTGCGCCAGCCGCTGCGCGCCGCCGTCGTCGCCGCGACCGGGCGCGAGCGGGCGGCGATCGAGCGGCTCGCCGACGTCGTGCGCGAGGAGCTGAACGTGAAGGAGCTGCGCTTCGTCTCCGCCGCCGACGAGCTCGGCCAGCTCGAGCTGAAGCCGAACTACCGCGCGCTCGGGCCGCGCTTCGGCAAGCAGATGCCGCTCGTCGCCGACGCCGTCGCCGGCCTGGACCCGGCGCACGTCGCCGTCGCGCTGCGCGACGGGCGCACGGTCGGGGTGATGATCGAGGGCCACGACCACGAGCTGGGCGGCGAGGACCTGCTCGTCGCGATGCAGCCGCTCGACGGCTACCAGCTCGAGCGCGAGGGCTCGCACGCGGTCGCGCTCGAGCTCGCGCTCGACGACGAGCTGCGCCGCGAGGGACTTGCGCGCGAGGTCGTGCACGCGGTGCAGGGAGCGCGCAAGGCGGCGGGCCTCGACGTCTCCGATCGCATCGCCCTCACGCTCGGCGGCGCCGACGAGCTGCTCGCGGCCGCGCGCGAGCACGAGCCCTACGTGACGGGCGAAACGCTAGCGACGGCCGTCGCCTACGACGGCGCGCAGAACGGCCACAACGTCGAGATCGACGGCCTGTCGTTGCGCATCGCCGTAGCTCGCGCCTAGGGCGTCTCGAGCGAAAGGACGTGGTCCCATGCGCCGCGCGCCTGGCCGACCGCGACCCAGAGGATGCAGAGCGACTCGAGCTCGCGCGAGCGCTCGATCCCGCCGACGTCGAACGCGTTCCAGCCGAAGTCGGCCAGCACCTCGGCGACGACGCCCTTCGCTTCCTCCTCCTCGCCGGCGATGAACATCGTCGGCGGGCCTGCCGGCAGGTCGGGATCGACCATCAGCGTGTTGCCGACGGTGTTGAACGCCTTCACGACGCGCGCGGCCGGGATCGCGCGCTGGACCTGCTCGCCGCCGGAGTCGGTGTGCCCGACACTCAGCGCGGGCCCGCCGCCGGAGAAGTCGAGTGGGTTCGTCGCGTCGATCACGACCTTGTCGGCGAAGTGCTGCGGGCCGGCGAGCGCGATCGCGTCGAGGACCGCGGCGCCGAGTGTTGCGAGCACGATCAGCTCGCTGGCCTCCGCCGCCCCGGCGAACGTCCCGACGGCGACGCCGTCCTGTCCGATCGCCCAGGCTTGGAGGTCGTCGTTCTCCTGCGGGTCGCGCGTCCCGATCGTCACCTCATGACCGCGCGAGCGGAACCCGTCCGCCAGCACGCGGCCGACCTGGCCACTGCCGAGCACGCCGACGCGCATGCCGCTACGCCGCCAGCGCCGGCTCCAGCTCGGCCTCGAGCTTGCGCTTGGGCTGGGCGCCGATGACCTTCTTCGCGATCTGGCCGTTCTTGAACAGGATCAGCGTCGGGATCGAGAGCACCTCGTAGGCGATCGCCGTCTGCTGGTTCTCGTCGGTGTTGAGCTTCACGATCCGCAGGGCGTCGCCCTTCTCGTTCGCGATCTCCTCGAGCACCGGCGCGACCATGCGGCACGGTCCGCACCACGGCGCCCAGAAGTCGACGAGGACGGGGACATCCGACTCGATGACCTCGGCCTGGAAGTTTGCGTCGGTGACCTCTGTGATCGTGCCTGCCATGCGGGCTCCTTGAGCTGTGTCGTCGCCTTTACTTCACAAAGTATAGTACGCCGCGCCTAGGTCAGTGCCGCAACCAGGTGCGGCGAGACGTAGACCTCGACGATCGCTGCGAGCACGAGCACGGGTGCGGCGATCGTCGTCGTGACGACCGTTGCGGCGAGCAGCTCGTCCCAGCGTCCACGGCGACTCGCGAGCAGCCAGGCGGCGAGCGGCAGGAACAGCGCCCACAGCTCGGGCACCGCGTGCGGCAGCACGCCGAGCAGGAAGCGCGCCGGGCTCACGTGCAGCTCGGCGGCCAGCGTCGCTGCGCCGTTGCCGAGGATGTATGCCTGCGTCGTCAGCGAGAACAGCGTCGCGGCCGTGACGAACGCGATCGCGAGCGGACCCGCGAGGTCGTGGACCCGACGCCAGATCCCGCGGCGCCGCGCCGCTTCGCGCGGCAGGCTGCTGCCAGCGATGAAGCCGGCGAGGCAGGCGAACGAATGCAGCGCCAGCACGAGCGAGTTATTGCGCAGGATTCGCGCCACGTCCGCCCCGCTCGGCGGCGTCGTCAGCCCCACCAACGCTTGTCCCGACGGATCCGGCGTGGCCAGCGACGCGACGGCCCAGACGGCGAGCAGCAGCACGCCGGCGACCGCGAGGCTCGCGAGCGACCAGCGCAGCAGCACCGCTCCGGGCGCGAGATTCCAACGCGCGAGCGTCGCGCGCGTGTCGTCGAACCCGCGAACGAGCGCAAGATCCTGGGCTCCCATGCGTCCACGATGACAGACCGGCCGCGCCGTTTTTAGATTTCTGGACGGAAATGGCCGATCCCACGAACAGCGAGATCGCCGCCGCGCTCGACGAGCTCGGCGACCTGTACGAGCTCGACGGCGCGATCGTCCACCGAGTCGTCGCGTACCGCAGCGCGGCGAAGGCGGTCCGTGACGCCTCGACGTCCGTTGCCTCGCTTGCGCGCGCGGGCCGCGCGACCGAGCTGCCGGGGATCGGCGCCACGCTCCAGACCAAGCTGGAGGCGCTGCTCGAACACGGTGACATCCCGCAGGCCGTCGCGTTGCGCGCGAAGTTCCCGACAGGTCTCGTCGAGATGACCCGCCTGCCCGGCCTCGGCCCCAAGCGCGCTCGACGTCTGTACGAGGAGATGGGGATCGACTCGCTGGAGGCGCTCGCGACCGCCGCGCGCCAGCGGCGCATCCGCGACCTCAAGGGCTTCGGCGCGAAGGCGGAGGAGAACCTGCTCGCCGCCATCGAGCGCGCCGGCGGGACGGAGAGCTTCGGCGGCCGCGTCGTGCTCGACCGCGCGCTCGCGATCGGCGAGCAGATCGTCGCGGCGCTGCGCGCGCACCCGGCCGCCGAGCGGGTCGAGCTCGCCGGCTCCGCCCGGCGCTGGACCGACAGCGTCAAGGACCTCGACGTGATCGCGACCGCGAACGACCCCGGCGCGCTCGTCGAGGCGTTCGTCGCGCTCGACCTCGTCGAGGCGGTCGGCGGGCAGGGCGAGAACGGCGCGCACGTGCGCACCCACAGCGGCATGAACGTCGATCTGCGCGTCGTCGCGCCCGACCAATTCGGCAACTTGCTGCAGCACTTCACCGGCTCCAAGGAGCACAACATGGCGCTGCGCGAGGCGGCGGTACGGCGGGGACTGCACGTCTCCGAGTACGGGATCCTCGACGACGCGACGGGCGAGACGCTGCGCTGCGCGACCGAGGAGGAGGTCTACGCGGCGCTCGGCTACGCCTACATCGAGCCCGAGCTGCGCGAGCACCGCGGCGAGCTGCAGGCGGCGCTGCATGACGGAAGGGGTCTCCCGCGGCTCGTCACGGTCGAGGACCTGCGCGGCGAGCTGCACTGCCACACGGTCGCGTCCGACGGCCTCGCCGAGATCGAGGACATGGCGCACGCGGCGCTCGCGCTCGGCTACGAGTACCTCGCGATCACCGACCACTCCGCCTCGCACGGCTTCGGCGACGACGTCTCGCCCGAGCGCCTGGAGGAGCAGATCGAGCGCATCCACGCGGCGAACCTCGCGATTGACGGGATCGAGCTGCTGGCCGGCAGCGAGGTCAACATCCTTCCGGACGGCCGACTGGACTACGGCGACGAGCTGCTCGCGCGGCTCGACTGGGTGATCGCGAGCGTGCACTCCTCCTTCGGGTTGGACGAGCGCGCGATGACCGACCGTATCGTCGCCGCGGTCGAGCACCCGTACGTCGACGCGATCGGCCACCTCACCGGACGCAAGGTCGAGGCGCGCCCGCCCTACGCGGTCGACGTCGAGCGCGTGATCGAGGCGTGCGCGCGCACCGGCACGATGCTCGAGATCAACGCGAGCCCCAACCGCCGCGACGTCGACGACGTCCATGCCCGCGCGGCGGCGCAGGCGGGCGTGTGGATCCTCGTCGACACCGACGCGCATCGCGAGTCCACGCTCGCGAGCGCACGCCGCTATGGCATCGCCACCGCGCGCCGCGCGTGGCTCACGGCCGATCAGGTCGCGAACACGCGTCCGTGGAGCGGTTTCGCGCCGCTCCGGAAACGGGCAAACACGCGCTGACCGGAACGCTCGCAAGGAGTGGCGCATGCAGAACACCGACGAGGCGCTTCGACAGGGGCGCAAGTGGCTGACGGTCGCGGGAGTGCTGGCGACGATCGCCGGCTTCGTCGCGATCCTCGTGCCGGCCGTCGCCTCGGTGACGGTGGCGATCTTCATCGGCTGGCTGTTGCTGTTCGGAGGCATCACGCTGCTGATCGACGCCTTCGCGGTGCGCGAAGCGGGACGGATGGCGCTGCGCATCCTGCTCGCGTTCGCGGCCGGCGCCGCCGGCCTCGCGCTGCTGCTCGCACCGCTGCACGGGACCTACACGTTGACGGTCCTGCTCGTGCTGTGGTTCGCGATCACGGGCACGATGCGGGTCGCCGTTGCGGTCGCCGAGCGCGGGACGCCCGGCGCCGGCTGGACCGGCATGAACGGCGTCGTGACGCTCCTGCTCGCGATCCTGATCGGCGCGAACCTGCCGAGCTCGGCGGACTGGGCGATCGGCCTGCTCGTGGGGATCGACTTCCTCTTCTACGGCTTCGGCGCGCTCGCCGCAGCGTCAGCGCTCAAGCCGAACAGCGCGGGCAGCACGCCCTCCCGCACCGTTGCCTCGAACGCCGCCTGACGGTAGGGCGCGAGCAGCGCGGCGGCGCGTGCGGCGTAGTCGTCGGGCGGCGCGTCGAGCGCGACGCGGATCGCGCCGGCGAGGTCGTCGGCGACGAGGCGGGCGTCGAGCGCGCGCGCCAGCGCCAGCGCGGGGTAGGGCCCGGGCGCCGGCGTCGTCACGAGCCGGCAGCCGTCGGCGAGTGCCTCGAGCTGGGCGATCCCGTAGTCCTCGCGCAGCGGCGCGGCGAGGAACGCGCGCGTCCGGCGCAGGAGCGCTCGATAGGCCGCGGGATCGAGCAGGCCGGTGCCCTCTGCGCCCTCTGCGAGCGGTCCCGACCGGCCGGCGACGAGCAGCGTCTCGCCGGGGCGCCGCGCGCGCTCCCACGCGGCGAGGATGCGCGCGAGGCCCTTCTTGACGGGGTCGGCGGCGTAGGCGAGCGCGGCGATGTCGCGCGTCCGGACGGCCGGTCCGGACGGCTCGACCGGCACCGGCAGCATGAGCGCCGGCGTGACAGGCTGGGGCTCTAGCGCGGCAAGGGCACCCTCGCTCATCGGCAGCAGCAGCGGCGCTGAGGCCATCCGCCGGCGCTCGACCGCGCGCTGCCAGATGCCATGGCGGCCGGGGCGGTTCTCAGCCGCCGGCGAGTCGAACCAGATCGCGCCCGGCCGCGGCCCGAGCAGCGCGGCCGTCGAGGAGCAGTAGACGATCGCGCGCGGGTCGTGGCGGGCGATCGCCGCGCGCGCGGCGACGCGGCAGGCACGCGCCTGGACGTAGTCGGTGAGCGCGAACGTGCGGACGCGCCGAGGGGGAGCCGGCGTCGCGAGCGCGGTGCGGGCCCCCGCCCGTTCGAGCGCCGCGATCAGCGCCGGCTCGGAGGTGCGCCAGCCCGCCGTCGTGCCGAGCGAGACGACGAGGACGTCGGCGCGTGCCATCGCCGCGCACTGTATCGCCGCGGCGGCGCGGCTACGTCGGCGTGCGCGCCTCCTCGAGATCCCATGCGCGCGACTTGAAGCCGGGCGTGCGGATCAGCTGGATCGGCTGCAGCGGCGAGGTGCGCTCGACGAAGTAGTGCACGCCGTCGCGGCCCTCGATCGCCGTCACCGCCGCATCCTGACGACGCCACGACAGCGCCCAGATGACCGCGAAGCCGGTCGCGATCGCCGGCACCTGCGGGAAGACGAACGCGAGGCCGGCCGCCGCGATCGTGCAGAGCAGCAGCGGCCACAGGCGGTTCAGCAGCACGCGGCTCGGCTGCACGTCCGGCAGCGCCTTCAGGCCGCGCGCATTCGCGAGCAGCCGCGCGATCGGCGGCGAGGTCTGCGCGCGGCGGCCGACGACGATCCCGATCGCCGCCGCGAGGATCCACCAGCCGGCCGCGAACGGGACCAGCAGCGGATCGTCGTCCGTGCTCGCCGCCGCGACGGTGATCGCGGCCAGCAGCGTCGCGCACGCCGCGCAGGTCATCACCGTCGCCTTGAGGAAGTCCGTGAACCGCAACGTGCTAGTCCGCGAGCAGGCCTTCGAGCAGCGCCCGCACGCCGTCGGTGCCCTCGACGACGAGATCGGCGTCGTGCTCGAGCTCGGAGGGGCCCTCGTCCGAGCGCACGCACACGCGCACGGCGTCCTTCAGCGTGCCGGCCTCGACGAGCTCGCGCAGGGCGCGGAAGGCGTCGAGGTCGGTCGCGTCGTCGCCGACGTAGAGCGCTGCGTCGAGCGGCTCGCCGGCGAGGAAGCCGACG
>Ga0134121_10000288_pt1 | contig 59595 bp, 57 predicted proteins | sample KB301_FD_96463 | JGI IMG/M metagenome (GOLD analysis project Ga0134121, IMG submission 96463) | Terrestrial soil microbial communities without Nitrogen fertilizer from Kellogg Biological Station, Michigan, USA - KB3-0-1 | ecosystem: Environmental > Terrestrial > Soil > Unclassified ...
AAGGGTACTGAGTCTTTCCGTACAGGTACGGAGCCGCTCCGTAAGAGTGCGGAACCATTCGGTAACGGTACGGAGTCACGATGGAAGGAGGGAAAGGCGCTTTCCCTGCTTCCGGAGCCACTCCGTAAGGATACTGAGTCATTCCGTACAGGTGCGGAGCCGCTCCGTAAGAGTGCGGAACCATTCCGTAACGATGCGGAGTCACGACGGAAGGAGGGAAAGACGCTTTCCCTGCTTCCGGAGCCACTCTGTAAGGGTACTGAGTCACTCCGTACAGGTACGGAGCCGCTCCGTAACGGTGCGGAGTCACTCGGTAAGATGCCGAGCTATCCGGCAAGGGTGCGGAGCCGCTCAGTAAAGGTGCTGAGTCATTCCGTAAAGGTCCGCCGGCACTACGGGGAAGTTGTCGACATCGCCCAGGGCTTCACCGTCGCGGTAGGCCAGAGCTCTCAAGACCTGGCACGCTTCTTCCTCTGCTTCGCGGCCTGCTCAAGGATCGCGTCGAGGTCAGATTCTGCCGGGGGAGTTTTCGCGGCCCAGGCCAGACCCTCGGCAATCGCTGAGTGGTGCGGCTCTTGGAGCGTCCAGAGTTGACTTTCCGGCACCAGCGCCACCGCCGTCAGGACGATGCTCCCATCAGTCCGTCGCCGGCTCAAGGTTGAGACCAATCTTCCACCACGAGGCCCGGTACCCGGGTCATATCGTCGAGGTTCGCAGTGACCAGAACCGCTTCTCTCGCGAGGGCGTGCGCCGCGATGGCGGCGTCGAAGTCTTCAATGCGCCGCCCTTTCCGTTCTAGGGTCGCCTTGATGCTTCCGAAGCACTCGCTGACCTCGTCCGACCAACTCGATCGGGCGAGCTCGGAACGCATCAGGTCAAATCGTTCTCGCAGGGCGTCCTTTCGTTTGGACGCTGGAAGCCTCTCGATCCCATAGGCGATTTCCGCCCAAACAGGCTGAGGCACACTGACCTCATCCCTGCTTCTCTGCTTGAGCCGTTCCAGGAACCGAGGCTCGCCCTTCATGAGCGCGGACACCGCGTTCGTGTCGAGGACGAGCTTCACAGGCGTCTCGGTGGCTTCGAGGTACGCGCTCCACGCACCGAGGCCAACAGCTCGTCGACAGCCGCCACCGTCTCGGAGTCAATCGCGCTCAACTGCTCGAAGAATCCGGGAGACCAGTCTGAGCCCGGCGTGAGCTCTCTCTCGAGAGCCCGGAGGATCAGGCGGTTCCGACTCATCTTGAGGGCTCGGGCCTTACGGTCGACTGCCTCTAGAAGGGGCTTAGGGATGTGGATGCTGGTCGCCATGACTATATTTGCGAGTATACGCCCACGCGGCTCTGCGCTCAAGGGTCTCCGGCCAGCAGGCCAGCAGGTCTGCCGGGAAAGCAGGTGCGGATGGCCGGCCAGGAGACGCAGCAGCTCGCCGGCCACGTAGCCGGTGCCCCCAGGAGGAGCGTCGGGACCGCCTCGATCACCGCGCCATCCCATCGGCACCCTCGGCAATCGCGACGCCCAGCTCCAGCACCTCGTGCACCCGGGTGACCGCGAGCATTCGGAGCGAAGGCTCGGTCTCTCTACTGACCCTGAAAGGATTCGGGACTCTATAGCGCACGGTCAATGCGGAGTTGAACCGTCTCTGCGGCATTGTCGATAGAAAGGACGGACAGGTAGTAGTCACTGGCAGCACATCGGAATTTAATTCGTTCACCTGAATGGGATATTGCATAGGGTGTCGATTGGTCATCCACATTCACTCGGAGAGTAACGAATCCCACTCCCGAGACTTCAGTGAACTCCACTGACAACCCGGCACGGCCCGAGAGGAGTATCTTCTGTTCCCCATTGGCAAGGCTGAATTCTTGAGGACTCGAGTCAGGACTCTTGTCCGCAAGTCCGTTTTCAATCTTTCGACGAGAGGCGCGCGGTTCTGTCTTCTCGGTCTCTTGGGGTGCATTAAGGTCTGGTGTTTCGGGAGCTGTTTGTACTTGCGCCTGCTTCTGTGACGAAGCCTCGGTTTCCATTCGACATGAGCGGACTCCGCCAGGCAGGAGCCACGCGCCCAGAGCAGCAACAGCGCCGACAATCGTTGCCGCGGTCTTCAGGACGGAGGCGTTAACGTTCCTCATGCGAGCTTACAACCCTGGCTGGATATCTTGAAACACAGGAGAGGATGATGTCCAGTGCTCACCGTCGGAAACTCCAATTGGGCCAAGAATGTTGAATCGCGTGGCTTTGCTCGTGCCCTTTTCGATTTTAAAGACTATTAGAACTGTGATTGGAGATCCCGATGGGACGAGGGTTGGGGAGTAATATCTGTTGCCGATGCCCGATTGTTCGACTAACCTCCATTGCTCTCCCTGATCATCAATAGCTTGACAGTCGTCCCAGTAAAGGGACAGATCTGCGCCCTTAACGTTTTCAATTAGAAATATGGCTTTGATTTTGTCAGCCGAATCTTTGCGAAAATATCTGAGTGTCACTCGAATGCTTTTGTCTTGGAAAATATTCCTACCCTTCTTGGGAGGCGAGGGCTGACTCTGATTTAGTCTTCCTGTGCCAGAGGTGCCCGCTGAAGATTCGATCGCGTCTCCTAGGCTCTCCATTGCGTTTGTCTTGGGTACAGTTCCTCGGGCGGCGCCCACTATCTGGGCATTTTCGACAGCAATCACCTGGATTGTGAGCCTGAAACTCTCGCCAAAGGGAGTTAGGGTTCCACGAACCAAGCCATCCACGCCGGAGACCTTGAGTTTCTTGGCATTTTCAGGACTCATGAGTCCCGTCATCGAGAGCTTCTGCTCTTCCAGAATCATCCTTAGATTGGCACGATCAATCGTCTTGAAAGGGCGCTCGCTCAAGACGAGGCTTGTCGTAAGCTCCTCAGCGATGAAGCGGCCCATTTCTTGGACATTTCCCTTAAGGTCTGTGAAGTCGGTGACTGCGATATTCTTGAGCCCTGCTTTGGCTGCTGTTCGCCACTTCTCCTGCGAGTCGATCGATCTCGTGTTGGTAATCCTGTGACTCTGCGGAGCCTGGAAACATTACGACGACTAGAAGAGCAAGCCTGATGATGTGACGAGGCCCTATTCGGTGCTCAAGCATGAACCTATCCTCCTTCCGAGTTGGACGGCGATTCTAATACTAAGCGATTTAGTGCCACGAGAGAAGAGGTTCAGGGAACGAACTCGGATGGTCCAACGGTCAACCCAGCAGATCGTCAACCAGAAATCGTTTGTCGGGAAAGGCCTGAAGCGAAATCCAGTCCCCGCGCCGATACTCGCGGACTTCCTGATAGCCGGCGGGAGTTGGCTGCCGATAGGCGAAGATCGTGTCGGAGCTCAGGTCGGCCAGCCATGTTTCGAGGATACCGGCCTCCGCGTAGAGGGGAATCTTGACGTCGCGGTCGTAGGCAAGGGAGGTATCCGCCACCTCGATCAAGAGAAGGACATCCCCTGCGTGGGGAGCGCGTGACCTGAAATCGGGCCGGCGCCGCAGGAGGACGACATCGGGCTGCGGGATAGACTCCTGGCCGGGAAGTCGTAGAGGGTTCTGCGGATTCACGATCGCGCGAGGCCTGAGGTCTGCAAGAAGGTCGCTGGCGAGCATGACGCAGAGGGCATGGCGATCCCCGATAGCCGCCATTTCAACGATCTCTCCACGGATGAGCTCCAGCCGGTCGTCCTCGGCGAAGACGCCGGCTTCCACCATCCCCTGGAACTCTTCGATCGTCAGATGCTGCTCGGACATCGGCAAGGCCGCCATCGGTCACCTCCCATGTATCCGAGAGGGTGGAAATTCTAGTTCAGGGTTGCGCCAGGGCGAAATCTGTCACGCAAGCCGGAAAACTCAGAAGGACAGCAGGGACACCAAGAAAGCCGAGACCGGGCTCTTGTCCTTGCCGTCCTTGGCGTCCCTGTTGTCCTTGAGCGACTTACTTGACTCTCCATGCACCTCATGCGGTATCATGCGCATGGATTTGCCGAGACTGCGACCATGCCCCACGACCACGAACATCGCGAAAGCCGCCAGCAGGAGATCCTTGCGATCCTGGACAGCCACCGGGTGAGGAGCCAGGGGGAGCTGGTGGAGCTGCTGCGCGAGCGGGGCATCGCGGTGACCCAGTCGAGCGTCAGCCGCGATATGCGGGACCTCGGGATCGCGTGGATGGGCGGCCGGTACGCGCGGCCGTCGGAGCACGACGAACGCGATCCGGGGGTGGCCGAGGTTTCTCATTTCCTGCGCGGCGTCAAGCCCTCGGGGCCTTATCTCACCGTCGTCTTCACCATGGCCGGGGCGGCGCAGGCCGTCGGGCTCGCCATCGACCGGGCCGGATGGCCGGAGCTGGTGGGAACCATGGCCGGCGACGACACCGTCTTCGCGGCCACCGCTTCCGCTCGCGATCAGCGGCGCCTCATTCAGAGGCTGGAAGTCTTCCTCAAGGAGGGGTAGACCATGTCCGACCCCATCGTGCTCGCCTTTTCGGGCGGGCTGGACACGTCATTCTGCATCCCGTGGCTCGCCGAGACCTATGGCCGGCCCGTGGTCACCGTGACGGTGGATACCGGCGGTATCGACAAGGCGGCGGCGGAGTCGCTCGCCGTGCGGTCCCGCACCCTCGGCGCGGCCGATCACTTCCTGGTGGATGCCCGGGACGCCTTCTTCCAGCAGGTGATCCGCTTTCTGATCATGGGTAACGTCCGCCGTGGGCAGGTTTATCCTCTCTGCGTGGGGGCCGAGCGGGTGATTCAGGCGCAGGAGGTGGCGAAAGCGGCCGAGCGGCTGGGCACGCTCACGGTGGCCCATGGCTCGACGGCCGCCGGCAACGACCAAGTGCGCTTTGAGGTCGCTCTGCGTACGCTGCGGCCCGGGCTCGAGATCCTGGCCCCGGTGCGCGACACCCCCCGGCCCCGGCCGGAGCAGGTGGCCTACCTGGAGTCGCGCCATCTCCCCGTCCCCTCCTTCGGCGCCGCATACTCGATCAACCGCGGCCTCTGGGGCGTGACGATCGGCGGCAAGGAGACGCTGGATACGGTCGCGTCGATCCCCGAGTCCGCCTGGGTTCTCACGCAGGGGGCTTTCGACGCGCAGACATCGCCGTCGCGTCATACGATGACGTTCCGGCAGGGCGTGCCCGTCGCGCTGGACGGCGAGGCTCTCTCGCCCGTGCAATTGATCGAGAAGGTGGAGACCCTGGCCGCCGGCTATGGCATCGGCCGCGGCATTCACCTGGGAGAGACGATCCTGGGCATCAAGGGTCGCGTGGCGTTCGAGGCTCCCGCCGCCGAGGTGCTGCTGACGGCTCATCGGGAGCTCGAAAAGCTCACCTCGACAGGGCGCCAATTGCGGATGAAGGAAACCGTCTCCTCCGTCTACGGCGACTTGGTGCACGAGGGGCAGCACCTCGATCCGGTGTGCCGCGACATCGAGGCCCTTCTCCTGTCCTCGCAGGAGCGGGTCACGGGCGAGGTCCATTTTCTTCTCCGTTCCGGGCAGGTGTTCGTCGAGGGAGTCACCTCTCCTTTCTCGTTGCGGGATGCTTCCAAGGGCATCTACGGCGAGGCGGCGGGCGAGTGGACGGCGGCGGAAGCGCGGGGCTTTTCGCGGATCGTCTCCCTGCCGGGTGAGCTGTACGCCCGGATGGCGCCGAAATCCGGGGCGGGAGGAACGTCATGAAGACCGTGCTTCTGGACAAGATCGCTTCCGTCACCCGCGCCTGCCAGCTCAAGCGGGAGGTGCGGCTGAGCGCCGATATCCCCTGCGAGGAAGGGGTCGTGGTCGCCGTGCGGGTGAGGAACGACAAGACCACCTACAGCCAGCTCGAGCTGCCCAGCGGCCGCATGGCGCAGGTGAAGAAGGGGGACGTCGTGGCCGGCGCGCTCGGCCATCGCCACGCCCTTTTCGGATACTCGGGCCACCTGCCCACGCGGCTGGCGCCGGGCGATACGATCCACCTGCTCAACATGGGGGGCGTGCTGGGGATCTGCGACTCGGTGAACCCGGATCTGGGGCAGCCTTTCGAGTGCGAGGTGCTGGGCGCGGTGCTGCACTTCCCCTACCTGGGCGAGCGGATCGGCGTTGCCGCGCGCATCGGCGGTGAGGTGCTGGACCTCGGCGCTCCCCTCGACGCGGCCGGCGTGCCGGTCGTGGCCCTGGTCGGCTCTTGCATGAACTGCGGCAAGACAGCCGCCGCCTGCACCCTGGTGCGCCATCTCAGCCACGGCGGTTTCACCGTGGACGGCCTCAAGTCGACCGGCGTCTCACTGCGGCGGGACACGCTGGCCATGGAGGATGCCGGGGCGCGCGCGACCGGGCTCTTCACGGATCTGGGGATCGTCACCACCACTCCGGCGAACGCGCCGGCCCTGACGCGGACCCTGATCACCCGCCTCGCCGCCTCCCGGCCGGACGTCATCGTGGCGGAGCTCGGGGACGGTCTGCTGGGGGCCTACGGCGTCGCGGCCATCCTGGAGGACGCGGAGATCCGCGCCGCCTTTTCGGCCGTGGTGCTCGCCGCCAACGATCCGGTGGCAGCCTGGGGCGGCGTGCGCATGCTCCGCGAGCGCTTCGGTATCGAGCCGGCGGCGGTCACCGGTCCCGCCACGGACAACATCGCCGGCACGGAGATCATCGAAGAGGCGCTGGGAGTACCCGCCATCAACGCCCGCACGAACGGCGAGAAGCTGGCCGCCCGGGTGCGGGAGGTTCTCGGATTGGGCGTTCCGGCGGTTGAGGGAGTAGCACGGTGAATGAAACCGTCCCCACCCTCATTCTGGGAGGCACCGGCTACGTGGCCGGCGAGCTGCTGCGGCTCCTTGCCGGCCATCCGCATCTGCACCCTTTCGCCGTGCTCTCGGAGAGCCAGGCGGGAGGAAAGGTGGAGACCGCCTTCCCCCATCTCGCGGGCTGCTTTCCTGATCTGATCTTCTCGGATCGTAAGGAGCTGCCGGCGTTGATCGCAGGACAGGAGAAGCTCGCCGTCCTCTGTGCCGCTCCGCATGGGGCCGCCGCGCCGCTTCTCGACGAGCTGCTGACAGCGGCCGAGAGCGCTGGCACGGTCGCCAAGGTGGTGGACATCTCCGCCGATTTCCGTTTCGCGGACGGCGCAGCCTATGAACGGGTGTACGGCCATGCCCATGGCGCGCCGGACCGGCTGGCCCAATTCCGCTGCGCCGTTCCCGAGCACCTCGCCGAGACGCCGGCGAATCACGTGGGCCATCCCGGCTGTTTCGTGACGGCGACGCTGCTGGCCGTGGTGCCGCTGCTGAAGCTCGGGCTGGTGGAGCCGCGCCTCTCCGTCGTGGCGATTACCGGCAGCACCGGGGCGGGCAGGACGCCCACGGCCACCACCCATCACCCGGCGCGGCGGAGCAACGTCTTCGCCTACAACCCGCTCAAGCACCGCCACGAGCCCGAGATGCGGGCTCTGGCGCTGGCGGCTTCGGGAGTCGACGCCGAGATTCACTTCGTTCCCCAGGGGGGGCCCTTCGCCCGCGGGATCTATGCCACGATTCAGGCCCGGCTCGCCAAGGCCGCGACGGCGGATGAGGTGCGGAAGGCCCTCGCCGATTTCTACGCCGGGTCGCCCTTCATGGATGTCCTCACCGATCCGCCCCGGCTCCAGGATGTGGTGGGAACGAACCGCGCCAGCCTCTCCGTGGCCGCCGACGGCGATCACCTTGTAGTGTTCTCGACGTTGGACAACCTGGTGAAGGGTGCGGCGGGCGGGGCGATTCAGTGGATGAACCGTCTGTTGGGATTTCCCGAGACGGCGGGATTGAGGGTGCCGGGGGTGGGATGGCTATGAGCCTGCCCCCTCATCACCCCGGCCCTCTTCTCCCATCGCCCTCCCCCCGACCGGGAGAAGAGGGAGGGCGACACGAAGCGGCCTCGCATGCCTTCCCCCTCTCCCGGGGCGGGAGAGGGGGCCAGGGGGTGAGGGCTTTGGGTGGGGGAAAGGTGACTAATGGAGATACCAATGACTGATACCGAAACCGCTGTCGCGACCGTTCCCCAGGCCGAGCTCGACGAGGCCCGGTGGCTGCTGCCCGTCTATGCGCACACTCCCGTCGAGCCGGTCTGGGGAGAGGGGATCACCGTCCACACCCGCGACGGACGCGCGCTGCTCGACTTCTACGGCGGCCACGCCGTGGCTCTGCTGGGATACCGGCATCCCCGGCTGCTGGCGGCCCTGGGCGGTCAGGCCGAGGAGCTGTTCTTCCAGAGCAACTCGGTGCCCCTGGCCGTTCGCGCGCGGGCGGCGGAGCGGCTCGTCCACTTCGGACCCGCGGGGCTGACGCGGGCCTTCCTGGTCAACAGCGGCGCCGAGGCCAACGAGAACGCTCTGCGCCTCGCCTTCCGTCATACCGGTAGGAGTCGAGTCATCGCTCTGGAAGGCTCGTTCCATGGCCGCACCGCGGCGGCGGCGGCGGTCACCTGGAAGTCGCAGGGCTGGTACGGCTTTCCCCGCACGCCCTTCGACGTCACGTTCGTGCCGCGCAAGGACCCGGACGCCCTCCGCGCCGCCCTGGGGCCGGACGTGGCCGCCGTCATCCTGGAGCCCGTGCAGGGCATGGCCGGCGCGGTGGATCTGGGTGCGGAGTACCTCGCCGCCGTGCGCGAGCTCACCCGCGATGCGGGAGCCCTGCTGATCTTCGACGAGGTGCAGTGCGGCATGGGGCGGACCGGTCAGCCGTTCGCGGCCCAAACCTACGGCGTCACGCCGGACCTCCTCACGACGGCCAAGGGCATCGCCGGCGGCTTTCCGGCCGGCGCCGTGCTGGTGAGCGACGCGGTGGGGCAGGGGCTCAAGTACGGCGACATGGGGAGCACCTTCGGCGGCGGCCCCCTGGCCTGCGCCCTGATCGAGGCCGTGATCGGTGCCATCGAGGAGGACGGGCTTCTCCCTCGCGTCCGTCAACTCTCCCAGCTCATCCGCGAGACCTGCCAGGTGGGGCCGGTGACGGGCATCCAGGGCGAGGGCTTCCTGCTCGGCCTGCGCACCACGCGGCCGGCGCGGGGGATCGTCGACGAGCTGCTGACCAAGGGAATCCTGACCGGGACGAGTGGCGATCCCAACGTCGTCCGTCTGCTGCCGCCGCTGGTGCTGGAGGAGGCTCACGTCGCGAAGCTGGCGCAGGCGCTCTCCGAGGTCAAGCCTTGAAAAGCTTTTTGGATCTCGCGGCGCTCGGCCCCGAGGAGGTCGCCGACCTCCTCGCCCTGGCCACGCACCTGGAGCGCTCTCCGGAGCCGAAGGCGCTCGGCGGGAAGATCCTCGCCCTCCTCTTCTTCAATCCGTCGCTGCGTACCCTCGCCTCGTTTCAGGCAGGGATGGCTCGGCTGGGCGGCAGCTCCTTCGTCATCTCCCCCGGCCAGGGAACGTGGATCCTGGAGACCCGCGACGGCGTCGTGATGGACGGCGCCGCCGCCGAGCACGTGCGGGAGGCGATCCCCGTGCTCGCGTCCTATGCCGACGCCCTGGGTATCCGCTCCTTCGCGGGCGGCACGGATCTGGCGGCGGACCTCGCCGATTCAAACTTTCTGAACATGGCGGACGTCTGCCCGGTGCCGCTGATCAACCTGGAGTCGGCCGTCAATCATCCCTGCCAGGCCCTGGGGGACTGGAAGACGATGGACGATCTGAAAATCCCGACGCACGGCGGCCGGTTCGTCCTCTCCTGGGCGTGGCACCCGAAGCCGCTGCCGCTGGCGGTGCCGGCGGCTGCCGTCCACATGGCGGCGCTACGGGGGATGGACGTCACCGTGCTGCGCCCCGAAGGCTTCGGGCTGCCGGAGCCGATCATGGAACGGGCGCTACGGGCGGCGGAGAGCTCCGGCGGCTCACTGCAGGAGACGGCGGACCGTGCCGAGGCCCTGGAGGGAGCGCACGTGATCTACGCCAAGTCGTGGACCTCGCCTCTCCACTACGGTAACCCGGAAGCCGAGGCGGCCTTCCGCACCGGCTTGCGGGACTGGTGTGTGGGCGACGACTGGTTCACCTCCGCCGCGCCGGACTGCCGCTTCATGCACTGCCTGCCGGTGCGGCGCAACGTCGTAGTGAGAGATTCGGTGCTGGACGGGCCGCGCAGCGTGGTGGTCCACGAGGCGCGCAACCGCATGTGGGCGCAGATGGCGGTGCTCTACCGCCTGCTTCGGGGATAAAGGAGAACAGCGATGAAAGACGTCGGACAGCGCACGGCCGAGGCCACGGCCCTGAAGCACGCCGTGCCGTACATCCGGATCTTCAAGGGCAAGACCTTCGTCCTCAAGGCCGGGGGCGGAGCCCTGGAGCGCGAGGCCACCGCCCGCGCACTCGTCGAGCAGGTGGACGTGCTGCACCAGGTGGGCATCCGCGTCGTCCTCGTGCACGGCGGCGGCACCCAATCGACCGATCTCGCCCGGGCCCTGGGCGCCGAGGCCCGCTTCGTCGAGGGGCGGCGGGTGACGGACGAAAAGGCCCTGGAGGTCGCGGCCATGGTGCTCAACGGGGCGGTCAACACGCAGCTCCTCGCCGTCTGCCGCAAGGTGGGCTTGCCGGCGGTGGGAGTCTCGGGCGTGGACGCCGGGCTCATCCAGGCTCGCAAGCGGCCGCCGGTGCGGGTGGGGGACGAGCTGGTGGATTACGGCTTCGTGGGCGACGTCGCCGCCGTCGATCCGAAGGTTCTCATCTCGCTCCTGGATGCCGGCTACGTGCCGGTGGTGAGCCCGCTTTCGGCGGCCGACGACGGCACGCTGCTCAACATCAACGCCGACACCGTCGCCTCGGCCCTGGCCGTGGCGCTCAAGGCCGAGAAGCTCCTCTTCCTCACCGGCGCCGCGGGCATCCTGGAAAGGGCGGACGATCCCGGCTCCCTGGTCTCCTACACCGACCTCGCCGGTCTGCGCCGGCTGCGGGACGAGGGCGGCCTCGTGCGCGGCATGCTACCCAAGACCTCGGCCATCGAGGCCGCCATCCACGGCGGCGTGCGGCGGGTGCACATCCTCTCCCACGACCTGCCGGACGGCCTGCTGGCCGAGGTGTTCACCAACGAGGGGGTGGGGACCCTGGTGGTCGAGGACGTCAACGCTCTCTCCCCGGCGGAGCAGGCGGCGGGCCAGCTTCCCCTCCCCGTGTTTTCCGGCGGCGGGGGCTCCTGAGGTGCTTCCGGAGCGCGAGATCCTCGCCCTGCACCGGGAGATCACCGGGTTCCGCTCCATCTCCGGGGAAGAGGCCGGGCTGGCCGACTTCATGGCCGACCTGCTGGCTCGCAATGGCATCGCCGCGGAGCGGATCGGCAACAGCCTCCTCGCCACCCTCGGCCGCGGCCCGCTGCTGCTCCTGGATACGCATCTGGACACCGTGCCGCCGGCTCCCGGCTGGACCCGCGATCCTTGGGACGTCGAGTCGGTTGACGGCCGGGTCTACGGGTTGGGGGCCAACGACGCCAAGGCGGCGGTGACGGCCATGACCGTGGCGTTCCTCGCCTTCCGCGAGGCGGACCTGCCGTTCACCCTGGCCCTGGCCCTGGTGGAAGGGGAGGAGACGCGCGGCACGGGTACCGAGGCCGTGCTCGCCGAGCTCGCCCGCCGTGGCACCCCGCCCCACGCGGCCCTGGTGGGCGAGCCCACGGGGCTCGACGTCGCGGTGGCCCAGAAGGGGCTCATGGTCCTGGAGCTAATCACCCACGGCGACGCTTGCCACGCGGCTCACGCCGCCGCCCTGGGAGCCAAGAACGCCGCCCGCCGGCTGGCCCACGACCTCATCGCCCTGGAGCGGGCGGACTTCGGCGCGCCGCATCCGCGGCTCGGCCCGATCACCCTGGAGCCCACGCAGCTCCGGGCAGGCACGGCTCGCAACGTCGTGCCGGGGGAAGCCACGGCTCTGCTGGACGTCCGCACCACGCCGGCTCTCAGCCGTCGCGAGGTGGTGGAACGGATCGAGAGGCTGGTCATGGGCGAGATCCGCGTGCTCTCCGACCGCCTGCTGCCGCGGGAGACCGCCGAAAGCGAGCCGCTGGTGGCCGCCGCCCTTCAGGCCCGGCCGGAGGCGCGGCTCTTCGGCTCGTCCACCCTGTCGGACCTGGTCTTCATGGAGGGCATTCCCGCTCTCAAATGCGGCCCCGGCCGGACGGAGCGCTCCCACACGCCGGATGAATTCGTGCTGGAGAGCGAAATTCTCGACGGCGCCCGTTTCTACACCCGTTTTGTGCGAGCATACGCGGAGATGCGAGAAGAGGAAGCTGCTTGAGCCGCCTTTGGGACAAGGGCGAGCCGTTGGACGACCGCGTCCTGCGCTACACCGCGGGCGAGGATCACCGGCTCGACGCCCGCCTCGTGCCCTACGACGTCCGCGCCTCGATCGCCCACGCCGAGATGCTCCACGAGGTGGGGCTTCTGGCGGCGGGAGATCTGGAGGCCATCCGCTCCGGGCTCGAAGAGCTGGAGGAGGAGCACGCCGAGGGAGCCTGGGAGATCGCCCTGGAGGACGAGGACGTCCACACCGCCCTGGAGGCGCGCCTGACGGCACGGATCGGCGAGGCCGGCGCCCGCGTCCATCTCGGCCGTTCGCGCAACGACCAGGTGCTGGCCGCCGTGAGGCTCTATCTGAGGGACGCCGTCGCCGCTCTCGCGACGGGCGCTCAGGAAGTGGCCTCGGCCCTGGATGGACTGGGCGAGCGGGAGGCCGAGACGGTCCTCCCCGGTTACACCCACCTGCAGCAGGCGATGCCCAGCTCCGTCCTCCTCTGGGCGTCGGGCTTCGCGTCCGAGCTGCGCGACGACGCTCTGGGAATCGAGGCCTGCTCGCGCCGCATCGAGAAGAACCCGTTGGGGTCGGCGGCGGGCTACGGCGTCCCCCGCTTGCCGCTGGACCGGGAGACGACCCGCCGCAAGCTGGGCTTCGCCGAGATCCAGGAGCCGGTGACGGCGGTCCAGCTCTCGCGAGGCAAGGCGGAATCCCAGGTGCTCTTCGAGCTGGCCCTGCTGATGCTGGACATTGGCCGGCTGGCCGCGGACCTCGTTCTCTTCGCCACCGCCGAGTTCGCCTTCGTGAGCCTGCCGGCCGGAATGACGACCGGCTCCTCGATCATGCCCCAGAAGCGGAATCCGGACGTCTTCGAGCTGGTCCGGGGCCGCACCGCCACCGCTCAGGCCTGCCTCTTCGAAGCCCTGAGCGTCACCGCCAAGCTCCCCTCCGGCTATCACCGGGACCTCCAGCTCCTCAAAGCCCCGCTTTTCCGTGGGATCGATCTCGCCACGGAAACCCTCGCCATCCTCACCGCCGCCCTTCCCGAGGTGCGGTTCCATCCCGAGCGCATCCGTCTGGAGCCCGGGCTCCACGCCGCCGAGGAGGCCTACCGGCTGGTGATGGAGGAGGGGATTTCGTTCCGCGAGGCGTACCGGCGGGTGGGAGAGCGGTTCAAGGAGTGAGTCTGATAGTTTTCTGAGTAGATGCCGAGCATCAGACTCACGGACGTCTGGATTCGCCGCCTGTTCTTCACCCTGGCGGTGCTTTACATTCTCCCCTTCTGGACGGTCCGCTATCTTCCCACCACGGACGGGCCGTCGCACGTCTACAACGCCTGGGTCCTCCGCCAGTACGCCAACGTGGAGCAGTACCCGCTGTTCCATCAGTACTACGAGATCAAATGGCTGCCTTATCCGAACTGGACCGACCACGCGGTGATGGCGCTCCTGATGTTCGTCGTCCCGCCCCTGATCGCGGAGAAGCTGCTGGTGAGCGGCTACGTGCTGCTCTTCCTCGCCGGCGCCTGGTACCTCGCGGGAGCCGTGCGTCCGGACGAGCGATGGCCGGCTTTCCTGGCCTTCCCCTTCGTCTACAACCTGCTCTTTCAGTTTGGCTTCTACAATTTTTCCATCAGCCTGGGCTTTTATTTCTTCGTGCTGGGCTTCTGGTGGCGGCACCGGGAGAGCCCCGGCCTGCGCTTCGCCGCGAAGATCAACCTGCTGCTGTTGCTGTGCTGGTTCTCCCACGTCCTCTCCTTCTGCCTGGCCCTCCTCTCCATCGCCGTGCTCTGGCTGGCGACGCTGCGGCCGGCTTCCTGGCGGCGGCATCTGCTCCACGTCCCGATCCTGGCGCCGCAGGTCGCGCTGCCCCTCTGGTTCATCAGGAATCAGGAGAGCGGCCCTCAGGCGTCCTCCCTGTCGCTGCACGATCTCCGGTGGTATCTCATGCCGCCCCAGACGCTCCTGGTCTGGAGCGCGTGGCAGTTCCACCTCGCCGAGCTCATGGTCTGGGTTTTCGGGCTCCTGCTGCTCCTCACCCTGTGGCGCTGGATCTCCCGGAAGGATGGCAGACTCCGGCCGCATCTCCAGGAAGCGGACGCGTTCCTCCTCCTCGCCGCCGGCGGGCTGCTCCTCTATTTCTTCGCGCCCGCCGCGATGTCGGGAGGCTCCATGCTCATCGAGCGGCTGAGTCTCTATCCGTATCTCCTTCTGATCCCGTGGTTCGCTCCGCGTCTGGGTCCGCGGAGCCGGGTGGCCGCCGTCGCCGCCCTGACCGTCCTGGCCGCCGTGAACCTCGGGTACCTGATCCGCTGGTACGGGGTGCTCGGCGAGGAGGTGCGGCACTTCGTGGCAGGGCTCGAGCCGGTGCCACCGGGCTCCCGGGTGATGCCCCTCCTGTTCAGCCGTCATCTCAGCTCACAGCGCAGCGACGTCTTCGGCCATGCCCTGGGCTACGTGGCCCTGGAGAAGGGGCTGATCGACTGGGACAACTACGAGGCCAGGTTGACGTACTTTCCCGTCCGCTTCCGCGCCGGCATGCCCTCGCCCCAGCTCACCGAAGTGCTCTATGAGCCGGGCGGGCTGCGGGTGCGGCTCAACCGGGAGACGATCGACGCCATCTATACCTGGCAGATGCCCCAGGACGCGACCTTCCGGCGACGCCTCCAGAGGGACTACTGGAAGGTTTCGGAGCTCTATGGCGGCGAGCTCTACCAGCGGCGGCCTCCCCGCCGCGGCGGAGCTGAACCGGCACAGGATCGATGAATACCCAGGAGACCCAGACCATGACCCGCACCGCTCTCTTCACCGCCGCCCTCGCCCTGGCCGCCCTGGTAGGGTGCCGCGGAGATGCGAAGAAGGACCCCAACCTCCTCACGGCCTCGGGCCACGTGGAGGCGACCGACGTCCGCCTCGCCACCAAGGTCGCCGGCCGGCTGCAGGACTTCGGTCTCCAGGAGGGAGATGCGGTGACGAACGGGCAGATTCTGGCCCGGATCGACACGACCGACGTCGCTCTCGCCCTGGCGCAGGCTCGCGCGGAGCGGCAGCAATCCGCGGCGGACCTCCAGCTCCGGCGCGCCGGCTCGCGGAAGGAGGACGTCGCCGCGGGCGCCGCCCAGGTCTCCCAGGCCGAGGCGGATCTCGAAGGCTCCCAGAAGGATCTCGACCGCATGCAGGGGCTTCTCGACCGAGGCTCGGGCACTCCCAAGTCCCGCGACGACGCCCGCACCCGGCGCGACATGGCCGCCGCCCGCCTCAAAGGGGCGCGGGACACTCTCGCCAAGCTGAAGAACGGCAGCCGGCCGGAGGAGATCGCGTCCGCCAGCGCCCGCGTCGGGATCTCCGATGCCCGCATCGCCCAGCTCGATCAGCAGATCAAGGACGCCACGGTGGTCAGCCCCACGACCGGCGTGGTGACGGAGAAGATCGCCCAGGCCGGCGAGCTGCTTCAGGCCGGCTCGCCGCTGTGCGTGGTCACCGACCTCGCCGACGCCTGGCTCACCGTCTACGTGGGCGAGCCGGATCTCGGCCGCATCCGCATCGGCCAGGAGGCGGACGTGGTCACCGACGACGGCCAGAGCCGCAAGGGGCACATCACCTTCATCGCCGCGCGGGCCGAGTTCACCCCCAAGAACGTGCAGACCCGCGACGAGCGCGTGAAGCTCGTCTACAAGGTCAAGGTCGGCCTCGACAACAAGGACGGCCTTTTCAAACCCGGCATGCCCGCCGAGGCCCGGTTCCACGTCGCCGCTCCGGTAGGAAAGGCCGCCCGATGAGCGCTTCGCCCGAAACATCGGTCGGATCGGTCCGATCGATCGGATCAGTCGGATCGGTCGAAAGGGTTGTGGACATCCAGGGAATGACCCGCCGCTACGGCTCGCTGGTGGCCGCCGAGGACGTGACGTTCGAGGTCCACCGCGGCGAGATGTTCGGCCTCATCGGTCCGGACGGCGCCGGCAAGACGACGACGCTGCGAGTCGTCCTCGGCCTGCTGGCCCCCAACGCCGGCAGCGTCCGCACGTGCGGTCTGGAGCCGGTGAAACAGGGAACCCAGCTCTCGCAGAAGATCGGCTACCTCTCCCAGCGTTTCTCCCTCTATGGGGATCTGACGGTGGACGAGAACATCTCCTTCTTCGCCTCGATCCACGGCGTGAAGGGGTGGAAGCCGCGCCGTGACGAGCTGCTCGACCTGCTGCGCATGACGCCCTTCCGCGGCCGTCTGGCGGACCGGCTGTCCGGCGGCATGAAGCAGAAGCTGGCCCTGGCCTGCACGCTGATCCACACCCCGGAGCTGCTGGTGCTGGACGAGCCCACGACGGGCGTCGACCCCGTCTCCCGCCGCGACTTCTGGAGGATCCTCGCCCACCTGCAACGGGACGGGCTGACGCTGCTCGCCACCACTCCCTATCTCGACGAGGCCGAGCGCTGCCAGCGCATCGCCCTCATGGACCACGGCCGGCTGCTGACGGTGGATGCCCCGGCCCATCTCAAGCAGGAGTCGGGGGAGGCCATCGTCGAGATCCTGGCCCGGCCCAAGCGCCAGGCTACGGAGCGCCTGCGGGAGCAGCCGGAGGTGGCGGACGTCCAGTCCTTCGGCGAGCGGCTGCACGTCACGCTCAAGGGAAGGGATCAAGACGCTGAGGCCGCTGCCTCGCGCCTCGCCGCCGATCTCAAGACCCAGGGCATCGAGGTGGAGTCCGCCCGGCCGGTGCTGCCGACCCTGGAAGACATCTTCATCGCGCGCATCGAGGCCGCCGAGCCGGACGCCGCGGCGGCTGTGAGGTGAATGCCCCATGAATCCCAGGATCTTCCTTGCTCTTCTTCTGACTGCCTTGGTGGGAAGAGCGGCTCTCGCCGATACCGTCCGCCTCACCCTGGCCGAAGCCCTGGAGCGCGCCCGCGCGAGCTCGCCTCGCCTGGAGTCGCTCACCGCCCTGGAAGCCGCCGCCGAGGCTGCTCGGCGTGGTGCCCTGGCGGAGCGGCTTCCGCTCGTGGACCTTTCCGGCGGCTACACCCGCAACTCCAACATCGACGAGTTCTCGCTCACCCTTCCGGGACTGGGGACTCGCACCCTCTTCCCCAACATCCCGAACAACTACCGCCTGCACGCCGGAGCCTCCCTTCCTCTCTACACCGGCGGGCGGATCGAGGGCGCCATCGCCGCCTCCGAGCGGCAACGGGAGGCCGCGGCGCAGGATCGCTCCGGCGCCGTCAACGATCTCCTCCTGGAGACCCAGACGGCCTACTGGGGATTGGTGACGGCCCGCGAGAGCGCGCGGGTGCTCGCCGAGGCCGAGACCGCGTTCGAGGCCCACCTCAAGGACGCGAAGAACCGGTTCGACGTCGGCGTCGCGGCATCCAACGAGGTGCTGGCCGTGCAGGTGGAGCGGGACCGCGCCGAGCTGGCCCGTCTCCAGGCCGAAAACTCCGCCGCGGTGGTCAACGAGAACCTGATCCGCCTCGTGGGCCTGCCTCCCGGCTCGCGGGCGGAGCCCGCCGAATCCCTGACGCCGCCGCCCGCAGTCGCCGCCGACACCGAGGCCCTGGTGACGGCGGCCCTCGCGGCCCGGCCCGAGATCCTCGCCCTCATGGCCCGGGCCAAAGCCGCCCGCGCCTCGGTCGAGATCCAGAAGTCGATCAACCGGCCCCAGGCGAGCCTCTCCCTGGCCTACGACTTCGCCGATCCCAACCCCCGCATTCTGCCGCCGCAGGACGAGTTCCGGAGCAGTTGGAGCGCCGGCGTGACGGTGGCCGTGCGCGCCTTCGACGGCGGCCGGGGCGCCGCGGCAGTGGCCCAGGCCTCCGCCCAGGCCGACGCTCTCGACCGTCAGGTCGACGACCTGAAGGCCCGGCTGCGGCTGGAGGTCACCTCCCGCCTGCTCGATCTCTCTTCCGCCCGGGCGGCCTTGGCCGTAACCGCCCGCAACCTCGACGCGGCGAAGGAGAACGTGCGGGTGGCCCGCGACCGCTACACGGAGGGCGTCGTCCCCTCGACCGAGCTGCTCGACGCCGAGACGGCTCTGCTCCGCGCCGGCCTCGACCAGACCTCCGCCTCCACGCAGGTGCGTATCGCCCTCGCCAACGTCGACCGCGCCATGGGACGGTCCGGAAAGTAGCCCAATGGCCGAGCCCGCCCTCCAAGCCGACCACCTCACGAAGCGCTTCGGCGACTTCGTGGCAGTGGACGACGTGTGCTTCGACGTCAAGGAGGGCGAGGTCTTCGGGCTGCTGGGGAGCAACGGCGCGGGCAAGTCCACCGTCATCCGCCTCTTCTGCGGGCTGCTCGCCCCCACCTCCGGCGACGGCCGGGTGCTGGGCATCGACATCGCCAAGGATCCCGAAGGCGTGCGGCGCCGCATCGGCTACATGACCCAGCGCTTCAGCCTCTATGACGAGCTGACGGTGCGCCAGAACCTCAACTTCTTCGCCGGCGTCTACGGCCTGCGCGGTCCGGCGAAGGCTGAGCGCCTCGCCTGGGCGATCCGCATGGCGGATCTCGGCGGCAAGGAGGATCTCGCGACCCGCTCCCTGCCCGGCGGCTGGAAGCAGCGCCTCGCCCTGGCTTGTGCCCTCCTGCATCGGCCGCGATTGGTCTTCCTCGACGAGCCCACGGGTGGCGTCGATCCCATCTCCCGGCGCCGCTTCTGGGGATTGATCGATACCCTGGCCGCGGACGGCGTGACGATCATCGTCACCACCCACTACCTGGACGAGGCGGAGCGCTGCGACCGCATCGCCCTGCTCGACCAGGGGCGGCTCGTGGCTCTGGGGTCGGTGGCCGAGCTGAAGGACGTCTTCGCCGGCCGCGCCGTGCTGGAAGTCATCTGCCCGCGCTTCCTCGAAGCCCAGGAGCGGCTGGAGAAAGAGGACTGGGTGCGCGAGGTCTCCCTCTTCGGCGACCGCCTGCACGTGGTGGTGGACGACGCGGAGGACGGCCGGCGGCGCGTCCTCGCCCTGCTGGATAAGGACGGCAATGCTCCGGCCACGGCGGAGCGCATCGTCCCCTCGCTGGAGGACGTCTTCATCCACTCCATCGAGGCCCGGGGGGAGAAGCCGTGAGTCCCCGGAAGGTCTGGTCCGTGGCCTGGAAGGAGTTGCTCCAGTCGTCCCGCGACCCGTTGAGCCTGGGGATGCTGCTGGGCGTTCCCTGCATGATGCTGCTGCTCTACGGCTACGCGATCAACTTCGACGTCCGCCACGTCGCCCTCGCCGTCGAGGACAACGACAAGAGCGCGGTGAGCCGCGAGCTCATCGCCTCCTTCGTCAACTCCACCTACTTCGACGAGGTCGCCGACCTGCCCGCCGGAGCGGACCTGCGCCGGCTCACCGAGCGGCGCCAGGCGCGGGGCATCCTGGTCATCCCCGAGGGCGCGGCGCGCGACCTCGCGTCGGGGAAGACCGTGCCGCTCCAGCTCATCCTCGACGGCGTCGACGCCAACACGGCCACCACCGTCCTGGGCTACGCCTCTGCCCTGATCGCCGCCGCCAACGTCCAGAAGGTGGCGGAAGCCAGCGGCCGGCTGCAACTGGCGCCGATCGATTTCCAGCCCCGCGTCTGGTACAACCCGGAGCTCAAGTCCACGCGCTTCCTCGTCCCCGGCCTCATCGGCTTCATCCTGATGCTGACCGCCGTGCTCTCGACCGCCATCTCCGTGGTGCGCGAGAAGGAGCGGGGGACGATGGAGCAGCTTCGGGTGACCTCCCTGAAGCCCGGCGAGCTGATCCTGGGCAAGACCCTGCCGTACCTGGGGATCTCGCTCCTCGCCACGGTCCTGATCCTCGTCGCGGCCCGCTTTCTCTTCGGCATCGCCGTCGCCGGTTCCTACCTCCATCTCTTCGTGGCGGCCCTGGTCTACCTGATCGGCGCCCTGGGCCTGGGCCTGCTCGTCTCCTCGATCGCGGATACCCAGGCCGTGGCCTTCCAGGTCGGGGCACTCGTCTCCATGCTGCCGGCGATCTTCCTCTCCGGCTTCATCTTTCCCATCCGCTCCATGCCGCGGGCCTTGCAGATCGTCACCTACGCCGTGCCGGCCCGCTACTTCAACGTCGTGCTGCGGGGAGTGATCCTCAAAGGAGCGGGTCTCGAGTCCTACCCGCGGGACATGGTGTTCCTCGTTCTCTACGCTCTGGCCGTGATGGGCCTGGCCTACGTCCGGCTGTCGCGCAGGGAGGTGTGAGATGCACGAGCTGTGGGCGGTGATCGTGAAGGAGTTCCTGCAGCTCCGGCAGGACAAGAAGATGATTCCGGCCATGGTGGTCGGTCCCGTCATCCAGCTCCTGGCCCTGGGCTACGCCGCCAACCTGGACGTGACCCACGTGCCCATGGTGCTGGTGGATGAGGACCGCTCGCCGGCCAGCCGCGCCCTGGTCGAGCGCTTCACCGGCGCCGGCACCTTCGACCTCATGGGCGCCGAGGACACCCCGGCGGCCATCGACCCGTGGCTGGTGGAGGGCCGGGCGCAGATCGCCCTGGTGATCGCCTCCGGCTACGGCGAGGACGTGGCGGGGGGCCACACGCCGAAGGTGCAGGTGATCGCCGACGGCACGGACGCCAACTCCTCGGGATTGGGGCTCGGCTACGCCGCCCAGATCGTCGCCGGCGCCGGAGTGGAGATGGTGGCCGCGCGCCGCGTTCCAGGAGTTGGCCGACCGGCCGCGGGCCGCTACGAGCTCGTCCCTCGCGTCTGGTACAACCCGGACTTGAAGAGCCGCTGGTTCTACGTGCCGGCGGTGATCGCCATGGTGCTGATGCTGGTGACCATGATCCTGCCCTCCATGGCCGTGGTGCGGGAGAAGGAGATCGGCACCCTGGAGCAGCTCAGCGTCACGCCCCTGCGCTCCTGGCAACTCGTCCTCGGCAAGTTGATCCCCTTCCTGATCCTGGGGCTGCTGGACATGCTGCTGGTCACCGGCCTGGTGACAGGCCTCTTCCACGTCCCGCTGCGAGGCTCGCTCCTCGTCCTCGCCTTCCTCACCTTCCTCTTCCTGCTCTGCACGCTGGGGCTGGGCCTTCTGGTCTCGACGATGGTGCGCACGATGCAGCAGGCCATGGGCCTCTGCGTCTTCGTCCTCATGGTCCCCATGATCTACCTCTCGGGCCTGATCTTCCCCGTGGAGAACATGCCCCACGGCTTCCAGATCGCGAGCTACGTCATTCCCGTGAAGTACTACGCGAACGTCCTGCGCGGCGTCTTCCTGAAGGGCTCGGGGCTGGACGTCCTGTGGCCCGAGGCGCTGGCCCTGCTGGGGATCGGGTTGACGGTGCTGACGGCGGCTTCGTTGCGGTTCAGGAAGAGCTTGGAGTGAGGCCGCTTATCACCCCGACCCTCTTCTCCCATCGCCCTCCCCCCAATCGGGAGAAGAGGGAGAACAGCAAAGAGCAACTCCGCCTTTGTAGGACTTCTCTCGGCAGACGACGATTCCCGGTTATGATGATCGTCATGGACGAAAAGCACTCAGGCTACAGCCTCAAAGCACCGGGCGCATCGAGCGGACCCAGGCATCTGCCGGGGCGTGGCAGCTTCCCTCGAGTCGATGACCATCTGGTGTCGCCGGAGATCTCGCGGGACGAGATCATCGACGGCCGACGGGTGGTGGCGATGCCAGCGGAAGCTCCCCACGCAATCTGGCACGGAGACCTTCAGTATGTCCTGCGGGCTCACGTAGCCCCTGGATACAATGGGGCGGTGGATCTGCTGACCCGGCAAGGGGAGAAGTCGGACTTTGCCAGCGATGCCTGTATCTTCAGGGACGGCATCGATCCGGCAACCGGCGCGCGCTACCTGGAAGAGATCGCCTTCGAGGTGGTCTCTGGGCAGCGCGAGCGGGACGTGACGGAGAAAGCCGTGGGGATGCACCGGCGTGGAGTCCGCCGGATCTTTGCGGTCTTCGTCAAGGGTCCGCGGCTCTGCGAGTGGTCTCCTGAGAGCCAGGGCTGGCGCCTTCTAGACGCCGGCTCTTCGATTGAGGATCGCTGCTTGGTGAAGCCGCTGGCCGTTGCGGCTTTGCTCGATGCCGCTTTGGCCGACAACGCGGTGGTGGAGGCCCTGGTCGCCAAAGGCAACCCGATAATCCTGAACCGGGAAGCCGCGGCGGAAGCCAGGGGAGAGGCCAGAGGAGAAGCCAAGTCCATTCTGAAGATCTTGGAGGGCCGTGGCATCGCTATAGATCCTGCGCAAAGGGAGGAGATTTTGCGTTGTTCCGACCTCGAGCGCTTGGACCGGTGGTTGCTCCGGGCTACGCTGGCCTCCTCGGCGGACGAGCTCACGGCGGAGCCCTGACCCACGCGGCCGGGCCGTCTCCCGCCGCTATCGCTGCGTGCAACGAAAAATTGACCGCGTACGACGTGACGCAGACCGCGTTCCAAAAAAGATTGACCCGGGTCGACGTGACATCAACCGCGGTCTGCAGAAGATAGACCCGGGTCGATGAGACATAGACTGCGGTCAACGTGACATCGACCGCGGTTGACGTGACGTAGACCGCGTCTCAAAAAAGATTGACCCGGGTCGATGTGACATCGACCGCGGTCTGCGGAAGGTAGACCCGGGTCCATGAGACGTAGACTGCAGTCAACGTGACATCGACCGCAGTTGACGTGACGTAGACCGCGTCTCAAAAAAGATTGACCGGGGTCGATGAGACGTAGACCGCGGTCAAAAAAACGTTGACAGCGGCTGGCGGTACAATGACCTCGTCAACAACCCGAAAGAGAGGACGAAATGGCCCTCCGAGCGTTCGTCGTCCTGCTGTGCCTGCTCCCCTGGCCCGACGTGGCGGCTGCCGCGGACGTGGAGCCTGGCGAGATCCTGCGCCGGATGATCGTCCGGTACGAGCACATGGAAACGTTCTCGGCCGAGGTGAGGACCGTCGACGAGATCACCGGTCTCTCCGGCAAAAGCCAGCGGATCGAGTCGACAGCCTCGATCCGGCTGGGGCGTCCGGGCTGGTACCGCATCACCTGGGCGGACCAGATGGAGCCCGGCGGCTCTGGCCCGGCGGGCACGGTCTGGAGCTCCGGAGAGGGGCCGCGCCTGCGCATCGGTGACCGCTACTTCAAGGTGGCCAACGACCTGGAGGCTCTCTCGGCCGCGACTGGGGTCTCACACCGGGCCGCGCAGACCATTCCCTCTCTGTTCTTCCCCTTCCTCGCTCCGCAACGCCTGCTGGGAAATCTCAGTAATCTGCGCCTCCTCCGCCGGGAAGAGGTGGAGGGCGAGGCCTGCTACGTGCTTGCCGGAGCCTCGACCAACTCAGAGGAGATCGTCCTCTGGATTTCGGAGGCGAGCCAGCTGCTCGTCCGGCAGACTTACAGCCCCTTGAAGGGCTCCGGTTTCTCCTTGCACACCACCGTGACCTACTCCGCTATCCGGGTCGACGCGAAGGTGGAGCCGCAGGCCTTCGCCTACTCGATTCCCGAGGGGGCTGTTGTGAGCGAATCGCTCTTGGGCGGCCTCCAGGATTTGCTCGCCGCCTCCAAGCTGCCGGCTCCGGAGCCGCGAAAAGCCTCGAAGCCCCTGCCCAACCTGCTGGCGATCATGCTCCGCAAGACCGGGACGGGCGTCCCCGGCACGGTCCTGGACCATGTCCTCGCCAAGACCCTAGCGATTCCGGGGGTTGAGGCCGCGGCTGTTCTCGGCTCTCTACCAGAAGAGAGCCAGGAACCCGGAGAGATTTTGCTGCGGGTGGAACGCTCTTCGAGCCAGGCGCAGCCGGTCCCGCAGGTCCGCATTGCGACAAGGCTCGTCAGCGCCGGGTACTTCCGGGTGATGGATCTTGGCTTGATCATGGGACGGCCTTTTGCCGATCGGGACGACCGGAATTCGGTGCCTGTCGCCGTCGTGAACGAGAGCATGGCGAAGCAGGCCTGGCCCGGAGAAGATCCGCTGGGCCGGCGGCTCTCGCTCTCTCCGGATGGACCGTGGCTGACCGTGGTGGGCATCGTCCGCGACGGCTCCGTGCCGGACCTCGATCGCCCTGGAGAGCCCGCGGTCTACCAGCCCATCGCCCAGAATCCGCCGGCCGAATCCTTCGTCCTGCTCGTCCGCACCAAGGACTATCCTGGCAAGGCCACGTGGCCGCTGCAGGAGATGATCGACCGCACCTTCGCCAAGGAGTTGCGCTTCGAAGGCTCCAGGATCATCTCGGTTGTGGAGACGCCGGCCCGGATTTGAGAGCAAGAAATCCTCCGTAGCCAAGGCGCCCGCCTATAATCCCGGCGTGCCGTACGTCTATATCCTCCGCTGCGGCGACGGCTCGCTCTACACCGGGATCGCCAAGGATCTGGAAAGACGCCTCGCGCAGCACTTGGCGGGCCGGGCTTCCCGGTATACACGCTCCCATGCTCCGGTGACGCTCGCCTGGAGCCTGGAAGTCTCTTCGTGGAGCCTGGCGCTCCGGGAGGAACGGCGGATCAAGAGCCTTTCGCGGGTCCAGAAAGAGGAAATTTTGTCCCAGGAGTCCGTTCCAGCATGCCCCCCACTCTCCTCCTGAGCGTCGACGCCGTCACCAAGGGCTATGGCGCCCGTCCCCTGTTCGACAAGCTCTCGTTCGGCATCTTCGAGGGCGACCGGGCGGGTCTTATCGGGCCCAACGGGTCCGGCAAGTCGACTCTTTTGCGCATTCTCGCCGGCTTCGAGGAGCCGGACGGCGGCATCCGCTCGCTGCGCCGCGGCATCCGCATGGGCTTCGTCCCCCAGGACCCCACGTTTCCGGCGGGCGCGAACGTCGAGGAGGTCCTCATCCAGGCCCTGGCGGACGTTCCGGGCGAGGAGTTCGAGAAGCTGACGCGGGTGGCCGTCACCCTCGGCAAGACGGGGTTCGACGATCCCGAACAGCCGGTCGAGATCCTCTCCGGCGGCTGGCGCAAGCGCCTCGCCATCGCCCGCGCGCTGACCCGCGAACCGGACGTGCTGCTCATGGACGAGCCCACCAACCACTTGGACGTCGAGGGCATCCTCTGGCTGGAGGATCTGCTGCAGAGCGAGCCCCTGGCCTATCTGGTGGTCAGCCACGACCGCTGGTTCCTGGAGAACGTGGCCGGCCGCATGCTGGAGCTCGATCCGCGCTATCCCGACGGCATTCTCCAGGCGGCTGGCACCTACACCGACTTCCTGGAGAAGCGCGACGAGGTGCTGCGCAACCAGGCCGAGTACCAGAGCTCGCTCGCCAACAAGGTGCGCCGCGAGGTGGAGTGGCTACGCCGCGGCGCCAAGGCCCGCACCACCAAGGCCAGGGGGCGCATCAAGGAGGCTGACCGGCTCATCGCCGAGCTGACGGAGCTGCGCGAGCGTACCGGCGCCGCCGCCGAGGCCCGCGCCGGCATCGACTTCAACGCCTCGGACCGCAAGACGAAGAAGCTCCTGGTGGCCGAGGGGCTCTCCAAATCGTTCGGGGCGCGGAAGATCGTCCAGAACCTGGACCTCAAGCTCACGCCCGGCACGCGCCTCGGTCTCATCGGTCCCAACGGCAGCGGCAAGACGACGCTCCTCTCGCTGCTCGATGGCACCCTGGAGCCGGACGCCGGCACCATCCAGCGGGCGGAGTGGCTAAAAACCGTCCGCTTCGAACAGAACCGCGACACGCTCGACCGTACGGTCTCCCTGCGCCGCGCCCTGGCTCCCGAGGGCGATACGGTGCTCTACCAGGGCCGCCCCATCCACGTCGCCGCCTGGGCCAAGCGCTTCCTCTTCCATACCGACCAGCTCGACACGCCGGTCTCCCGCCTTTCGGGCGGCGAGCAGGCGCGCATCCTCATCGCCCGCCTCATGCTCCAGCCGGCGGACCTCCTCATCCTCGACGAGCCCACGAACGACCTCGACATCCCGACGCTGGAGGTGTTGGAGGAGAGCCTGATGGAGTTCCCCGGCGCCCTGGTCCTGGTCACCCACGACCGCTTCCTGCTGGAGAGCGTGTCGAGCCTCGTCCTCGCCCTCGACGGCAGCGGCACCGCCACCTTCTTCGCCGACTACACGCAGTGGGAGGCGGCGCGGGCGGCGGCCCCTTCGCCCAAGCTCGCTCCTCCCAAGGCCTCAGCCGGACCCGCGCAGCCCGCCAAGCCGGCGAAGGAGGCGAAAAAACTGACCTACAAGGAGCAGCGGGAGTGGGAGCAGATGGAGGCGAAGGTCCTGGACGGCGAGGATCGCCTAGCCGCCGCCCAGGCCGCCGTGGAAGATCCGGCCGTGGCCTCCGACCCCAAGGCTCTCCAGGAGCGCTGCGCTACCCTGGAGACGGTGAGGAAGGACGTTGAGCGCCTCTACGCGCGTTGGGCGGAGCTGGAAGAAAAGCAGAAGTAACGCCACCTAGAAAGGAACATCTTGTGACCAAGCAACTCGGCAGGACCGGCTTCGCCTTGCCTTGTCTTTTCCTGGCTTTCACCGCGGTGGCCATCGCAGCGCCGGCCCCCGATACCCTCCCGGCCTTGCTCTCCCAGGGGCTGGCGGGGCTCTCGTTCTCTCCCGACGGCGGCAAGATCCTCGTGTCGATGAACGCGGGCGGCGTGTACAACGCGTTTGCCGTCCCGGCGGCGGGCGGCGCGCCCGAGATGCTGACGCGCTCGGCGCGGGAGGCGGTTTTCGTCGAGGCCTACTTTCCTCACGACGAACGGTTCCTCTTCCGCAGGACGGAGGGAGAGTTGGAGCATCTCTTCGTCCGGGAGTTGGACGGAAGGGAGACCGATCTCTCGCCGGGCAAGGCCTCCCGCTTCAAGGGCTGGAACGCGGACGGCAGCGGATTCCTCCTCGACGAGGATCAGCGCGGCTCGGGAGTCGACAACGTCTACGAGGTCTCCACCCGCCCTGGCTACACGCGCAAGTTCGTCGTCCAGAACACCCCGAAGACCCCCTTCGCCTTCGCTTCGCCGGATCGCCGCTTCCTGGTGACCACCCGCGTGCAGTTCGATCTCAGCCGCGAGGTCTACATCAAAGACACGAAGACGGACCAGACCCGCGGCCTGTTCTCGGGCGAGGCCCAGGCTCTCCATCTACCCCTGGACTTCACGCCCGACGGCACCCACCTGCTGCTGCGGTTCGACGGCGGTGCCAAGGAGTTCCTCTACTTGGCGAGCGTCGACGTCGCCACCGGCATCTTCAAGCGCCTGGTCATTCGGGATTGGGACGTCCTCGCCGGCGTCTACTCGCCGGATCACAAGCTCCTCGCCCTCACCGTGGCTGGCGACGCCAGCTCCCATCTGGAGCTCTACGACGCCACCAGCTTCCAGCGCATCGATCTGCCCGGCATCGCGCTCGACGGGTGGTTGAGCGCCGTGGCCTTTTCCCCGGACTCGAAGACCCTGGCCTTCATCCAGTCGTCGAGCGCCTCGCGCCCCGAGATCCTGGCGATCGATCTCGCGAAGCCGGGTCCGCCGCGCAAGCTGATCCAGGGGGGCCGGCCCGAGATTCCCGCCTCCTCCCTGGTGGCCGGCAAAGTGGTGCGGTTCTCCTCGTACGACAAGGTGGAGATTCCGGGGATCCTCTTTCAGCCCGCGGGGGCGGCGGCGGACCACAAGGTGCCGGCGGTGATCTGGGTGCACGACGGCCCTAGCGAGCAGACGCGACTGGGCTTCGATCCGTTCTTCCAGTTCCTGCTCTCCCGCGGCTATGCCGTCTACGCCATCAATCACCGGGGCAGCACCGGCTACGGCAAGAGCTTCCAGCGCCTCGACAACGGCCACCACGGCGACGTGGATCTGCGGGACTGCCTGGCGGCCAAGGCGATGCTGGAGGCGACCGGCTGGATTGACGCCAAGCGCATCGCCATCGCCGGCCAGGGGCATGGCGGCTTCCTCGCCCTCGCCGCGATGTCTCTCCATCCCCAGGATCTCGGCGCCGGGATCAGCTTTTCCGGTCTGTTGGACTGGGGGCGCTACGTACGGAACATCCGCCAGTCCGATCCCCGTCGCGGGCTCCTGTACGAAGAGCTTGGCGACCTGTCGAACGACGAGTTCTGGCGGCGGGTCTCGCCCGCCTACCACGCGGGCGATGTGGTCCATCCCGTGCTCCTCGTGCAGGGAGCGAACGACGCCGTCGCCATTCCGCAGGAGGCGCAAGCTTTCGTGGCGGCGGTGAAGGCGAAGGGGGTGACGGCGGAGGAGGTGATCCTCCCCGGCGAAGGGCACGAATTCTCGGCGACTTCAAGCCGGGAGACGGCCTACCGGGCGGCGGCCGGCTTCCTCGACCGTAATCTCAAGGCCGAGGCGCCGCCGGTTGCCCAGAAAAAAGCGTTGAAAAAGAAGTGATCTGGATTCCCCGGCTTCGCAGCAGATCTGGAAACCGGGGATCGCAAAGCGCCGCCGTCTCCGCGTCCCAGCCGTAGCCCCACGACGGGTAGGCGGCGGCGAGGTCGCGGTCCCCCAGTCCCGGATGGCAGACCAACTCGGAGACTCCCTCTCCGACATCTCCGAGAAGGGCTTCGATCCGTTCCGAGGTCAACCGGCCCGCCTCCATCACTCCCACCGTGCGGTCAGCGGCTCGAATCGTCTCCGGAAGCCGCCGCCGGGCTCTCCGGCCCACTCCGTTCAGCACGGCGATTTCGACCGCTCGTCTGGAGAGTCTGTGGACGGCGGGCTCGCGGGGAATGCGGACGAACGGGATGCGGTACTCCTCCGCCAGCCGCAGCACGACGCCGAAGACGCGGGGGAGAACGTGCAGATGCTGATGGGAGTTGGCGTGGACAAGCGTGAGACCGCCGGCCAGCAGGCGCTCGATCTGGCGCCGCAGCTCGGTCTCGACCTCGGCGGCGGCGATGCCGCCCAGGGCATAGCGCAGGGCGAAGTCCCGCACGTGCGGCAGGAAGGCGCCGCCGCGGCCGAGGAGGGAGGGGACCTCCCCCGGCGGCGACAGCGGGCGCTCGCCCACCAGAGTGAGATGGACGCCCGCGTCGAGCCCCGGCCGGTCGCGAAGCTGCTCCAGCGCCGGCTCCAGGGCGGCGCCGCCCGCCACGACACTGACGGCGGTGACGAGGCCCCGGTCGTGGGCCTGGAGAGCTCCGAGGGTCATGCCGGCGTGGAGGCCGGCGTCGTCGGCCGTGACGACGAGCGCTCTCAACGGGCAGGCGTCGCCGGAATCGCGGCTTCCGCCGGCTCGGCGGTCGTCGCCTTCCCGTCGCCCCGCCGCCGGGGATGGCGCATCTCCGGATAGAGGATGAAGAGCTCGCGGAAAATCTTGAGGATCACCGTCGGCGACGACAGCGTCGACTTTCCGCGGGTGCGGGGGAAGTAGTCCAGGCCGAGCTGCTGGATGACGAAGCCAAGGTTCTTGGCCTTGACGATCAGCTCGGCGTCGATCAGCGAGCCCTCGCTCTTGAGCTCGATGGCCTCCAGCACCTCGCGCCGCATCAGCTTGAAGGAGAAGTTGATGTCGCGGTGGGGCCAGCCGAAGAGCAGGCCGATGAGCGAGTTGTAGAGATAGGAGTAGACCGTGCGCTTGAAGCCTTCCGTCGTGCGGTCCAGCCGGTAGCCGGCGATCAGGTCCGCCCGCGTCACCAGCAGCGCCTGGATGGCGCGCCCCACGATGTCCGGATCGAACGGCAGGTCGGCGTCCATGTAGAGCACGAGGTCCTTGCGCGCGGCGGCGAAGCCGGTCTTGAGCGACGCGCCGAGCTTGCGGTTGATCTCGTGCCGCTGCACCCGGATGCGCGGGTTGGCCGCCGCCAGCCGCGCGACGATCTCGGGCGACCGGTCCTCGGAGGCGTCGTCCACCACCACGATCTCGTAGTCCCCGGCGTGGCGCTCCAGCGCGTCGACGGCGAAATCGATGGCGTGCTCGATGTTCTCCTCTTCGTTGAACATCGGGATGACGAGCGAGACGGACGGACGTGGACGCATGGGTCACCCAGAGATGATGTGGAGATTATCGGGGCAGCCGCTGCAGGCCGCGAAGCTGCACGGCGAGGTGGCGGGAGTCTTTCCCCCCCGGTACGAAGGAGCGGGAGGAGTGGAAGGTGATCTCGCTTCGCCCTTCCGGTTCGACCGGCAGCTCGATACGGCTCTCGGTGCCTCGCGGCAGCTCGACCGTCCTGATCGATTTGCCGTTGACCGAGACGATCACCGTGTTGGACTCGAGGGGCGCCAGGGCAGGCAGTCCCAGGGTCACGGCGACGGCCTGGACGTCCCGCGGGAAGATGCGCAGGATGGCGTCGGGATTGAGCCAGCGCCAGCGCGCGTCGCGCATGCTGGGCTCGAAGGCCTGGATGCCGCGCACCACCTGGTAGCGGGCGTCCGCCGGAATGGGGCTCAGGGAGACGACACGGTAGTGGTTGCGGGTGAGTTTGCCGTAGGCGTCGCTCTCCGGCCAGCGGAAGGTCATCGCTCCCGGCCAGGCGCTCTCGCCCTCGGCGTACAGCCAGAGGGGCGCATGGGGCCGGCGGGCGTAGGTTTGCAGCCCGGCGTCGATGGGCGAGAGGTCGAATCCCCGCATCATGAAGTGGGCGTGGGGCGCCAAGTCGTCCTGCACCAGGATTCCCGCTCCCGCCGGCAGGTGGCGGTGCGCCCAGAGCGCCGCCTGCAAGGGCGGCGACACGGTGGTGGCGCGCGCCGCGAGGAGAGGACGAGCATAGAGGCCGCCCCCTACCAGTACCAGGCCGGGAACCACCCAGGCCGCCGCCGGCACCCGCAGGCGCCGCGCCGCCGCCTCGCTTCCCACCACCGCCGCGAAGGCCACGCAGAGGACCGCCGGCAGGGCGTAGCGCACGCCGTCCGCCGGGTCCATCATTACCAGGCAGACGGCGAGCTGCAGGACTGCCAGCACGGCGATCGGGAGCGCCGCCGTGCGCCGCCGCCGCACCAGGACCACGGCACCCACGACCGCCAGGAGGAGCACCGGCAACGACAACCACTTCGGGCCCCACGGATGGGCCAGGAAGCGGGTCAGCAGCTCCAGCCGCGAGCTGGTGCCGCGCGAGGTGGTGGCGTCGTGCAATGCCACGTAGGCGGCCTGCTTCATCTCGTAGGCGAGGAGGCCGCTGGGGCCGCCCGTGGCGCTCATCAAAGGCGCGAACCAGACGACCGACACCAGGGTGAAGGCCGTCAGGGCCTCTCCCCGACGCCGCCAGCTCACCGGCCAGAGCGCCACCGCCAGCATGGGCAGGACGACGAGCGCATGCTGAGGCCGGCAGCCGATGGCCGCCGAAGCGGCGGCTCCCAGCCCGGCTGCCGCCCAGATGCTACCCGTGTCGTGCAGGATGGCGGCGGCGGCGAGCGCCAGGGCGAGGAACATCAGGGCCGGCGGGTCCGACATCGGCAGCGTCCCCTGGACGAGCATCACCGGCGAGAGCTGGAAGAGCAGGGCACCCGCAACGGCGATCCGCTCGGCGTTCGGACCGCCGACAATCCTGCGGAAGGCCACCACCAGCGCCCAGTAGCCCACCAGAGACGAGACCACGGCCAGGGCCACGAGGCTCACGAAGTGGCTGGGGAAGACCAGGGAGAAGAGCTTGCCCAGGCCCACCGTCAGCGGGTAGCCCGGCGGGTGCGGCCGATGGCTCAAGGGTTCGAAGCGCCCGATGGCGCCCGAGAAGAGGAACTCGTCCATCTCCCACAGGCTGCGGGGCAGCGTCAAGGCGCGGACGACCGCCACCAGGACGAACCCCAGGAGCGAGGGGAGCGAGAGCCGGTGAGCGGCCGCGAGGATCCGGGTTGACACCGGAACCCTGGGAAGGTATGCAGTCTCAGTGGCTTCCATTGGCTATTTCCAGGCTCTGTCCCTGATCCGCCGGACCTACGCTCACGCGCCTGCCGCCACCCGGACGCACGTCCTGGGTCGCTTCATGACGTGCCCCTTTTTGCGGGTGCTCGACTTCCTTCCGCCTAGGGCCAGGTTGTTGGATCTCGGAGCAGGGCATGCAATCTTCTCACATCTTGCCCTCGCGGGGGGAGCCCTCAGCAGCGTCGCGCTGGAACCGGACCGGCGCAAGATCTTCCTCACCTTCGGGAGCCTCGGCCTGCGGGCCGTGGCCGGCACCGCCGACGCCGTCCGCGGCCCCTTCGACGCGGTGGCAATCCTCGACGTGCTTTACCGGCTGCCGCGGCCGGCCTGGGACCCGCTCCTCAGCGCCGTGCGCGAGCGGCTGGCCCCCGGGGGCGTGCTGCTGCTCAAGGAGCAGGACCCCGCCCACCGCCTGAAGGCCTCCTGGAACCGCGCCCAGGAGTGGCTCGTCGACCGCGTCGGGCTCACCCTCGGCGACGCCTTCACCTACGAGACCCGGGATGAGATCGGCCGCCGCCTCCTGGCCGCCGGCTTCGCGAGCTGCGAGGCGGTGGAGATCGGCGCGGGCTACCCCCACGCCCACATCCTGTACGTGGCTAGGGCGTCCGCCGCCGGATGAACTCGTCGATCAGGGCGCGGGCGATGGACAGCGGCGAGGGCAGGGCAGGCAGGGTGTCCACCGTGAACCAGCGGGCGTCCTCGATCTCCCCGGGCTGGAGAGCCAGCTCTCCGGACTCGTAGTCGGCGACGAACCCGGCCATCAGGGAGTTGGGGAAGGGCCACGGCTGGCTGCCGAAGTAGCGCAGGTTGGCGACCTTCACCCCCACCTCCTCTTTCACCTCGCGCCGCACCGTCTCCTCCAGCGACTCGCCGGGCTCGACGAAGCCCGCGATCGTGCTGTACACCCCGGGGGCGAAGTGCGGCGAGCGGGCGAGGAGGATCTCGTCGCCGCGCTCGATGCGCACGATGACGGCGGGCGAGATACGGGGGAAGTGGTGGAGGCCGCACTGGGGACAGGCGCGGGAGAGCTCGCCCGTCTGCCGCTCGGTCGGCGTCGCGCACCGGCCGCAGTACCGGTGGTTGCGGTCCCATTCCACGAGTTGTACGGCGCGGCCGGCGAGCCGCCAGCTCTCCTCGTCCAGCTTTCCCCAGAGGCCGCGCAGCCCTTGGAAGGAGAAGCCGTCCGGTGGTGGCGATTCCGGGGACAGGCCCAGGCCCCAGGCGGGCGCTCCGCGCAGGGTACCCACAGCGACAGGCTCGCTGCCGGCCAACCCGAGCGCCTGCCACTCAGGCGTGCCGGGCACCCGTGTCGCGGAATCCTGAGTGGCGACCAGCAGCTCGCCGCCCCGGAACACGAACCACCAGGCTTCGCTCAAGACAGGCTCAAGATTTGGGCAAGGGAGTGAGCTCCCGAAGGTTATGCAGATAGTCGGCGAAGACCTCGTTGAACAGCGCGCCGGGCCGCTTCCTGCGCAGATGGACCACCGCCTCCGGTCCCTCCATGCCGAGGTACATGAGCACCAGCCCCGCCATCAGGGCCGAGCGGTTGAAGCCCATGCCGCAGTGCGAGAGCACCTTGTGGCCCTCCTGCACCAGCGAGGCCGCCAGCCGCGCCACGCCGTGGAGCTTGGCGAGGTCCGGCAGCTCCTCGTCGAAGATGGGGAAGTAGAGATAGAGGATGTGGTTCGGCATCGTGGGGATGCCGGGGTCGATCTCCCCTTCGAGATCGATGACGGTGGTGATCTCCCGGTCCTCGACGTGGGCCCAATCCTCGATGCGAGGCGAAAGGAAGAGGCAGCCGGCGTCGTCGAGGCAGAAGATTTCCATCGTCACCCGCCTTCTTACAGGCGCCACCAGTCGAAGGTCTTCCGCTCCGCGTCCCAATAGATGTGGAACGCGTCGCAGCGGTCGTCGTGGAGATTGAGCCCCACCCCGGGCTTGCCCGGCTTGTTGGCGACCTTGCGCTCGCCGGCCTTGGCGGCGGAGTCGAGGGGCTCGATCGTCATCTTCGCCTTCTCGGAGCAGAGGGCACCCTCGCCGCCGCCCTTCCACGGGAAGTCGAGGAACCACGTCCGGCTGCGGGCCGAGATGGGGCCCTCGACGATGCCCACCACGAAGCGGTCCTTGCGCAGGCCGGTGGCGGCGAAGTCGGTGCCGCCGCTCTGGTCCAGGTCTCCCTGGAGCAGGGATTTCGAGCTCCACTCGGTGTTGGGCTGCCGGAGCCGGAGGACTTCGAGGGCCGTGCGCGGCTCGATCGAGGGTTTCGTCTTCGAGGTATGAGCGGCGGTCCGGTTTCCGGTGCAGGCTCCCCCCAGGCAAGCGAGGCAGAGAATCAGGGCTAGAAAAATCGTCTGGCTGGTCTTCATTGGCGTCCCTCCCAGGTGCTTCCCTCCCCTAGCAGGAATCATACCCTGCCTTGCCGCGCCTCAGCGCGGTCTAGCGCGGGGCCGCCACGTCTTTTTTTCGCAGGTGCTGGTCGATCATCAGGGCGGCGAGGTTGCCGGTGCCCATCGCCACCGCCACCTGCTGGGAGATCGGGCGCAGATCGCCCGCCACCCAGACCCCGGGCACGTTGGTGTCGCCGCGCTGGGACTGAGGCTCGGCGTGCGTGCCGGTCTTGGCGATCGTCACCCCGAGCTGCTCGGCGAGGTCGGTGCGCCCGCGGGCGGGACTGGAGACGAAGAAGGCCTCGGCGGTGAGCGTGGTGCCGTCCTGAAGCTCGAGGCCGCTGAGCAGGTGGCGGTCGCCGACCAGCCGTTTGATCTCTCCGGTCAGCACGGGAATGCTCCGCCCCTGCAGCCGCTCGGCCCAGTGGGGGGAGAGGGTGGATGATTCGCCGGTGGCTCCTGGATCGGGGGCCAGCAGCAACCGCAGGCGCGACGTATAGCGCGAGAGCCCCACGGCCGTGGACGCGGCCCAGTCTGGCTGGCCGATGCCGATGACGATCGTGTCCTTGCCGAACAGCTCCGGCCCTTCGCAGTCCGAGCAGTAGAAGAGGTTGCCCTTGCCGGCGTAGGCGAAGCAGGGGGAGAAGTCGCCGTCCACCGTCGGGTGGTAGCGGGCAACACCGGTGGCGAGAAGGAGGGTGCGCCCCCGCCACGTCTCCCCTTTGCTGCCGGTGAGGAGGAATTCCTCCTCCTTCCCGGCGGCCGTCACCACGCTGGCGTGCTTGAGCTCCGCCCCCAGAGCGAGCGCCTGGGCCTTGAGCTTCTTCTGGATCTCGACTCCCGTCGCCTCCGGCATGCCGGGGACGTTCCAGAGCTTCTCCAGGGTGAAGAACAGCGGCCCCGTGACCCGGTCGATCACCAGCACCTTGCGCTGATGCCAGGCCAGATGAAGCGCCGCCGCCAGGCCCGCCGGCCCGCCGCCGACGATGAGGGTGTCATAGAGAGTGTCCATGGCTCTGCGCGACCGAGCTTATCAGGGAAGGAATGAGGGGTGCGGTATGGCTGGAGGAAAACCCGCCACAAAAAAAGTGGGGGTCCGAAGACCCCTTTGAGGTTTGTACTAGGGGGGAAAGCGTTGTGAACGCTGAAGCTGTTATCCCACGGGCCGGCGGCGGCGGTCTCGGCGGACGGTGGCTCCTTTCCGGCATTTATCGTGAAATTGGAATTTCTATCCCTCCGCGTCTGTCCAGGTCTGTCAACGATTGTGTCCCGACACGATGGTCATTTCCTGACACAGGGAACTGACAGACTTCTGACACTTTTCGATCGTGCCCCTGGGGAAAACCTTGTGGCAGCTCCCTTGCAGTCTTCAGGTGACAGACGCAGCACTTGCCGGTGAGAGGAGGCGGGGATGTCCGATCGAGAAGACTTTGAAAGACGGATCTTTTCCTACTATCCGCCACTTCAAAGGGTCAGGGAGTACGTCGAGCAGAACCTCTCCGAACCCATCTCCCTACGGGAGGCGGCCAGCGCGGCCGGCTTGGAGGAGAAGTACTTCTCGGCCTTCTTCCACCGCAAGACGGGGGTCTGCTTCCGCGACTGGCTGGCCGGACGCCGCGTCGACCGCGCCATCGAGATCCTCACCGAGCGCGACGACACCATTACCAACGTCGCGGCGAGTGTCGGCTTCCAGGATCTGGGCACCTTCGAGCGCTCCTTCAAGCGTCTCACCGGCTTGACCCCGCGGGATTTCAAGCGTTCCGTGGCGCCCCAAGCCGTCGCGCAGGCCGCGATCCCCAACCCGTTTCCCGTCCTCCAGGCGGACGAGCCACTCGAGCCCGAGCCCGCGGAGATTACGACGCTCGCCGCCGCCGTCGAGCCTCTTCCGCTCTACACGTCCGCCGCCCGGCCTCCCGTTTCGCGGGTAACGGGCTTGCGGGATCTCGGCCCCCTGCCGGCGGGTTCCTTCCTGATGGCGACGCCGGCGGTCGCGCGGGCTCCGGCGGCCATCCCCTCGTAATCAGGGCGGGCTGACCCCTGGCAGCCTGCCATCGGGGTAGACTCCCCGCGATGAGCGACTACGGCGGTCAAAGCATGGTGGCGCCCCTGCGGCGAGTCCTGGTCCGCCGGCCGGACGAGGCCTTCGGCGGCGCCGACCCGGAGGTCTGGCACTACACCTCCCGCCCTGACCTCGCGGCGGCCCGGCAGGAGCACGAGGCTCTCACGGGCCTCCTGACGGCGGCGGGCGCCGAGGTCGTCGAGCATCCCGAGCCCCAGCCGGAGCGGGCGGACGCCATCTTCGTCTTCGATCCGGCGCTGATCACCGACCAGGGCGCCGTGCTCCTGCGCATGGGCAAGGCCCTGCGGCGCGGCGAGGAAGAGGCGATGGGGAGCAGGTTCGTGGAACTGGGCATACCCATTCTGGGCGCCCTTCACGGCGAGGCCACGGCCGAGGGGGGCGATCTCTTCTGGCTCGATCGCCAGACCCTGGCCACCGGCCACGGCTTCCGCACCAACGCCGAGGGGCTGCGCCAGCTCTGGGAGATCCTCGACCCGCTCGGCGTCGAGGTCCTTCCCGTCGAGCTGCCGTACTTCGGCGGCCCCGAAGCGTGCCTCCACCTCCTCTCGCTCATCAGCCTCGTGGACGACGACCTCGCCGTCGTCTACCCGCGGCTCCTCGCCGTCCCGTTCTGGCGATTGCTGCGCGACCGGGGAATCCGCCTCGTCGAGGTGCCGGACGAGGAGTTTGCCACCCAGGGACCCAACGTCCTGGCCCTGGCGCCGCGCAAGGCGCTCATGCTGGAGGGGAACCCCATCACCCGCCGGCGCCTGGAGGAGGCCGGCTGCGAAGTGACGACCTATCGCGGCGGGGAGATCTCGCTCAAGGCCGAGGGTGGCCCGACCTGCCTGACGCAGCCTCTCTGGCGGGCTTCCCGCCCGCCCGCGCCCGTCTGAGAGCCGATCGGCTCGCCGCGCCGTATCATCATCATTGCTGGCGTGCCGGCGCCCCACGAAATCCGGCGTCCGGCGTTTTGGAGGCCCGATTCATGAGCATGATCCTCAGACTCTCCGCCCTCATCCTGGCCGTGCTGGGCTCCCGCGCCGGCTCCGGCGTGTCCCCCGCCCCCGCGGCCGGGGACCGGACCGCCGTCGTCGAGCTGTTCACCTCCCAGGGGTGCTCGAGCTGCCCGCCGGCGGACCAGCTCCTGGCGAAGCTCGCCCACGATCCCAAGTACCAGGGAAAGGTCATTCCGCTGTCGTTCCACGTCGACTACTGGAACTACATCGGCTGGCAGGATCCCTTCTCCTCGGCCCGCTGGTCCGAGCGGCAGAAGCTCTACGGTGCCCGGGCGTTCCACAGCAACCGCATCTACACGCCCCAGGTGGTGGTCAATGGCCGGGCGGAGTGTGTAGGCAACGAGGAGAGGCAGGTGATGGGCAAGATCGGCGAGGCCCTCAACCAGGAGCCGGCCGGTCGCGTCACGCTCGCCCTCGATCCGCTGACGCCGGACGGCCATCTGCGGGTGAAGGTGGGGGCGAGGATGGCCCGCGCCGGGGGTACCGGCGACCTCGACCTCTGGGTGGCGGTGTATGAGAGCGGCCTCTCGACGCCGGTGAAGGCGGGGGAGAACGCGTCGCGGGTGCTGCGCAACGACCGCGTCGTGCGCCGCTTCGAGAAGGCGCTCACCCTGCCGGCCGCCGCCGGCTCGGAGAAGTCGGCGGAGATCGTCCTCGGCATCGACAAGCGCTGGAAGCAGGACGCGCTGGGAGTGGCCGCCTTCCTTCAGGACCCCGCGACCCTGGCGATCGAAGGGGCGGCGGCGCGCGAGGTCGGGAGATAACCCGCGGACTGGCTACTGGACTCGAATCTTGTAGGTCCCTTCGGGCTCCGGATCGCGCTTGCCGTCTGCCGTGCCGTAAACCTGGAGGGTGTAGTCCCCCGGCTTCAATTCGCCTCGGAGCAGGGCGAGGAGATAGGAGCCGTTCGGGTCGCGCTGGACGGGCTTCGTCTTCAAGGGCGAGCCGCCCGCCGAGAGGATCTCGACTTCGTGATGCGCATGGGCGCCGGTCTCGGCGTGGGTGGCCCGCAGGGGGAGGAGAGCGATACTGGCCCGGGCGGGAACGACCGCGACATCCGCCATCTCCCCGATATTCTCCTTGCCTCGCACCACGTCGGTCGGTGAAATGTAGGGGCTCAGCGCCGGCTCGGCGGTGAGGTGGGCGACCTGTTCCTGGCCCTTGCGCACCTGGTTCTGCAAACCATCGGCGACGTCGGTGAGTTCCTTGACCTTCTGGCGGAGCATGGCAAGCTCGCCGGCCGCATTGCTGCCGGCTGCTTTACTGCCGGTTCCGGCGGGAGCCTGAGGCTGTGGCACGGGAGCCACGCTCCCGGGAGGCGGAGCGACCGGCCGCACGACCGCCTGCTGGGGCTGCTGCCGGGGTTGCCTTGCGGTCTGGAACCAGCCGCCCGCGGCGACCAGGCCCACCAAGCTCGCCGCGATCGCGGCGGCGCGCCAGCCCCTGTAGGCCTGGCTGGGCACCGCTTGGCTGCGGGCCGTTTGCGGCCTGGCCGCCGGAAAGACGGCGACGTTGCCCTCCTCCTCGAGGCGCCGGCTCATCCGCACCAGCTCCAGCTCCGCGGCGCACTCGGCGCACGACGTCAGATGCTCGTCGGCGGCTGCAGGATCGATCCCGGAGGGACGCTCCCCCCAGGCCAGCGCCACCATGTCCGGGGCGGGAATGTGTTGAGCGAAGACCGTCCCGGCCTGTACGGTTTCGGCCAGGGCTGCCCGGCAGCTTTCGCACGTCGTCAGGTGCCGCCGGACTTCGGCGAGCTCCCCGGGTTCGAGGGTGCCGTTCAGATACCAGGGGAGGAGCTCGATGGCTTGATCACAGGTCATTAGTAGTTTTCGCCTTTCCACTCTTGTTAGGCGAACTTTTGACCGTGGCGTTACGTCCGTCTGCCGATTCGGCTCCCAGGAGCTCCCGGCGCAGGGCTCCCGCCTTCTCCCGGCAGCGCAGGACACGCACACGCAACGTCCCCTCGGCGACGTTCAGGCGCAGGCTCATCTCCTTGTAGGAGAGGCCCGCCAGGATCATCCGCCACATCTCCCGGCAGTCCTGGGGGACCCGCCCCAGGACCCGCAGAAGGAGGTCGCGGTCCTCCCGGTTGGAGGTGGGGACGTGAACGGCGGCGGAGGGGCTCTCCCCCTGGTCCAGGGTCTCCAGATCGGCCCATTTCCACTTGCTCTGGGCACGGAGCTGATCGAGACAGGTGTGGCTCACCACCCGCCAGAGGTAGGTGCGCAGACTCGACTCTCCCCTGAATTTCCCCTGGCCGAGAAGCCTCGTCACTTCCAGGCGGACATCCTGGAGCACGTCGTCCCAGCGGTCGGCCAGCCGGCGCTGGTAGGGCCAGGCAGCGCGCGAGATCCAGCCGTCCACGGTCCCTACCGCATCGGTCTCGCCCCGCAGAAAGCGGGCGACCACTTCCCGGTCGTCCGTAGCCATAGACCACATCCTATAGTCTCCAGGTCTCATCGCGAGTCTTCTCCCGCGAGGTTCTACGTCGCGAGTGCGGTAAACTCGACAAAAGGTCAGTGGCCCGTTGTGACTCAGGTACTTGCCGCACTCCGCCCCCGTTCCCGCCGGCTCATTGGCTATGGGTGTACCTTCACGGCTGTCCTGCCGGGGCTGATCCTGGCTGCCTGCTCCTCTGCGCCGATGGTGAGGACTGCGGCTCCCCAGGCCCCGCAGGTTCCCACTCTCGTCCGGGGCGTTCCGATGGAGCGCAAGGTCGCCGCCGGCGCGACAGACGTCAGCGAGCTACGGCTTGCAGCCGGGCTGTACCTCGAGCTGACGGTGGATCAGTCCGAGCTGGACGTGGCGGTCTCCCTCGCCGGGCCTGACGGGGCGACGCTCGTCTCCGTGAACGATCCCGGCCATAAGGAGAGGGCGGAGCGGATTGCAATCATCGCACCGACCGCCGGAGTCTACCGACTGACCGTTGCCCCGGTCAGCTCGCAGGATGGCCGCTACCGGGTGACGTTGAATCAGTTGCGGCCAGCGGGGCCTGGGGATGAGGAACGGGTCATGGCGGAGCGTCTTTTCGCCGAGGCCCGCATCTTGAGCACGCGCAACTCTGAGAGTTGGGGCCGGGCTCTGGACCTATTTCGCCAGGCCCTGGCGCGGTGGCAGGCCGCCGGAGATCAATCCGGTCAGGTCCGAGCCTTGGTCGAGCTGGGGGCTACGGAGCCGTTCGAGTCGAGTTCCTCTGCGGCCATCAACTGGCTGAAACAGGCTCTTTCCCTCGCCGGGCAGATTGGTGACGAGGAGGGTCAGGCGAGAGCTCTCTTGACCCTGGGAAATATCCGGTCGGGAGACGACAAAAACGCCGCCCTCGAGAATTACCGCCAAGCCCTCGACCTCTGGACGCGACTTGGGAACTCCAGCGGAGAAGGCAAGACCTTGCTCGAAATGGCCCTGGCCGAGCACGGTCTGCATCGGGACGAAGCGGCTCAAGGCCTGCTTGAGCGTGCCATTCCCCTGCTCCATCGAGCGGAAGAGCTGGGTCGAGAAGCCACTGCTCTGACCGCCCTGGGGGACATCCACGTCGCGCGAGGCGAGATCGGGGAAGCCCTGCACTATGTCGACGATGCTTTGGCGCTGAGTCGGAAAGCTGGGGATTCCAGCGCGGAGGCGTCCGCACTCTACAATCTGGCGAACGTTCAGAAACTGCGGGGAGAGTTGCAGCAGGCCCTCGGAGGCTTCGAGCAGGCGCTGGAGATCAACCGTCGCCTGGGTGAGGACACGGGGACGTTCCATGCGCTCTACGCTCTGGGCTCCATCTACTTCGACCTCGGAGATCTGGTTAAGGCCCGGGAAAAATATGAGGAGGCGCTGAAGATAGGGCAGCCTCTCAAGGACACGGCTCCCAGGCGAGCCCGGCTCCTGAACAACATCGGCCTGGTTCTCTACCAGCAGGACCAGCGCGAGGTGGCCCTCGACTATTTTCAGCGTGCTCTGACCCTTAGTCAGGAATTGAAGGATTCCGACGGTACCGCAGCGGCTTTCCACAATTTGGGCGTGGCCGAGGTCGCCCTCGGCCATCCCGGCGAGGGGCTCGAAACGCTGCGCCAGGCACTTGCGTTGCGCGAGGGAGGCAACCCCTATTCCTGGGCGCACACTCTCCGCGAGTTGGGTACGGCCTACGACCGGCTGGGAGACCTGACGGCTGCAGGTCACTACTTTCACGACTCGCTGGAGATGGGAAAGCGCGTCGGCAGCCCTGGACAGATGGCGGAAATTCTCTTCCGATGGGCTCTCCTCGACCGGGAGCAGGGACGGCTGGAGGAAGCCCTGGCCAAGGTCAAAGAGGCGATTCAGTTGGTAGAGTCCGTGCGGAATCGAGTGGAGATCGACGCTCTTCGGACCTCCTTTTTTGCCTCGAAGCGGGATTACTACGAGCTTTACATCGATCTGCTGATGCACCTGCACCAGCTTCATCCCCTAGGCACCTACCAGGTTGAGGCACTGGCCGCCAGCGAGCGAGCGCGGGCGCGGGGACTGCTGGACCTGCTCGCCGAGGGCCGCATCGAGCTCCGCGAGGGCATCACGCCGGCTCTCAGACAGAAAGAAAAGGACGTCTCTTCCCGGCTTTCCTGGTTTGTGGACCGGCTGCCTCGGGTGACGCAGGATACTTCCGCCGGGGTCTCGGAGCAACTCAGCCAGGTGGAAGCGGAGATGGGACGGCTGGAGTCAGAGGTCCGGGAGCACTATCCGCAATATGCGGAGCTTCGCTATCCAAAGCCTCTGGAGCTCGAGAGTATCCGCAGCCTTCTCGATTCGGACGCGGCATTGCTCGAGTACTTCGTGGGCAAGGATGGGTCGGTTCTCTTCGTCGTCACTCAGCAGGGCTTGACCAGCTACACGCTTCCTCCGGCCCGCGAGCTCTCGGAGCTCGTCGAAAAGGTGAGATCTCTGATCGAGCACCCCTCCGAACTCGAGATTGGTGATTTTAGAAGGCAGGCTTCCAGGCTCTACAGCTTCCTGGTTGGACCCGCCGCGAAAGCGCTGGAGGGCAAGCATTCGCTGCTCATTGCCCCGGATGGTCCCTTGTATGTATTTCCCTTCGAGGTCCTGCTGACCGGTGAGACTGCAGGCCTGTCATATCCCGATCTGCCCTATCTTCTTCGTCAGCACGCCGTCAGCTATGTTCCATCGGCGAGCGTTCTCAAGGGGCTGCGGGAGTCGGAGGCCAAGGGGCCATCGCCGGAGCTGCAGGAGAAGGCTTTCGTGGCATTTGCCAATCCTCTCACCAACGGTGAGCAGGCGGCCCCGCGAGAGGATTCGGTTCGCGGTCTGGCGGAGACGGAGCACCGCTCGTTCTCTCCTCTCCTCTACTCCGAGGAGGAGGTGAAGTCGATTGCCAAGCTCTTCGCCGGCGATCAGGTAGAGCTCTATATCGGCTATAGCGCCACCAAGGAAAACGTCGTAGGCAATCCACTGGTGGAGAAGGCGCGCAGGGTTCACTTCGCAACGCACGGGTTTGTGGATGAGGCCCGGCCCGAGCGTTCAGCTCTCGTCTTGACACCCAGCGCCGGTCAGGACGGGTACCTTACCGTCGCCGAAATATTCAACATGAAGCTCCGGGCCGACCTGCTCGTGCTTTCGGCCTGCGAAACCGGGCTTGGCAAAGAGGTGGGTGGCGAGGGGATCGTGGGACTGATGCGAGCGTTCCTCTACGCTGGAGCCAAGAGCCTCATCGTAAGCCTGTGGCCGGTGGTGGACCGGCCCACGGCGTATCTAATGCAGAACTTCTACCGATCTCTGGACGCGACGGGCAGTAAGGCGGAGGCGCTACGAAAGGCGAAGCTCGACATGATCCGCGCCGGACAGCCGAATCCCTACCTCTGGGCTCCCTTCATCCTTTCGGGTGATCTCCGCTGACGTGGGCGCTCATGTAACGTTCCCTGCCGCCGAGCGCCTGTGCAGACAGGAAACCAGCCTCCCCACGCGTGGGAGCGCGGCTGCCATCAAGCTCGAGCATAAGCTCCTGTCAGCGGGTTTCCGAAACGTAGTCGACGGCTAGGTGGCTCAGTCTCGGCGTCATATTCGAATAGAGAGAATTCAATGTTCTTGTCCAGAAAGGGAGAGAAGACATGGGAAATGGTGGAAGTGGAAATCAAGTCTACCCGCCGGTCGATCCGGGCGGACTACAGACGGCAAGCACGGCAGCGAGTGCCCTTGGATTCGCTGCGCTCGTAGGATCTGAAGTCGGTCCCACCGTGGCGAGCGCCTTGGGGCTAGGTGCGCACGCGCCGCACGCCCTGAGCGCCGGGATCTCGATGGCCAGCCTTGGAAGCGTGAATCTCTTCTCCGCCGGCCTGTTGTTGGTCGGCCTGGGAATCGTCCTCAACATCGCCAGTCTGGTTCTCCGCCGGGAGGCTCATGCAGTGGCGGTCAGGGAATACGAGAAAGAGGCCAAGAAAGCCGACTATCCGTCCCCTAAGTAGATTGCCAGTCAGTTCCCCCGCCCCCGCCGGTCTCCAGCACCGGCGGGGGCGTCTGTCTATACTGGAGGCGGCAAAGGAGAGACCTCTATGCACCAACCGCTGACGATCGCCGCCCTTCTGACCCTGCTGGCTCTGCCTGTGACGGCCCAGGCTCCCAGGCCGGCGGGAGGACCGCCCATGGACCCCGTTCCCACTCTCACCGTGTCCGGCTCGGGTGAGGCCCGGGTGGCTCCCGACGAGGCTCACGTCCGGCTCGGCGTGGTGGCCCAGGCGCCTACCGCGCGCGCCGTCCAGGACCAGGTGAACCGCACCGCTAACGCCGTGCTGGAGGCCGTCCGCAAGCTGGGGATTCCGGCGGAGGACATCCAGACGTCCGGCCTGTCGCTGTCCCCTCTCTACTCCCAGGTGGTCAGCAAGGCCGGCGACAACCAGCCGCCAAGGATCACCGGCTATCAGGCCAACAACACCGTCACCGTAAGGGTGGGCGATCTCGCCAAGACCGGCCCGGTCATCGACGCCGGCCTCGGCGCCGGGGCCAACTCATTGGAAGGGGTCGACTTCGGCCTGCGCAACGACGAGGCGGCGCGCGCCCAGGCCCTGGCCGACGCCGCGCGGACGGCCCGCGCCAAAGCTGAGACGCTGGCCAAGGCCCTCGGCGTGCGGCTGGGGGAGATCCTCGAGATCGCGGAGGGCGGGGTCTCGATCACGCCGCCGCCCACGCCGCGCTACGGCATGGCCCGCATGGAGGCCGCTTCGATGGCTCCGACTCCGGTCTCGGCCGGCCAGGTCGGGGTCGAAGCGAGCGTCACTCTCCGCTACCGGATCGCGCAGTGACGGCCGAGGAGATCGTCGAGCTCCTCGGCCTCGCTCTCCATCCCGAGGGGGGCTTTTACCGCGAGACCTTCCGCGGTCTCGCGCTCGGTGGAGACCGATTCGCCTCGACGGCCATCTACTACTTATTGCCGGCCGGGAAGGCCTCGGCCTGGCACCGGGTGGTGGACGCCGACGAGGTCTGGCATTTCTACGCCGGGGCACCCCTGGAGCTGACCGTCGCCGACGGCCCGAAACGCACTACGACGCTGCTGGGCACGGACCTCGCGGCCGGCCAGCGCCCCCAGGGCGTGGTGCCGGCGGGGGTCTGGCAGACGGCCCGCACGCTCGGTGAGTGGACCCTCGTCGGCTGCACCGTGGCGCCGGGTTTCCGGTTCGAGAGCTTCGAGATGGCGCCGTCCTGGTGGGAGCCGGCGTGAGCGCTCCGCGATCTACTCCCCTTCCTGCTCTCCTTCGATCGCGTCGAGCTGGCTGGTGTCGCCGTCCTTTTCGGCGGCGATCGTCCAGCGCGCGACGTCCTCGGGGCTCATGCTGCCCTCGGGGCGCAGGCGGGCGTCCACGTAGCCCCATTGCAGGGTGTCGACCAGGAACTGGGAGCGCGAGAGGATCGGCCCACGGCAGACCCTCTCGTCCTCCTCGTCCTGGGGATTGGAAACGTCGCCGCTCAGCCGGCCGGCCAGGGCGGACAGCACGCGGCCGGGGATGAGCTGCGCGTCTCCCGGGTAGATGTAGCCGAAGAGCACGAGGTGAGCGAGGAGCACCCGCCAGCCGCCATGCGGCTCGAAGCGGCGCAGCAGGCGGTCCCAGTCGAGATCGGCGGCGCGGGAGTGGAGCACGTGGGCGACGTCGGCGCCGTCGAAGCGCTCGCGCTCCATGATGAAGGCCTTGGACCAGATCATCTCCTCGGCGGGCACCAGGCGGGCGGGGCGGTCGAGCACCGTCTCCTCCACGGCGTGCTTGAACCACAGGTCGTCGACCTGTGCGACGCCATTGCCGGAGCTGAAAATCAGGTCCACGAAGTCGTCGCCTTGGTAGGCCTTGCCCAGCCAGTGGGGGAAGGTGCGATCGATCTTCCACCCCCTGCGGGCCATGGCGTCGAGGGAGCGGTCGAAATCTCCTGGCTTGATGAAGACGTCGAAATCCTTGGTGTGGCGCACGATCCCCGTGTAGCGGGCATAGGCGTAGGCGCCGCCCACCAGCACGGGCACGCCCGCCGCTTCGAGGGTCGCCATGGCCTCGCGATAGAAGTCCGCCGTCTCGGGAGAGAGCCCGGCAGGCTGGGTAGGATCGGATATCGTCGAAGTCATCGCCATGGGAGCCTCCCTTGAAGCCGACGGGATAGAGCAAGAGGCGTACCACGCTGGCAGCGGCATCGAACGCGCCCGCCCCCCGCCCCTACGGCGCCTTCACCGCCGCCGCCTTCGCCGGCTTCAGGTGCCGGTCATACCAGGCGATGTAGCGCTCGTAGCGGTCCTTCTGGTAGGTCGGCTTGGCGATGCCGTGGCTCTGATTGGGGTAGATGATCAGCTCGGTCTCGACGCCCAGCCGGCGCAGGGCCTGGTAGAGCTGCTCGGAGTTGAGGGTCGGCACGTTGACGTCGTTGCCGCCGCAGAGGATCAGCGTCGGCGTCTTCACCTTCTCCACCTGGTAGAAGGGCGACATCTTGATCCACAGGTCTGTGTTTTTCCAGGGTAGCCCGAGCTCGGCCTCCCACTCCTTCTGATAATGGTCGGTGCCGTAGTTGGCGACGTGGTTGGACTCGCTGGCTCCCGAGGTGGCGGCCTTGAAGCGGGTCGTCTTGGTGATGACGTAGTCGGTGAGGATGCCGCCGTAGCTCCAGCCACCCACACCCAGGCGGTCCGGATCGGCGACGCCCATAGCGATCGCCTGATCCACCGCCGCCATCACGTCCTCGTAATCCTTGTGCCCCCAGTCCGCCCAGATGGCGCGGCTGAAGTCGCGGCCGTAACCCGTCGATCCTCTTGGATTGGCGGCGACCACGGCGTATCCCTGAGCCGCCAGCATCTGCCACTCGGTGTTGAAGGCGGTGTTGTACTGGGAGGTGGGGCCGCCATGGATGCGCAGAATGGTGGGCAGCCGCTGGCCCGGCTTCCCAGGGGATGCTTCCGGCGGCAGCGTCAGGAAGGCGTCGATCTTCGTGCCGTCGACGCTCGTCGCCTGGATGCGCTGGACCGCTCCCAGGCGGATGCCCTTCAGGAGGTCGTCGTTGACGTGGGAGAGGGGATGCACCTTGCCGCCCTCCACCACCGAGATTTCACTCGGCCGCTGCGGCGTGCTCTCCAAGACCACCAACTCACCCTTGGGGCCGACGTCGAAGGTCTGGACGGTGCGCTCCCCGTCCACCGTGCGCTCCACCGGGCCGCCGGCGGCTGGAACGCGGGCCAGATGCTCGTTGCCCCCCTCTTCGAGGAGGAAGTAGACGTGCTTGCCGTCCGCCGAGAAGTGGGGGTTCTCGACGTTGCGGTCGAGGGACTGGGTGAGGGGCCGGGACGTACCCCCCTCCGCCGGGATCACGGCCACGTAGTTGGTGGCGTACCAGATGTCCTTGGGATCGCCGCCGGCCAGGTAGACGATCGACTTGCCGTCCGGGCTCCACTCGGGGGAGCGGTCGGTGCCCGGCGAGGTGGTGAGGGCCCGCGGCTTCTGGCCCGTCTTGGCTTCGACGACGAAGACGTCGCTGTTGTCGTTGGCGTCGGGCTCCTGGGTGCGGTTGCTGGTGAAGGCGAGCCAGCGGCCGTCGGGCGACCAGGAGGGATCGGAGTCCTCATAGGCGCCGGAGGTGATCTGAACGCTGGACTTCGCCTCGACGTCGTAGACGTAGAGGTGCTGGCGCAGCTCCCGCAGATAGCCCTCGCCATCGCGCTTGAACTGCAGACGGTGGATGACGATGGGCTTCGGGGTCTTGGCGGCACCGCCGGCCTCGGGGCTCTCGGCCTTGTCGTCGTCGTGCTCGTCCGGATCGATATCGCCCACCGCCAAGGCCAGCCGCTTGCCGTCCGGAGACCAGGCGAGGTCGGAGACGTCGGCCTTGTAGTCGGTCAGCTTGACGGCCTCGCCTCCGCGGCGGTCGAGGAGCCACACCTGGGAGTGCTTGCCGTCCCGCCCGGAGAGGAAGGCCAGCCAGCGGCCGTCCGGACTGAAGCGGGGCCGGTTCTCCGCCTTCGGGCTGGAGGTGAGCCGCAGAGGAGTGCCACCCCCCATGGGGAGCATGTAGATATCGGAGTCGGCGGAATCCTCCTTGGGATCCAGCCACCGCACGGTGTAGGCGACCCACAACCCGTCGGGGCTGATGCGGGGATCGCTCACCGATTTCAGGGCGAAAATGTCGTCCACCTTGAGGGGACGGGGGCCGTCGGCGGCCAGGGGAGCGGTCAGAAGTGACGCCAGCGTCAGGCTGGCCAGGGCGAAGAGGAAGCGTCGGTTCATGATTGACCTCGCAGAAGGGATGTAATCCTAACAGGTCCACCGCCCGCGGTTTCGGTTAGAGTACCGGGCGCCTAACTCATCGACTCCGTCGCCGACGACGGAAGGAGCCTTCATGAAGCGTAAGGTTGCCCTCTCTGTCATCCCGCTGCTGCTCGCACTGTTCCTTCTTCCGCTGTCGGCGGAAGAACCGGTCGATCTCGGCATGATCAACCGCATCCGGGACGAGGGCTTTCACCACTCCCAGGTGATGGACACCGCGTTCCACCTCACCGACGTGCTCGGACCCCGGCTCACCGGCTCGCCGGAACTCAAGGCGGCCAACGACTGGACCCGCAAGCAGTTCGAGAGCTGGGGGCTCGTCAACGCCCACCTCGAGGGCTATCCGTTCGGCCGCGGCTGGAGTTACAGCGCCGTCCAGGTGCGGATGATGGCGCCGCGGACCGTGCCTCTCCTCGCGCTGCCCAAGGCCTGGGCGCCGGGCACCAACGGCCCCGCGCGCGGCGAGGTGATGCGGGCGGACGTCAAGTCCGAGAAGGACTTCGACCGCTACCGCGGCAAGATCGCCGGCAAGGTCCTGCTGATCGACGATGCGGCGAAGTTCGAGGAGCCGGACACTCCCGCCTTCCGGCGCCAATCGGCGGCGGACCTGGAGAAGGCCGGCGCCTTCCGGGTACCAAACGGCGAGGGCAGGGACGAGCGGCGGCGGCGCGGCATCGAGCGCCTGAAGCTCCGCAAGGCCCTCAACGAGTTCCTGGAGAAGGAGAAGGTCGTGGCCACCCTCGAACCGAGCGGGCTGACCAACGGCATCATCCGGGTCAGCAGCGGCGGCTCTTATACACCCGGAGAGAGCGTGGGCGTGCCGGCGCTGGTGATGGCCGCCGAGCACTACAACGAGGTGTCGCGCCTGGTCGAGGACGGCGAAAAGGTGCAGATCGAGGTCGACGTCGCCGCCCGCTTCCACGACAATGATCCCCAGGCTTACAACACGGTGGCGGAGATTGCGGGCACCGACAAGAAGGACGAGATCGTCATGGCCGGCGCCCACCTCGACTCCTGGCACGCCGGCACGGGCGCCACGGACAACGGCGCCGGCTGCGTCGTGGTGATGGAAGCGGCGCGCATCCTCAAGGCCCTGGGGGTCAAGCCCCGGCGCACCATCCGCTTCGCGCTGTGGACGGGTGAAGAGGAGGGGCTGATCGGCTCCCGGATGTACGTCAAGCAGCACTTCGCCACCCGCCCCGAAAACAAGGACCCGAAGCAGCAGGACCTGCCCGAGTTCTTACGCACCGAGACCTGGCCGATCCAGGTCAAGCCCGAGCACGCCAAGCTCGCGGCCTACTTCAACCTCGACAATGGCACCGGCAAGGTGCGCGGCATCTACGCGGAGGAGAACGCCGCCGTCCAGCCCATCTTCGCCGCCTGGATCGCGCCCTTCGCCGATCTCGGCGTCACCGCCCTCTCGCCGAACCCCACCGGCGGCACCGATCACCAATCCTTCGACCGCATGGGCCTGCCGGGCTTCCAGTTCATCCAGGACCCGATGGACTACGAGAGCCGCACCCACCACACCAACCTCGACACCTACGACCACCTCAACCGCGACGACCTCATGCAGGCTTCCGTGGTGATGGCGAGCTTTCTCTACAATGCCGCGATGAGGCCGGAACCCTTGCCCCGCAAGCCCATGCCGCGGGAAGCGCCGCCGTCCAAGAAAAAGGCGGGAGAGGGGGAAGGCGGGCATGAAAACCCGTAGGTTGGGAAAGAACGGGCCCACCGTCTCGGGTTGCATGGGGATGTCCGAGTTCTACGCCGGACGGGACGACCAGGCCATTACCGGAGCGGTGCGCGGAGCCTGAGTGGAGGGCGAGCTTCCCGCGTCCGGCAACCGGTTCTCGGTTATGATGACGTGGATGGACGAAAAGCACTCAGGCTACAGCCTCAAAGCTCCAGGCGCATCGAGCGGACCCAGGCATCTGCCGGGGCGTGGCAGCTTCCCTCGAGTCGATGACCATCTGGTGTCGCCGGAGATCTCGCGTGACGAGCTCATTGGTGGCCGGCGGGTGGTGGCCTTCCCGGCGGAGGCTCCCCACGCCACCCAGCACGGCGATCTTCACTACGTCCTGCGGGCTCACGTGGCCTCAGGGTATCGTGGGGCTGTGGATCTGCTGACCCGGCAGGGGGAAAAGTCGGACTTCGCCAGCGACGCCTGCGTCTACCGGGACGGCATTGATCCGGCGACTGGCGCGCGATATCTGGAGGAGATCGCCTTCGAGGTGGTCGCTGAGCAGAGCGAACGGGATGTGACAGAGAAGGCTGTGGGGATGCACCGGCGTGGGGTCCGCAGGATCTTTGCGGTCTTCGTCAAGGGTCCCCGGTTCGGCGAATGGTCCCCTGAGACCCAAAGCTGGCGCGCTCTGGACGCCGGCTCTTGGATTGAGGATCGCTGTCTGGTGAAGCCGCTGGCCGTTGCGGCGTTGCTCGACGCTGCCTTGGCCGACAACGCGGTGGCGGAGGCCCTGATTGCCAAAGGCAACCCAACGATTTTGAATCGGGAAGCCGCGGCGGAGGCCAGGGGAGAAGCCAAGTCCATTCTGAAGATCTTGGAGGGCTGTGGCATCGCTATAGATCCGGCGCAGAGGGAGGAGATCCTCCACTGCTCCGACCTCGATCGCTTGGACCGGTGGTTGCTCCGCGCCACGCTGGCGTCCTCTGCGGACGAGCTCACGGCGGAGCCCTGACCCACGCGGCCGGACCGTCTCCCGCCGTTACCACAACCGCCGGCGCTGTCGTCTCCCTCTACCTCTACCCGCTGTCCTCGTCCACGTCCTGCCCGTCGGGCTCCACCCAGACTCGCCCGTCGCGGGCGGTGAGGAAGTGGGCCGCCTCCGGCCCCCAGGTGCCGGCGGGGTAGAAGGGCAGATCGGAGTGGCCCTGCTCCTCCCAGTATTCGAGGATGGGCATGACGATCTTCCACGCCTCCTCGACCTGGTCGCGGCGCATGAACTGCGTCTGATCGCCCTCGATGACGTCCTGCAACAGGGTCTCGTAGGCCTCGGGCTCAGGCGCGTTGAACGCTTCCTTGTAGGTGAAGCGCGTCTCCACCCGGGCGAGGCGCATGTTCGATCCCGGACGCTTGGCCTGGAAGCGCATGATGATCGCCTCGCGCGGCTGGAGGCGCAGCAGCAGCCGGTTGGGCTCCATCTCGCCGATGGCCGAGGCGGGGAAGGCCTGGTGAGGCACCGGCCGGAACTGGATGCACACCTCCGAGGCATGCACCGGCAGCCGCTTGCCCGTGCGCAGGTAGAAGGGGACGTCCTGCCAGCGCCAGTTGTCGATGTACAGCTTCAGGGCCACGAAGGTCTCGGTGGTCGAGTGAGGATCGACCCCCACCTCGCCGCGGTACCCCGGCACTTTCTCGCCATCCACCAGCCCCGGCCCGTACTGGCCGCGCTCGACGAGGTCGTGCACGGTCGCCGGGGTCAGGCGGCGGATCGCCCGCAGCACGTCCAGCTTCTTGTTGCGCAGCTCGTCCGCGTCGAAGGTGACCGGCGGCTCCATGGCTACCAGGCAGAGCACCTGGAGTAGATGGTTCTGAACCATGTCGCGTAGCGCTCCGGCGTGCTCGTAGTAGCCGCCGCGCGTGCCGACCCCCTCCTCCTCGGCGACGGTGATCTGCACCGAATCCACGTAGCGCCGGTTCCACAGCGGCTCGTGTACCGTGTTGGCGAAGCGGAAGGCGAGGATGTTCTGCACCGGTTCCTTCCCCAGGTAGTGGTCGATGCGGTAGATCTGCCGCTCCTCGACCAGGCCGCCGAGGTAGCCGTCGAGCTCCTTGGCGCTGTCCAGGTCGTGCCCGAAGGGCTTCTCGAACACCACCCGGGCGCGCTCGGTGTCGGTGACGAGGCCGACATCGTGGAGCTGCTTGGCGACGAGCTGCATCACCGAGGGCGGCGTCGCGAGGTAGAAGATCCGGGTGGCCGGTGTTCCCCAGGTCTTGTCCAGCGCCGCCAGCTCCTCGGCCAGATGGGCGAAGGCGGCGCCGTCGGAGAAATCCGCCCGGTTGTACGTCAGATGGGCCGCGAACCGGCTCCACGGCTCGTCCTCCGTTTTGCCCCGGCGGCTGAATTGGTCGATCCCGTCGCGCAGGTGCTGGGTGTAGCCGGCCGGGTCCACGTCCTTCATGTCCAGGGCGATGACGTTGAACGAGTCGCCCAGCGTCTTGTCGAGCCAGAGGTTGTAGAGGGCGGGAATCAGCTTGCGCCAGGCGAGGTCGCCGCCGCCGCCGAAGATCACGAAAGCCGTCGGACTGGTTGTTTTCCCCACGCTCGCTTCTCCTTGTCCCGCTAGACGGAAAGTCCCAACGCCTCGAAGGCCGCCCGCGTGCCATCGAGGTCTCGGTGCCAGATCTCGTGCATTCCCAACCGGCTCGCCACCTCGGCGAACATGTGCCGGTCGTCGACATAGACGACCTCCTCCGGCTCTGCCTGGGCCACGTCGAGGGCGATATGGAAGATGTCCTCGTCCGGCTTGCGGAAGTGGACGTAGCTCGAAACGACGAAGATGTCCACGAAGTCCTTGAGGTTGAAACGCCGGATGCGGTCCTTCGTCAGCTCCCGGCCCTCGTTGCTCACCACCACCACGCGCAGGCCGTGCTTCGCCTTGAGCCGTTTGTACATCTCGATCATGTCCGGAAAGCTGCGGGCCTGCTCCAGCATGAAGTCCACCACCTTCTGCTCGCTGAAGGGGCGCGGCTCCCAGAAGACGACGCGCTCCAGATAGAGGGAGAGGCTGATCTTGCCGGCCTCGTAGGTGTCGTAGGTAAGGTGGTGACGCTCGTCCATCTCCGCCGGATCGATGGCGAATTGAGTGGCCACGAGCTTGCGCAGCCCGCGGTCCCAGCCGTTGGTCAGCAGCACGCCCCCGAGGTCGGTGAACAGGTGGGTGATCCGCGTCATCGGGAGACTCCTGTCTCTTCGAGCCGGGCGACGAGTGCCGCCGCCAGCAGGTCGTTCAGGGCGCTGCGGCCCGCCTCGGCGGTGAGGATACCGCGCGGCAGGTAGGCCACCATCCAGGCGCGGCGGTCTCCCTCCCGCACCTTGACCCGCTGGCTGTCCGTGATGGGGGTGCCGAAAGGTCCCTCGGCGTCGGCCAGCAGCGGCTTGCCTTCGAGGTTGAAAGGACCGCGCAGCGATTCATAGGTCTCGCCGGCCCGGCCGGCCCGCAGGACCACAGGCGGCGTGAAGCTTCCTTCCCCCACCACGCAGCAGGGGACGGCGAGCTCCACCGAGAGGCAGTTGTTGAGGTCCACCAACGGGTGGATGGCCGGCAGGTTCTCCCCCTTGAGCACCCGCCGCAGCAGGGCCTCCGAGGACGGACGGTAGCGCGTGGGATCGCATCCGGCGGCGCGGAAGAGGCTCCGCAGCGCCGCGACCGTGGGATCGGAGGGAATGCTATCCGGCGCGAAGCGGCCGCGAGCCCGCTCGCTCGACGTCCGGCGCAGGGCCGCCACACCCTTTTCCTGGCCGGAGATGAATTCCAGATGGATCCAGAAGAGATCCCAACCGTCGAGATCGTGATGAACGGCGAAGGGAGGAGCTTCCATGAGCGGGATCTTGACACAGGCGGCGGGGCGCCGCATGGGGCTCGATCCCTCAGTGCGGATGAAACCGGGCCTCGTGCCGGCGGATCAGGTCCATCGTCGACGGGGTCTCGGCGGCGGCGCGGCGAGGCCGTCGCCACGGCTGGCTGTGCAGGCGCTGGCGGCGGCCGAAGATTTCGGTGTCGGGGCGCAGGTCGGCCCCATGATGGAGATCCTGCAGGACCCCGACCATCAGCTCCACGGCGGCTTTGCGACGGGGTGCACCGGGCTCCGGGTGCCTCGGCGCCGGAAGAGATTTGGCGGTTCGATCGAGCATTTCGACACTCCTGGCCCCGGGGAACGTTCCGGAGCGGACTACTTCTAGGTATACGGATCAGCCCGGCCGGCCATCCAAGAAACAGTCCTCACCCTGTTAGAGCGCACCAAACGGAAAAAGGTTTCGGGATATCCGCTTCCAGATGCCGGGCGAAGCACTGCTGTGCAATTCCCGTTCCTACAAAACTCCCGCCGCCACGATCCGGCGGCGGCGCGTCCTCTAGGTCGCGGGCAGGCCGTTCCTCAGAACGACGACGGTGCGCGCGTTCCAGGGGTCGTACCAGACGAAGCCATCGCCGCGCAGCGAGCCCCGCCAGGCGCCCGCTCCCCGGAAGGGCAGGGACGTCAGGGTGAGCCGCGGGCCCGGATGGGCCTCACCGGTCCCGAGGTCGAGCGACCAGAGCTGCCAGGGTGAGGTCCCCTCGGGACCGCGGGTCACGACGCGCACGTGGTCCGGGCTGGGCTGATCGGCCACCAGGACGGTGTAGACGGCGGGAAAACGGAAACGGCGAAGCTCGGCACCGGCCCCGGCGTCCAGGATTCGAAGGTCGCTACCGTTGCCGCCTCTCTCGAGCAGGGCGATGCGCCCGTCAGGCAGGAACGAGGCGCGGCCTCCGTCGCCTCCGAGATCCGCGACGAGCTTGCCGGTGGCGCCGTCGCGAAGCTGAAGGGTGTTGCTCCCGTGCAGCAACCCGCGGTCGGTGGACGGTCCCACCGTCCAAGTCGGCCGGCCTTCCACCTCTTCCTGGATTTCCTCGACGGTCGTCACCTTGCCCGTGGTCACGTCGAGCTCGGAGATCGAAAGCGTGACCCGCTGCCCGCGACCGGCGTGGGGTCCCCAGGAGGCGTCGAGCGTGTACCGCCGGACTCGCCCGGGCTCGGCAAAGACCAGCGTCTCCTGCTGATGGTAGTCGTTTCCCAGGGGCGCGGAAGCGAGAAGCCGGCCGGAGCCGGCCTCCGCCACGATCCATCGCCTGTCCTGGATGGCGGTGACACGGCGTGTGTCCCGAGACAAGGCGAAGGAGGAGAGCGATCTCTTGAGTGAAATCTGCGCCGGGCGCGGCCGAGCGTCAGGCCGCCGGAGATCCAGGGTCAAAAGATCGAGAGTCTCCGAGTGGGTTGGATCGCCCGAAATCTCCAGCCAGGCGGCCTGAGTCCCGTCCGTGGAGAAGCGCACGCGAGCCGGCTGGCCACGGTCCCACGAGCCGACACCGAAGCCGGCGCGGACGAAGCGGCCGGAGCCGGCGTCGACCAGAAATCCGGGAAGATAGCCGCCACGGTGCGCGGCCTGGCCATACAAAGCGATCCACGGGCCGGCAGGAGCCGCGACCACGCCCTCGACGCTCACCAGATCCTCGGGCGAGGGGGATTCGAACCACCGCGTGTACCCCACCAGAACGAGGGCCGCCGGCAGCAGAGCGCTCCATAGCATGATGGACAGGATGCGGTGCCCCCGGCGCAGATCGGTGCGACCGCGGGTCACCTGCGCGGCGCCGGCCACCGCCAGTGCGATCAGTGTCACGACGGCGACCATTCCCTCGACATTCTGGAGCAGGGGAAAGACTAACGATGCGCCGGGCCTGAAGCCGATCGAGAGACCCGCTCCGTCGCGAGTCAGAGTCCCCAGGCAGGTCCAACCGATGGCCACTGTCACGCTCAATGCCACAAGGTCGAGGAGCAGCCAGGGGGACCGGGAGCGAAGGATCACGCCGGCGGTATTGGAAATGAGAACCGTCAGCAGGATGACGCCGAGCCAACCCGCCGCAAGCCCGAGACTGCCCAGCAACGCCCCGCCGGTTATGAACGAGCCCCAGTAGCCGCTGGGGTCCGGAACGTCGCCGATGAGAAAGACCGGGAGCAGAACCAGAGCTCCCGCTCCCGCGGCCAGCACCGCCGCCGCCGCCAGCTTGCCCGCCCAGATCGCGCCTCCCGAGAGCGGCCGGGCGAAGTAGAAGCCGAGCCGGCGCTCGCCGAGATCGCGGGCGATGACCGATCCACCCAACAGCACCGCGAGGACGAAGCTGACGATCAGGGCGAGCCCCAGAGCGACACCGCTCCTGACCAGGGCCGGAGGTGACGAGGGCATCCCCGGCAGCCAAGGCGCGGCGAGCGGCACCAGGCCCAAGGCGAGAGCTGCCAGCGGCAGCATCCAACGCTCGACGATCTCTCGCTCGAAGACGGCGACAAACCCTTTCATGACTCCGCCTCCGGCTCGCCCGTGAGGGCAATGAAAATCTCCTCCAGCGTGAGAGCCGAGACCTCCGTCCCCTCCCTCCCTCCCGCATCCCAGAAGTCCTCGGCGTACCGGGCGACCACCGCCTCGATTCCCCAGCCGTGGGACGCCACCGCCACCGGCTCCAGGACCGCCAACCGCGCCTCGCGTTCCCCGGAGGAAAAGCTCAGCCGGCGGAAGCGGTGCTTGAGCGCCTCCATGTCCTCGTCCAGGACGAGCTTGCCCTGCCGCAGCACGGCCACCCGGTCGGCAATCCTCTCCGCTCCGGCAAGGTCATGCGTGGTGATGAACACCGTCGTCCCACGGTCCGCGAGCTCGCCGATCAGCTCCTCGAAGACCGCCTTGCGGGCCACGGCGTCGAGGCCCAGCGTGGGATCGTCCAGCACCAGCAGCTTCGGCGCGCTGGCGAGCGCCAGGGCGAGGGCCACCTGCGCCTTCTGCCCCTTGGACAGCTTGCCAAAGGGAATGTCTCCCGGAACCTTGAAGCGCTTCAGCCGCGCCTCGACCCCTGCCGCGTCCCAACTCGGATAGAGCCGGGAGCAGAAGCGCGCGATCTGCCGCGAGGTCATGGCGGGCGGCATGTCGGGATCCTCCGGCACCACTCCCACGCTCGTCAGGATGGACGCCCTCCGCGTCCACACGTCCATCCCCAGCAGGGAGACGCGGCCGGCGGCCGGGCGCTGCTCCCCCAGCAGGCAGCGGACCAGGGACGACTTGCCCGCGCCGTTGCGGCCGAGCAGGGCATAGACCGCACCCTCGGCGACCACGAACGAGACGTCGTCGAGAGCCAGCCGCGCGCCGTAGCGGACCGTCAGCCCCTCCACCCGGATGGGGAGATTCGGATCGACCGGATTCATTCTTCCTCTCCTTCGACCTTCCCATTTCCCCCATTACCGTCCTTCAAGCTCCCCCAAGCCGTCCCGAGAACCTCCACGGCTTCCTCGCGGCTGGCCCCCAGCGTCACGGCCACGCTGGCATAGCGCACCGCCTCCTCGCGCAACCTATCGGAGCGGCTGGTGTCGGACAGGGGAGGCGGTGCGGCGGCGACGAACGTCCCCTCCCCGCGCCGGACGGTGAGAACGCCCGCGTCGGTGAGTCGCTGATAGGCCTTGAAAACCGTGGCGGGATTGACCTGGAGATCGCGAGCAAGATCGCGCACCGATGGCACCGCCGACCCGGACGCCAGGGCGCCCCGAGCCACCAGGTGCTGAACGCCCTCCTCGATCTGCCGCCAGATGGGCCGGGCGTCACGGGGATCGATGCGCAGGGGGGGAGGCATGGACAGCTAGTGTACCATGCCAATAATACACTGCTCGGGAAACGCTCTTACACCTTCAGGGTAGCGCCAACGACAGCTTGACGGCGATCTCGACCTTCCTGATCTCCGCGGGCGTCAGTCGTCCCAGAGCCTGCGCTCCGAGCAGGCGCGTCTTGGAAAGCGTCAAGATCTGTTCGCACTTCACGTAGGTCACTTCCCGGAGCCCATTCTGCGGGCCTGGAGTGATCGGAATGTGGAAGGGTATCGGTCTGCCCTTGGTGCTCATGGCCAGCACGATAGTGTTCGAATACTGGGGATGCTGGTTGCCCGAGTCATTCTGCAGGACGAGAGCGGGCCGTTTGCCGCGTTGTTCCGAACCCCGGCCAGGGTCGAAATCCACCATCCAGATTTCGCCCCGGAGCGGAGACGGAACGTTACTCATCGAGAAGGGCTTCTGCCTGGATCGCGAACAGGTCTTCGATGTCGTCCTCTGCCGGGCCAGCAGCTAGGACGTCATAGGCCTCCTTGAGGCGTTCCTTCACGGACTTTACAGCTTTCTCTGCGATGGCTTCCTGCACAAGGCGATTCATGCTGATTCCTTTCCGGGTGGCCATATTCCTCGCCGCCCGATAGACACGGTCCGGCAAGCGAACGGTGAGCGCATGGTCCATCTCGTAGCCCCTCCTGTGACACCACAAGATGATACCATTTATGGACCCGTCGCTTTCAGGCCCCCAGCAACTCCATCACCTTCCCCACCGCCTCTCCCGGCGGCACGAGCTGCTTCTCGCGGTCGCGGCGCAGGGAGACCTCGACCTTGCCGTCCGCCAGCGATTTGGCGCCGACGGTCACCCGGACGGGGATGCCGATGAGGTCGGAGTCCTTGAACTTGACGCCGGGGCGCTCGTCGCGGTCGTCGAAGAGGACGTCCACTCCTTTTTCCTGGAGTTGGGCGTAGAGATCCTCGGCCGTCCTCTTGACCTCGGCGTCCTCGGGGTTGACGGCGATCAGCAGCACCTCGAAGGGCGCCAGGGGACGGGGCCAGACGATGCCGTCCTTATCGTGGTTCTGCTCGATGGCGGCGGCCACGGTGCGGCCGATGCCCAGGCCGTAGCAGCCCATGATCATCGGACGGTCGTTCCCTTCTTCGTCCGTGAAATTGCAGCCCAGCTTCTCGGAGTACTTGGTGCCGAGCTTGAAGATGTGTCCCACCTCGATGCCCCGGAACAGCTCGAGCGTGCCGTCGCAGCGCGGGCAGGGATCGCCCCCGGTCACCAACACCAGGTCGGTCCAGTCGGAGAGGTCCACGTCCCGTCCCCAGTTGACGTTGACGTAGTGGGCGTCCCCCTTGTTGGCGCCGGTGACGAAGTTGGTGAGGCCGCGGATCGACTCGTCGGCCACCATCGGAACGTCCTTGAGGCCCACCGGGCCGGCGAAACCCACCGGCGCGTTCGTCGCCGCCCGCACCTTCTCCTCGCTGGCGAGCGCCAGGTGCTCGACGTCGAAGTGGTTGAGCAGCTTGACCTCGTTGATCTCCCGGTCGCCGCGGATCAGCGCCGCCACCAGACCCTTCTCGGTCTCGTAGATCAGCGTCTTGACCAGCCGCTTGGGCGACACCTTGAGGAAGCGGGCCACCTCCTCGATGGTGTGCTTGCCGGGTGTGGCGACCTCCTTCATCTCCTGCTGCGGATGAATGTCAGCGCCTGCCGGAGGCTCCACCTTGCGGGTCTCAGCCTTCTCGACGTTGGCGGCGTAGCCGCACGAGGGGCAGCGGACGACGGCGCTCTCGCCCGTGTCGGCCACCACCATGAACTCGTGAGAGGCGGAGCCGCCGATGGTGCCGGTGTCCGCCTCGACCATCGTGTAGTCGAGCTGGCAGGCCTCGAAGATCTTGCAGTAGGCGGCGCGCATGGCCTCATAGTCCGCGTCGAGCGCCTCGGGGGTGGCGCCGAAGGAGTAGGCGTCCTTCATCAGGAACTCGCGGCCGCGCATCAGGCCGAACCGGGGCCGGATCTCGTCGCGGAACTTGGTCTGGATCTGGTACAGGTTGAACGGGAGCTGGCGGTAGCTCTTGACGTCCCGCCGCAC
>Ga0134121_10000289_pt1 | contig 59541 bp, 56 predicted proteins | sample KB301_FD_96463 | JGI IMG/M metagenome (GOLD analysis project Ga0134121, IMG submission 96463) | Terrestrial soil microbial communities without Nitrogen fertilizer from Kellogg Biological Station, Michigan, USA - KB3-0-1 | ecosystem: Environmental > Terrestrial > Soil > Unclassified ...
GGCCTATCTTGCCGACATCCTCGAATCTTGCGACGCAATCACGGCGGCAACGCTAAACCTCAGCCTTCAGGATTACCAACGAAGCCGTCTCGTCCGATCCTCTGTCGAACGGGAGTTCATTATCATTGGTGAAGCGATGGCCGCTCTTGCCCGGATTGCTCCAGAAACGTTTAACTCGATCACACGAGCGCGACGGATTATCGACTTTCGCAATCAGTTGACGCACGAATACCCAACCGTGGATGACGCTCTCGTTTGGGCCATTATTGAAACAGACGTCCCAGTTCTTCAGGCTGAATCTGCCGACCTAATCCAAAAATTCGAGAAAGAGGATGAGGACCGCTGAACCTCGCCTCTTACCAGCAGACTCTCCTCAGACAATCACCGAGCGCCCTATCGGGCGTAGACAATAATGAGGATACACACCCCCATCCCGGCATGTCACTGCGCGCGCTAGCGCGCGTGGAATTGTGTGACGGGTTGATTCTCAATGAGTTGATTGCGCTGTTTTTGGCTTGGTAAAGCCAAATTCGTAAATGCTGTCGCCTACCGGCCTTGGGAGCAGGAGGTCGGAGGTTCGAATCCTCTCGCCCCGATTTAGCTGCTACATGCGCGCTTGATGCAACGCGGCTACCGCTCGTCACGGATGGCGTTAAGGGTAGAATCGGGTACTTTCGGGACAGTCCTGAATAATCTCTATTGGGAGCATGAGAATATGTTTAAACGAGATTTCTACGAAGCCTACGCGATCTATGCGGACCAGCCGACACAGCTGGGAATTGCAACCGAGATGAAACCAGGTCTGGTTCCGCGGATATTCAACGTGGTTCAGTCCGAATACGGCGACGCGATTTGCCGAGTGCGGACAAGCGATCCCACGACAGATTGCACCGTCATTCAACTGACAGCAGGCACTTACAGGATCGCCGGCTTTTCGATTCTCACGATGGACAATCCCAACGTTACCGATCCAAAGCAGCCGGGCTGCCCTCCCGTGCTCAAAGTCGCGAATAAGTTTGCAGGTTACGCACTGGTTTACAACGCGGACACTCCGCCGAAAGCTGCCGCAGACATGACATGGGCGATAGACATAGGCAGTGTGTCTCAGGCCTACGATTCGGCGCCAAGCCTCTTCGACGTGGTCGTTGCATTTACGAAGACCACCCACATTTCCGTCGGCCATCAGTGCACATATAAACCGGGGGGAACAGACAGGGTCTATATCCGTATTGCAACACAGGATTCTCTCTTTCACACGTTCGCGAAAGTGTCGATCTTCAAGATTGGGTAGCGTTGATCAGCGACAATTCGAACTCCCGGCCGCGGGAAAAAGTAATTGACGCTGGACATAGCGAACGCAGCGGTGTCGAACCGATAATCCGGGGTGCGCTGCCCCGCGGGCAGACTAGGATCCATCGATTGATTCGGGCGTTGTGCAGGACCAGCTCCGATATTGGCCTGGTCAACACTGAGATTTACTGTAAATGGAGCACCGGTCTGCGCGATCCAGATCGGATTCACACGCCATCCAGAAAACACGGCCTCGCGAAAACCACCGGCATTCTTCAGGAAGGACAACTCGTAGCCGCCTGGCGACAAATTGATTTTGATGGTCAAAGCTCGACCTCGCCCATTCCCCTCCAGAACCGAACAAGTTGTAAACATCTTGAGGGAAGTTGGCCTCCGACTCGGTTGGGCCTGGACTGGACGCATCGTCCATTGATCGCGATAGGGTAGGTAACCGCCAGTCCTCATAGCGTAAGAGTATTGTAAAAAACCTTGTTCGGCGACAACCGAACGCTACCGCCATTCGGCAGCGGACGCCCCGCAGACAACGAGAGTTCATCATCATTGGTGAAGCGATGGCCGCGCTTGCACGGATTGCTCCAGAAACGTGTAACTCGATCACGCGGGGCGTACGCGTCAAGCTTCTTACAGTGGATGCCGGCCGTCCCACCCGCAGGCAGGTGTTCCAATTATCTGCTTGCAGAAGGGGCCGAAGAGGAAGTGGTTCTCTTCAAGTTTTCATCAGTACGAAGACGTAAGAGGGCGGGGACGTCCTCCACAAGCTTGTCCAAGGGCTCAAAGCCGTAGTACGGATCACCATTGATCACTATTGCCGGAAGAGTCTCCTTGAGTCCGTAAATACTTCTCAGGCAGTGGATCGCCTCAAGGTCCAGGTTGTAATCGAAGGAGTAAATCCTGAGATCGGGAAACTCATCGTGTAGAGCCGTGAGGACAAAGCCCATCTTCGTGCAATCAGGGCAATGACTTTCATCGCCGTAAAAGTAGACGATGAAAGTCGGGTGGTACTCACACTTGGCGCTAATATTCTTCATTAGAAGATACTCCCGGATTTCAAGGAGGGAGTATTGCTTCTTCAAATTTAAGATATCGGGATTGTTTACTCTGTTTTGCTCCTCCGCGATGGCGAGCTTCTCAGCAAGATCGCCAATGTCTTTGGAAATTGTGGTGTTCTTGACCACATTTTTGCATGACGTCTCAGCGAGTAGTGCGGACTGGGTTTCAGAAGCGAGGATGTCTAAGGCAAGCCGGTCCTGAATAGTTTGGATTTGACTGAGACGCCTCTGGGAAAAGAAGTTGGAGATAGCGAGAGCGGTCGCAAAAATTGCCGTGGTTATAAGGAAGGCGAAGATGTACTTGCGGCTTCCTTGCATTACTTCCAGCTAATGGGCTGGCGCAGGATTGTACTATAAGCGGCTTTGGCGAGCCAGAACGGGACAATGAAGATGTACAGGGTGAGGTAAAAGAAAACATCCTTACCAAACTTCGCCTTGCCGTTCGTCAGCTGCAGGGCGAAGTAGAGGATAGAGAGAGAAAGAAAGACTGTTGTGATCGTAATCCAGACCACCGTGCTCGTATTGATGCCAAACCAGTTAACAGCGAGGCGTGGCATACCAAGATTAAATCCCACCGCCTCGTACTTTGCTACATGCACAGGAATTTTCCGCAAAAGTGTCCAGAGGAGGTTTAGCGAGGCGTAAATTGTCGAAAAAATGGAGAAGGTGGCGATGGGCAAGATAAACATGCCAATGTCTCCGTACTTGCGATTGAAGACCATCTCCCGGTAGTCAATCACGTTATTTAGAAACCCATAAGTCCAACGTACACGCTGTTTGTACAATGCCTTGAGAGTTGCTGGGCCGACGGTGTACACGAAAGCGCTGTGTGAATTTGCAATCTTGTATCCACGCTTCTGAAGTCGGAGGGCCATCTCCATATCTTCAGTGTGGTGTGCATGCTTGTAGCCGCCGACTTCCTTGAAAACCTTAGTGCGAAAAATAGAGAAGGGGCCAGGGGTAACGTATAGGGAGTCCATCGAGGCAAGGACTCTTCTAAGAAAGACGCCCCAGCTGTACTCAACTCTCTGCACATACTGAAGTACGCTCTTGGGGTCGTGAATCCTAATCGCCGGTGTGACAGCCATTGTTTTAGGGTCGCCGAACAGAGGAATGATTCTCCTTAGAGCATCCGGCGAGACGAAGGAGTCTGCATCGAGGCAGCCGACGAGCTCGGTTTCAGTCTTCCCGAGAGCGAAGTTAAGCGCGGTGTGCTTACCGCTATTCTCCTTTTTGAATATTTCTATATTTTTATGATTCTTGTATTTGGCGAGAGATTTTTCGGTACCGTCGGTGGAACCATCGTCGACGATCACAATGTGGAGTTTGTCCTTGGGGTAATCGAGAGCGAGGACTGAGTCGATGGTCTTCGCTACTGTAAGCTCTTCGTTAAAGCACGGCACGATCACCGTTATTGTCGGGAAGTGCTTTAGGTCGGTGCCAATGCTCTCACGCTCGCGCTCAAGCTCCTCTCGGACCTCGAAGAACGTGATCAGGATAAAGATCTCGAAAAACAGCGAGACGAAAAGACAGATATAAAGAGAAAGAGTAGCAAGATCCACTAAGTACCCCCAATTGAATGAAGAGCGGCACGTGGACTGCCGTTGCGGCGGAAGAACGCTAAAGTGAGATCTGTCTCTGTACCTGCCGAGTATTTGTCAATATTTTCAGTAGTTTGCCCGAGCCTTGGGCCTGCCCGTCAACCTGCAGATGTGGAACCGCGTGCCCACGCTTTGCCGCATTTGAGCAAGTCATGACTCCAGTTTCAGTGCCGCACCGTTTGGATACAGGATCCCTACCGGAGAGACTCGCATTGCAGCACCACAGCCATTGCCATCCGCCGCAACACGCTTGGGGTCACCTTTCTGTTGGAAGCTCCAGATCGATTTGACGCCTGGATGAACCGACTTCTCACAGAAGAGCAACTCCTGGCCAACGGACGCGTGACGAACATCATGGTCCCGCAGTATGGCTCGGGCCACGGCAATTGTTTGTTCGGTATCGTCTGTCGTTTCACCGAAGCGCCACTTACGGTTTGCGTTGCGCTCGTATCGCTGAATGATTTCCCCGGGTGAACCTTGAAAACCGCGAATGCCTTCCGCGTACCAACGACGGACGTCGGCGGGTAGCAGATTCTCCACCTGCTTGCCGATCACGTCATCGGTCGACAATCCGGCGAAACACGCAACCGCTCGTTCCTTGATTCCCATCATGACGTGCCACCAGAGGCCGACGGAAATCCTATCTCAACTATCAAGCGTCGAGAAGTGCACGCGGCGATCTGAGCGAGCCGTATTACGGCTGCCGATCGAATGGCAACCACGGCTGCCATTCGCCCGGGAGCACTTCTACGGGACACCGCCAACGTCAAGTGGGACGACTTTCTCAGAACTTTGTGGCAGTTATGAGAAACAACCGATTCGCTGAGCGTGTCATGGGTATTCGTATCCGATTGGCAAATGGAAGACACGACGTTCACTAACATTGACAGTTAAAACCTTATAACCTATATTTCATCCAACATCTGTGGGAAGGACCACCAACAACCTCAGAGTATCGTAGCTGAGGTAATCCATGGAGACAGCTCGGATGGTCCGGTCTCATGATTTAGGATCTTTCTTTGATCTCGCTCCCGAGCTTCTTTGCGTTTCCAATCTCGACGGACGGTTTGCTGCCGTTAATCCAGCGTGGGAGACGACGTTGGGATCCCCCGCCAGTACATTTCTCGATGCACCCTGGATAAGGTTTGTTCATCCACATGACCGCGTCCGGTCCGCCGCGGAATTGGTCCGGATGAAGACAGAACGAACGTGCCTGAATTTCGTCAATCGATACATATGTGCAGACGGGAACTATCGCTGGCTTTCCTGGAATGCGAAGTCCTATCCGGAATCCCAACAAATCTTCTGGGCGGCCCGGGATATTACAGCGACAGGCTGGGCTGAACGAGCTGTTTTAACACTCGATCTTGAAAGCCAGGTCCGAACGGGCACAAAGCAATGGCAGAATGCGGTCGCTGCACTGAAACAGCAGCTTGCCGCACGGAGCATCGCAGACGAGGCGCTCCGCGAGACCCACGAGCTACTTCGTTCCATTATCACCGCGTGTCCGCATGCCATTATTGCTGTCGACGCAGATCGCAATGTCCGCTTGTGGAATCCTTCAGCTACAAAACTCTTTGGCTGGACTGAGGATGAGACCTTGGGGCAGCCTGTTCCGTTTGTGCGGGAACAACAGCGCAAGGTTTCTGACGACTTCAATCAACGCGCTTTAGCCGGTGAAGCATTTACGGAGTTTGCCGTGGAACGGACGCGTCGTGACGGCACCAAGCTGGATCTGCTGATGTCGACAACTTCCACCATGACCGCTTCCGGCACAGTCGATGGTTTCATCACCGTAGCGACAGACCTCACGGAGTTCAAGAAGCTTGAGCAGCAGTTTCTTCGAACGCAGCGCCTGGAGGGACTCGGCAAACTCGCCAGCGGGATTGCCCACGACCTCAACAATGTTTTGGCGCCCATAAGCATGTCTTTGGAACTGATCCGCATGAAGTCCCCGGATGCGAGTGTTCACCAGACTCTCGATACGCTGGCGACCTGCGTCCAGCGTGGGGCCGGACTCATTCGGCAAATCCATACGTTTGCCCGAGGTGTGGAAGGGGAACGAATTCCTCTCCAAACGCGTCACCTGCTGCAGGATACGCAGCACGTCCTGGAGCAAACCCTTGCCAAGTCCATCACGATTGCGTGCAATATCTCCCCCGATCTGTGGGTGGTCATCGCCGATGCCACCCAGATTCACCAGGTGCTGATGAATCTGTGTGTCAATGCCCGGGATGCGATGCCCGATGGCGGCACTCTGACGATACGCGCGGAAAACGTGACGTTGGATGAGAGGTACATCCAGATGAGCAAGCAAGGTCGGCCCGGGACATACGTGATGGTGGAAATAAAGGACAATGGGGTCGGCATCCCAGCCGACGTGAGCGGGAAGATTTTCGAACCCTTTTTCAGCACTAAAGATGTGGGCAAAGGCACCGGACTCGGCCTTTCAACCGTCGCGGCCATTGTTAAAAACCATGGCGGCTTCATTAATCTCTACAGCGAACTCGGTCGCGGTACGTCGTTCAAGATCTATCTCCCTGCAGTTCCCAGCGAGAAAGTAGCGCAGGCAGCGGGGGCTGAGGCATTGCCATTCGGAAACGGTGAATTGATCCTTATCGTGGACGATGAAGCAGCGGTTCGTGACCTCTCAAAGATCGTTTTGGAAACACACGGCTATAAGGTCATCACCGCTGCAAACGGAGCCGAGGGTCTTGCGACCTATGCTGAGCACCAAAAAGCTATCCGCGTTGTCGTTTCCGACACCGACATGCCCGTGATGAATGGCGCAGCAATGATGAGTACTATCCAAAGAACTGATCCGGGGGCACGCCTGATTGCGGCCAGCGGTCTGTCTGGCGAAGGCTCGCCAGATGCCCAGCTAATCGAAGCTATCTTCCGGCTACCCAAGCCTTACACCGCGGCTCAGTTGCTGCGCGCCGTACGGGAAATGATTGACGCGCCCTAGTTCTGGCGAACAGATTGAAGAAACGCCATACGGGCCGCCTATGAGCTCCTTGCAGAGGCCGCCGCTAGAGACGTTCCATGAAAAATCACATTTCCCGGCGAAGGCTGATTGCCTTCTTCAACCCAGGCTCGAGATGCACGGATACCGGCTGATTGGAAAGGTCGCCGCCGACGCCTTCATCTTTTTTCGGCTACGTTTATCGGACGGACTCCAGCACGGCTGCTGGTGATTGCACGAGGTTACCTGACCATTCGCAACGTTATAGGCTTCGCTTTATACACGCGACAGGAACTGAAATGGCGGCGGACATAATTTGGAAATGCCAATGCGGTATGGAATGGAAGGCGGACCTTCAGGCGGACGGTCAGCGAAGCGTCTACTTCTGCAACTGCGGCAACCGCCACGAGGTTGCCGGTACTGTCATTGGGCTTTACTGTCTTCCTTCCGCTCGCGCATCAAGGCCCGTCCTGTGGAAAGAAGTGGCGGCTGTAGAGCGGGTTCAAATCTATGCGCGTCGTTCCCGTGTTGATCGATCGCAGGATCCGGATTAACACGACAGTGACTACGCGATTCACTGCCGCCAACAATCTTTTGCGCTCAGCGACGCAAAGTTATGGTCTCCAGGGAAGGCTGAGCCTCGGCCGATTGCACCAGACTCAAGCGCCGATACAAAAAGGGACGGAGCCAAACAGCTTCGTCCCTTTTGTTCCAACGAGCAAAAGAGGCCAGCACCAACGTCGCTGGCCAAGACAGTAACGTTGGGTGAAAGTAACCCACTCCGCGCATTCTGTCCAGCAGAATGTATTTTATAAACAACACTGTCTTGTTTACACTTCGATATTGTCCGCCATTGGTAGCCGGCCAACCTGCGCTATCGCTTCCAGCTTGAGTTCTGAACGGTTTCACGAGGGAAACGGATCGTGGCGAACTCTCCTTTCCGTCTTATTATCGATCGGAATACCGCGATGGCTTTCTCGCGCAATAACGTCACGCAGGAGTGTACGAGATGAAGCAGGGTGAAGTTCTGTGTGTGACGCCTCACACTGCGGTTGATCACGTCATTGAAATCGATGCGTTTACAGCAGGGACTACGTTCCGGGCAATGTCTTCCAACTTCTTTCCAGCAGGCAAAGGGATCAACGCCGCCGTGGGTGTCGCGACGTTAGGGCATCAGTCCAAGGCAACTGGCTTCGTCGGCGAATTGAATAAGGATCTCTTCAAGATGCTCAACGATGATCGTGTTCAAACATCATTCATCGTTGTGCCGGGACGAACTCGAACCAACGTCACGATATCGGAACACAATCCGTCGAGAGAAACGCACATTCAAACTGCAGGATTCTCAGTCGATGATGAAGCCGTTCTACAGCTTCAGCAACTGATCGCCGCGACAGTGTCGAAAGACCACGTTGTCGTTCTTGGGGGCAGCGTTCCGCCAGGAACTGCCCCGCAGTTCATGTCACAACTCGTGTCTTTGTGCGTAAAGAGCGGCGCATACGTGATCCTCGACTCGAGTGGCGAAGCACTCCTGGAAGGACTGAAAGGACGCCCCCACATGATCAAGCCCAATATCTCGGAACTTCAGGACATTGCGCCGGGGGCAGATTTATCCAACGAAACAGCGATCATTGCTTCGGCAAAACGGGCCCTGGTGGACGGACCCGGACGAATCGTCGTGTCAAGGGGAAGCCTCGGTCTCCTAATGATAGATAACCCGCGTGGAGAAATATGGTCTGCGCGAGTCGATATCGGCAAACAAAACGTCACAACGAGCGTGGGATCCGGCGACGCGGTCGTCGCCGCATTCGCGGTTAAGCGTCTGGAAAATGATTCGCCCCAGGAGACCATTCGTCTCGCCGCAGCTTGTGGGGCAGCAAATCTGCTAAACCGCCCGCCGGGACGATTTCGAACCGAGGATGTTGAAGCACTTCTTCCGCAGGTCATCGTTACTCGCCTATACGTGTGAGGGCCCAGGACATTGCTCCATACGAATACCTCCTCTGGTGTTTTCAGCCAGCGGCCACCAGGTTCTTCCCGACGCTGATCGCCATCAACTCCGACGGTTTACCGGTGATAGCGTGCTAAAAGACCGTCAATGATGCGACGACGCACATTCAAGATGGCTCGCTGTTAAGGGCTTTGCTTTACGAAGCGGTTGCGACTGACGGTTGTGATATTAAGAAACGGATATGGAATTGGATCCAATGGAATCCGCGAACTCTGCGGTCGAAGACACGAGTGTGCAGCGCGATCGCAAGGCCGCGCGCCTTTCGAACTGGGTGGCCATTACTGTCGCGCTCGTGGCAACGTTTCTCGGTGTGTGCAAAGTCAAGGACGACAACATTGTTCAGGCGATGCAGCAGGCTCAGGCCGACAAAATTGATCACTGGGCATTCTACCAGGCCAGAAATTTGCGGGAGGAGGTGGCGAACGCCACCGCGAGCGAACTTCGGTTAGCCGCTGCCGGTGCTGGTGCCGCACAGCAGGCCTCGTACCGTGAAACGATTGCCAGTTATGAAGCACTGGCCGCCGATCAGGCCAAGAAGAAGGAAGAAGTCCGCGCGCAGGCCGAAGAGGACCAGAAAGCGTATGACGCGCTCAACTATCGTGACGACCAATTCGATTTGTCGGATGCACTGGTGGCCATCGCGATATCACTGCTGGCGGTGACAGCCCTGACCCACAAGCGATGGTTGTTCTGGGTAGCGATTGTCCCGACAGCGTTCGGTGTACTGTTTGGGCTGGCAGGACTCATGGGGTGGCACTTCCACTCGGATACGATCGCGCGGCTGCTGTCATAAGCATCTCGGCATAGAAAGGAGAGTCGGCCGCCACCACCGGCAACTTTGGGAATATTGACGCAAATGTAACGGGATTTTCGGCCGCTCCTTTTGTAAATTGGATGTCGAAACAACTCTTGCTTTTCGCCTGAGCGTTATACGGCCTCAACCAAAAGGAGATAAGTGAATGAACCCCGATAATGGACGTTTTGTCTGGTACGAGAACCTGGCCAAGGATCCTGCGGCGGCAATCGATTTCTACACAGATATTCTGGACTGGAAGACCCAGCCATTCGGCGAAGACAATGATTATGTGATGTGGGTTGGAAACCAGGGCCCCCTCGGCGGCGTTATAAAGCTCCCGGAGGAAGCAACAAAGATGGGCGTGCCGCCAAATTGGATGTCGCATGTTCTGGTTGAGAACGTCGATACGACGGCATCGCTGGTGAAGGAACTCGGAGGGAAGGTCCATAAGGAACCTGAGGATATTCCTACGGTAGGCCGCTTCGCCGTCATCGCAGATCCTCAGGGCGCGTCCATCTCGATCTTCAAGCCAACGGCTTTCATGGCTCTCCATGACACTTCAAAGGCGGGAGAGTTTTGCTGGAATGAGCTCATGACGAGCGATATTGCCGCTGCCTTCGATTTCTATTCAAAAATATTCGGATGGAAGATTCTCCAGGACATGGACATGGGACCCATCGGAACTTACCGCGTGTTCGGGCTGGGAGAAAAACAACTGGGCGGCATGATGACGCTGCCCAAGGGCGCTCCCATGCCCCCCATGTGGATTTATTATATAGAGACACCCGACCTCGAGGCTGCGATGGCCCGCGCCACCCAAAAAGGCGCGACGGTCATGAACGGTCCAATGGACGTGCCGGGCGGGCGCATCACGCAATTCGCGGATCCTCAGGGCGCGGTGTTCGCACTGCATCAGGCAGCAGCGAAATAGACACGTAGCGGGACAGCATTGTCTTTGATCGAGCTCTGTCGCGGCAGGCATTATTTCAGGGTGACACAGCGGTGGGTCACCCTGATCTAGAGATGCGGTTGCCTTCGGCGTTCCGGACCCTCCCAGGACGGCGCTTTCGGGAGTTCAGTCAAGATGGACCGTATTTCCGCAGCCAGCGATTTAAAGCTCAGCGGTTTATCCAGAAGTCTGTCTGTTTGTCGGAACCGGACTCCCTTGAACCCACCGCTCATAAAAAGCACCCGCACGTCACCATCGCGAGACTTGAGTGCGCGGCGAACAAATTCCGGGCCGGTTATTTTCGGCATCAAGATATCCGACAATACCAATTTTATGGAATGGTTTGTCTCCACCAGTCGGATTGCTTCCTCAGGATCGGTTGTACCGAACGTCGTGAAGCCTGCCTGACTCAGGAAGGTCGTGGTCAGATCGACAATCTCCTGATTGTCGTCGATTACCAGAATCGCAGAGTCGATCCTATGCATTGTGATGGGTCCTTTGTTAAGAACGGCAAAGTATCACAGCCAGGGACTGGACCATTCAAGAAGGATGCAGCTCCTGCTGCTTCGGGCAGGAGTTCGAACTTGAACCACGCTCGAAATACTATTGAAGCTGCGCTTTCCTTCATCCACCGCTGCAGGTCCTGCTCGATATCGGCAAGTGCTTCCACTGAATCCATTCGAGATGCCTTCCCTGTTTTCCGAAAAGCAAGAGGATCGGCGAAAGCCAAGCGTCCCGATATCCACAGGATACGTCTAACAGGAGGAGCGGGCGTATCAGGTCCTTGACCCAATTTTAAAAATCAACTTGAGAGGCATAGGGAAGGTTCTTGCTCCGCGTGAAATCCGACACGGGCGCGAAGACGTAAAAAATGCCCTTGATCGCCATGTCCCTTCCCTCTCACTGATCGTTGTTCACGGCCGTTGGATTAGTTCCAGACGGTTACCTGCTGGATCGATAGCGATTCCGATGACCATGCCGGTGTTCCCGTATGGCCGCGGGTCGCCGTTCATGGACCCGCCGGCGGCCTTGATAGCTGTGACCGTCGCAGTCATGTTCTTCACGTTGAGGATCACGTGGGCGATCGGATCCTTCAGATCGTCGGAGTCGCGATGCATGATCACGATGGGCTCGCTTTTGTTTGCCTTTGCCGCGTCGACCGTCGCACCGAAATTCACAAAGATTTCCGGGCCGCCCGCAGCGTCAATCCGGTTAACTTCCTGCATGCCGAACGCGGCCTGATAGAACTTCGCCAGCGCCACGGTATCTTTCGCGCCGAGGCGCACCGAGTTCAGCGTTACTTGTGCGTGCGCGGCGCTCGCAAGGAGCAGTGCTGCGCACACAACGATTGCAGTCGTGTGGGTTGTCTTCATCAAAGTCTCCAAATAGCAGCCGGATTCCGCCTCAATTGATAAACCGGACGGCATAGCGGGGAGTACCGCCCGGCTGCCGGCGACTATAAAGCATGACTCCGGCGGGATCACCGGTATTTTCATCCAATCGGGATTTTCCGCGCCATGAGTGGACTCCATTCAGGACGAAACTCCTCTCTGTCCCCGGTTTCCCCACACCCCTGATTCCCAGAGCTGGCGAAAGCCGTAGTCTTGCGGCGGCAATCTTTGAGAGAATTGCCCGTCATGCGTATGTGGTATTCGAGCATCCGGTTCGCCTTCGTGGCTCTCGCCGCCACTGTCGGCCTTCTGGGCGGGCAGCAGGGGCAACCCGCGAGCACGGAGCAGATCTACCGCGGGACCCCAGGTTCGGCGTCACTAGTCGCCGATGAAAGCGATGTTGTTCTGCCGGCGTCGGGCAGAATTGACGAGCGGCCGTTCTTTTCGTCACGCCGGTACCCCACGATCGCTTATTCCGATCGCCCTACGACCGACATTGCGGGTGACCTGGCGCGCAGAGTGGCCGAGGGCACTGCGCATCTTACCTTCGACAAAACGAACGGTTACCTGATATCGGTCCTGGAAGCGCTCAAAATACCCGCCGAATCGCAGGCTCTGGTTTTTTCGAAGACGAGCCTTCAGTCGCACTACATCAGTCCATCGAATCCCCGCGCAATTTTCTACTCGGACAACGTCTCCGTCGCCTTCATCCGCAATGCGCCCCTTCTCGAAATTGCCGCGCTGGACCCGCAGCAGGGTGTCGTGTTCTACCTGGTCGAACAGCATGCCGCGGAGCATGCCCAGATTACGCGAAGCGACTCCTGTCTTTCGTGCCACGAGACCCACAACAGTCTGTACATCCCGGGTATGCTCGCGCGCAGCATGGGCGTTGGCACCGGGGGCGAGACCAGACCGGAGTTTGGCAACTTTCTTTCGGACCACCGCAGCCCCTTTGCGGAACGATGGGGTGGCTGGTTCATTACGGGCAACACCGGCTCTGCCCGGCACATGGGAAATGTGATGCTTGAAGATAACGGCACATCCTCCCGGGGTGCCGGAGTGCCCAGGCCGCTGGAGTCGCTTGACGGCAAGTTCGATCTTGCGGGCTATCCGTCGCACTATAGCGACGTCGCCGCAGTCATGGTTCTCGATCATCAGGTGGGGATGACAAACCTGCTAACCCGCGTCGGATGGGAGGCGCGCATCGCGCTCGATCGCGAAGCGAAGAATCCGCAGGAGAAGGACGCAGCCGAGCGGCTGATTGCTGCGGACTCCCGCGAACTTGCCGATTACATTCTCTTCGCCGACGAAGCGCCGCTGCCGGGGAAATTTGAGTCCACCTCTGGATTTCAGACGATGTTTGAATCCCTGGGTCCAAGAGACAAGCGAGGCCGCAGCTTCCGGCAACTGGACTTTGGGAAACGGCTCCTGCGTTATCCCTGCAGCTACATGATTTATTCCCCCGCCTTCGACGCGCTGCCCGGCGCCGCTAAAGACGCGGTTTACACGCAACTCTGGGCCATACTTTCCGGCAAAGATAAGGCTTCCAGGTATTCGAAGCTCTCGACTGCCGACCGCGCCGCCATTGTGGGCATTCTTCTGGACACGAAGCCGGGCCTGCCGTCGTATTTCAAATCGCTAGAGAAGTAGGAAGATTCGCGCTAACGAAATCCTGAGCGGCTGCTTATGCCTTCCTTAGGTCGCTGCCTCTAACCTTGAAGTTGTATGCGACTAAAGGGATTTGAGGAAGCTGCATCCGAGGGCGTGCCTCCTGTATCGAACGAAGATTCGGAACACCTTCAGATCAATGTCCTCTTTACAACTCGGCGGGAAACGCAATTCGCGTTGAAACGAGCGGCTGAACTGTCGGAGGGGCTGAACGCGGAGATTGTGCTGATTGTGCCGCAAATCGTTCCCTTTCCACTCGAACTCGACAACCCGCCGGTTCCACTGGACTTCGCCTCACATCAACTCTCTTCCCTGACGGAATCCATTGGCGCGGATCTGGACAGTCGTATCTATCTCTGTCGCGATGGCCTCCAAATTTTCCTGCATGTTCTGCGCGCAAACTCTGTCGCAGTCGTCGGAGTGAGCAGGCGCTGGTTCTTCAGCAGGTCCGAACGCCTTGCCCGGACTCTGCGTCGTCGAGGGCATCAAGTCATTTTGGCGAAGCGCTGCTGAATTCCAGAGTGTCATCGTCGACACGAGATATATGCGCCGGAGTTTATCGGCTACATGGAAATAGACCCACGAATGGCCGAGAGTAACCTCAAAGAAACCGGAGCGCTTTGCGTCACATTCAACCAGAATCCCTCTTGCCAGCGCGTCGCTCAGATGTTCGCTGAGACAGCAAGTGTCCCCCCGCGGCGACGTCACCGGCCAAGTCGACCGTATCCACAGCGAGTTCGAATTGGATTGTTCGACCTCGATACTGCCCCGTCCCATCATCGTTTGAACACCTGTTGATTCCACGATGTCCTCCAATTCAGAAGTTGTGTTAAGAGCCCGATTCCGCGGCAACCGCGGGTTTTCCTTTGACTAAGCAGATAGCTTGCCAAGCCACGGCCATCTATCTCCCAGTCTCATCGGCGGATGATTCGCATGAAAGAGCGCGACGTATCCAATCGCATACGGCCGCGTATGCGTTGAGGCACACACAATCGCTGCAGCAGTTCCGAGCGCCTTGCCCGAGCCCTGCGCAGTCGAGGGCATCAAGTCCCTTTGGCAAAGACTGCTGAACTATACTGGGGCCCGTGTGGAAGGACACCATGGGCCGGCCGGCGCGGATTCTCGCGGGTTTGATCGCCGTCGCACTCCTTACGGCCGCGTTCAACTCCGTAGGCTCCGTCAATTTGACAACGGCCGGCTTCGCCTACCTCATCACGATCTTGCTCATTGCCGCCCGCTGGGGCTTGTCAGAAGCGGTAAGCGCTTCGCTGGTAGCCGCCTTTTGCCTGAACTATTTCTTTGTGAGTCCTGTGGGAACGCTCCATGTCGCTAAAGCGGAGGACTGGGTTGCGCTGATGGCCTTTCTGGTGACGTCCCTGATCGCGAGTCAGCTCTCCGAGGTGGCGCGAAGGCGCAACGCCCAACTCGAACAACGGCAAAGTGAAATGGAACGACTCTACGCACTCAGCCGCAGCATCATGCTTACGGATACGGACCAGCCGGCGGGCCGGCACATTGCCGCCGAGATCGCCCGGATTTTCGAAATCTCCTCAGTAATGATTTACGATCAGATCAGCGGCGAAGTCTATGGAACCCAGGAACACCGGATACCGGAGATGCGCGAGAAGCTGCGCCAGACGGCAACCCACGGGGACTTCCGACACAATCGGGGCACTGGTTCGGCGATGGCGGCAATCTCCCTGGGCGGGCGCCCCATTGGCGCGCTTGCCGTTGAAAACGTGCTCCTGTCGGACTCCGCGCTGCAGGCAATGATGAACCTCACGGCAGTCGGGCTGGAGAAAGCTCGCACTCAGGATCTTGCGAGCCGGGCCGAGGCAGCGAGACAGAGCGAACAGTTCAAGTCCACGCTGCTCGACGCGGTCGCGCACGAATTCAAAACCCCACTCACGTCGATCAAAGCCGCGACGTCGGCGATCCTCACATCCCAATCGTTGACATCCGAACAGAGGCATGAACTCCTCACGATCATCGACCAGGAAACAGAACGGTTGTCGACACTGATGACGGAGGCTATTCACCTCGCGCGAGCAGAGTCCGGCAAACTTCACCTTTCAAGAAATCTACATGGAGTCGAAGAACTGGTGGGAGAAGCCTTGAAGCAGTCTGCGTCCGGCCTCAACGGCAAGCGCATTGAGACCCTGTATGCTCCGGCGATGCCCAGGGTCAATGTCGATGCCGAACTGTTCGTCGTGGCGTTGAAACAACTGGTAGACAACGCGGCAAGGTATTCGCCCGAAAGCACCCCGATTCGAATCACCGCGGAGCCATCCGCAGACTCTTTATGGATTCGCGTCCACAACCAGGGCCCTGGACTATCGGAACACGAGCGCAGCATGGTGTTCGAACGCTTTTACCGGTCGCCGGCGACCCGCGGAAAAGTTGCGGGCACCGGGATCGGGCTGTCGATCGCGCAGGACATTGTGAAAGCGCACGGAGGGTTTATGGATGTCGAGAGCGGCCCGGGAATGGGGACAGAGTTTTCGATCCGTTTACCTTTAGCCAAAGGAGACCGGCCATGAGCCAGGGCAAGATTCTTGTCGTCGACGACGACCCGCAGATTCGTCGTGTCATGCGAACAACGCTCGTCGTCCAGGGTTACGAAGTTGCGGACGCGCGATCCGGCGAAGAGGCCATCGAAAAGTTTCGCGAGGGAAAGTACGACCTGATACTGCTGGATATGAACATGTCGGGAATGGACGGCATCGCAACGTGCCGGGAAATCCGATCGTCTTCCGATGTCGCGATCGTCATGCTCACGGTGCGCGATTCGGAAAAAGACAAGGTTGCCGCACTCGATGCAGGTGCCGACGATTACGTGACGAAACCGTTCTCGACGCCGGAATTACTCGCGCGCGTACGAGCCGCGCTGCGGCGGCTTCCCAATAATCCTGAAAGCGGACCTCAGGTCGTGCGAAGTGGGGAACTGGAAGTCGATCTCCAGGCGAGGCGCGTTCGTGTCCGCGGAAACAGCATTCGGCTGACGCCTAAGGAATTCGAACTCCTCCGCTACCTGGTCTCGCATCCCAACGTTCCCGTCCCCCACATGAAACTACTCCAGGCCGTCTGGGGACCGGACTACGGAGAAGAGGTCGAGTACCTCCGCGTGTTCATCAATCAGCTTCGGAAGAAAATCGAAGCGGATCCCTCCAATCCGCAGTTCCTCCTCACCGAACCCTGGATCGGCTACCGGTTCAATATTGAAGGGTGAAAACCTTCGTCGTTGCCGGCCTCGCCTGACAAGAATTCCGGGGTCGAAAAATCACGCGATTATTGTGTATTTTTCCCCTTGATATTTTGCCCTTCATATACTGTTGGTCTACCTCAGTTACTCAACGTTGCACTGTCGGATCCTCAGTTGACGAGTCACAGAGAGATTTAAGCCTCGGAGTACCCAGTTTGATGCGTCGTTTCCCGCTTGCCTTCTGTCTTTTCCTTGCTGGTGCTGGTCTATTCGTTTCGGCAACCCCAATGTTCGCAGCCGTATCCGTCTCGCTGACGCCTCACACTGCCAGCCTGCGCACTCAGGAATTCCTGCAATTCAATGCGGCAATTTTGGGAACAACAGACCTGCGCGTGAAGTGGTATGTCAACGGCATCGCGGGCGGGAACGCCAACTTGGGCACCGTGAGCACAACTGGCAAGTACACGGCGCCGGTATCGGTTCCGGCAGCATCCGTTACCGTCAAAGCTGTCAGCGTGGCTGATCCGACGATGTTCGATTCATCGATAGTCACACTCCTGAACCCTATTCCGGTGTTGACCGACATACAGCCGCGTGCCATCAATACCGGCCTGTCCACCACGATCCATGCGTATGGGTCGAAGTTTGTTTCCGGAGCCGTGATCTATTGGGGAACGGCGCCCCTGCCGACGACGTTTGTGTCCTCGACCGAACTACGTGCTTCCTATGCACCCCCGGAACCTGCCGGAGCCACGGTAGTCCTTCGGGTGAGAAATCCGAATCCAGGCGCCGCGGATTCGGCATCGACGATAGCCATCGGTATTGCGCCGCCGATCGTCGTTTTGATCGGTCCGGCGACACTGACGCTACGGCTTGGCATGACTTATCCGTTCGGAAGTTACATTGGAAACGCCCAGGACCCGAGCTTGAAGTGGTATGTCAACGGTATTTCCGGTGGCAACGCATCCTTCGGCACCATCTCTTCGGCAGGTGTCTACACCACACCTGCAGTGCTCCCCGCGCTGAACGTCATCCAGATCAAGGTCGCCAGCGTGCAGGATCCTCGCGCTTTCGCTACGTCCACTGTGACGCTCCTCAACATGGTCCCCTCGTTCACGGACTTGCAGACTCGTTTCCCAAACACCGGCCTGGCCACAACGTTTCGCGCGTTCGGCACGAACTTCGTTGCCGGCGCGCAGATCTATTGGGGCACGGTTCCGTTAACGACGACGTTTGTGTCGAGTACGGAGTTGCGCGCCACCTATACGCCCTTGGAGGCTGCGGGCACCGTCGTTTCCCTTCGGACAAGAAATCCAAACTCTGGAGGGATCGATTCGAACCAGCAGGATGTCATCATTCAGGCGCCTGTTTCGGTCACGGTCGCTCCATCGACGGCCACGCTACGCCTCGGCACGGCCGCTCAGTTTTATCCGGTCATCCAGAACGCGCAGAATCCGGCATTAACCTGGACGGTGAACGGCATCACGGGAGGCAATGCGGCATTGGGAACGATTTCGGCTCAGGGTCTTTACACCCCTCCCGCCCTGATCCCGGCGCCAAACGTGGTCGAGATCAAGGCCGCCAGCGTCCAGGATCCTCGTGCTGCCGCGGCTTCCAGTGTGACGCTGTTGAACGCCATACCCGTGGTCTCTGGCGTCACACCGGCGCTGACGACGGTTACAAGCACTTTCACCATTAACGGCACGGGATTTGCGAGAAACGCAACGGCGACACTGGATGGTCAACCGCTCACGCTGTCGTTTGTTTCACCCACCCAGATCAATGCGGCCGGGGCGATAGCTCTCCCTTTGGGCGGCTTCGCTGTACTCGAGGTCACCAACCCGGATCCGGGCGCCTCCGTATCGCAAGCCGTGGGCATACCCGTGACTGTGCCTTCCTCCATGCTGACCTATGCGGCAGCGAGCCGCTTCCTGGAACAGGCGAGTTGGGGACCAACACCTAACGACGTTGGACACGTGATGCAGATCGGGCGCGAGGCATGGCTCAGCGAGCAGTTCAGTACTCCGGCATCCATCTACTCAGACAACATTGGCGCCATGCCAGGATTGACCAGCCTTCAATCCCAGTTCATGCGCAACGCGGTGAACGGAAGCGACCAATTGCGACAACGAGTCGCGTTTGCGCTCGGCCAGCTGTTTGTCGTATCCGGCCAGAAACTGGGGCTCCATTCACAAATGGCCCCGTACCAGCGCCTGCTTTTGTCGAACGCCTTCGCGAATTTCCGTGACCTGCTGCGCGAGGTGACGCTGTCGCCTTCGATGGGCAATTATCTCGACATGGCCAACAACGACAAGCCCTCCACATTCGCAGCCAACGAGAACTATGCGCGGGAACTGCTTCAGTTGTTCACCATCGGTCCGGGCCCTTACACCGAAACCGATGTTAAGCAGATGGCGCTTGTGCTGACCGGTTGGACCTACCCGCCTGTAACAGGAGTGGCCTCGGCCTGGCCCAATCCTCCCAACTACGTGGGACAGATGGTGGCGTTCGACAACCATCATGACACGACTGCGAAGACGATCCTCGGCGCCGCGATACCGGCAGGACAGACTGCACTCCAGGATCTGAATTCGGCTCTCGATATCGTGTTCAATCATCCTAATGTTCCGCAGTTTGTCAGCTACAGGCTGATTCAGCGGCTGGTAACCGGGAACCCGTCACCGGCTTATGTGAGCCGCGTCGCGGCCGTCTTCGCTAATAACGGATTAGGTGTTCGCGGTGATCTGCAGGCCGTGGTCCGGGCAATTCTGCTGGATCCGGAAGCCGCCACCGATGGCGTATCCGTATTGGCTCCCGACCAGGGTCATCTGCGCGAACCAGTACTCTACCTGACCACGCTGCTGCGCGGTCTCGGCGCCGTTCTCCCACAGGACACGCCGGTGGCGGAATTCGCCGATATGATGGGTCAGAAGCTGTTTTATCCGCCGAGCGTGTTCAACTACTTTTCACCTTCCTATCCGATACCGGGCTTCGGCATTCCCGGTCCGGAGTTCCAGATCCTGAATGCGTCGACCATGTTGGCGCGCGCCAATGTCGCCCTTCTCATCACTCACGGAGCCATTACGCAGTATGCATCGATCTCGTTCGATCGCTTTGACGATCTCGCAGGGAATGTACCGATGCTGCTCGACGCCATCAGCAATGCGCTGCTTCGTGGACAGATGCAGCCGGACATGCGCGCGAGCATCACCACCGCCATCAGCGGTTTGACAGATCCGTTTCAGCGTTCACGTACGGCCCTTTATCTCGTGGCGACGCACGCCCGCTATCAATCCCAGCGTTAGCTGCAAGGAGAATCCGTGACACGTATACTGACTGCAGATTCAACAACTGGCCTTTCCCGACGTAAGTTCCTTTCAACCCTTGGCGGCGCCGCGATGTTGGCCCGTTTCGGGGCGCTGAATGCGCTCGCCCAAACGACGGTCAACGATTACAAAGCGCTGGTTTGTATCTTCCTTTACGGTGGCAACGACTCGAACAATATGATCGTACCGCTGGGTAACGGCTACACCGCTTATCAGAATTCCCGCTTGAGTCTGGCTATCCCTGCGAACCAACTGTTACCGGTTTCAACGACTTCCGGCGCTGGATTCGGACTTCACCCGGCACTGACGGATCTGCATCCGCTTTGGGCACAGGGGAGATTGGCTGCAGTGGCCAATGTCGGAATGCTGGTTCGACCGACGACCCGCGCGCAATACCTCGCAGGTTCCGTTCCAGTACCTACGAATCTTTTTTCACACTCGGACCAGCAACTCCAATGGCAGTCCGCCTCGCCACAAGCTACATCGCTGACGGGCTGGTGCGGGCGCGTGGCCGACCGGATCCAGGGCATGAATGCACCGTCGGTCTTTCCGGCCGGCGTCGCCGTGGGCGGTAACAGCCCGCAATTGGTGGGCGCTACAACAAATCAAACCACGGTAAGCGAAGGCGCAGCGCTGTTGGGTAACGACGGCTCGCCGCTGGCAACCTTGAAGCTCAATGCGCTGCAGGAAATGCTTCAGTTTGATTCGGGACTGGCCGTCTACCAGGCCGCCAGCCAAACCATGAAGGACGCACTGGCGGTCGTTCAACTGCTGGATGGAGCGCTTCGCGGCGCGCCGCCGCTCACAACGCCATTCCCATCCACTGGTCTAGGCGTACAACTGGCGCAGGTGGCCCGTATCATTCAGGTTCGCAGTGCTCTCGGTATGCGCCGGCAGATCTTCTTCATCAGTCAGGGTGGTTACGATACGCATCAGCCCCAGGCGGGCATCCACTACGGATTGATGTCAGAGCTTGGAATGGCGATGAGTTCCTTCAATAACGCGCTCGACTCGCTCGGTGTGGCCGGTCAAGTGTCCACATTCACGGAAAGTGAGTTCAGCCGCACGCTGATGCCGAACACGTCCGCTGGAACGGATCACGCCTGGGGCGGGCATTGCCTGGTGATGGGTGGGAGCGTTGCAGGCGCGAACCTTTACGGCACGTTCCCAACACTCGCGGTGGGCGGCCCCGACGACGCGGGCACCCGTGGAAGCTGGATTCCGACGACTTCAACCGATCAGTATGGAGCCACGATGGCGCAATGGTTCGGAGTAAGTCCCGCAGACTTGGGAACCGTGTTCCCGAACCTTGCGAATTTCACGACGAAGACGCTGCCATTTCTGCCGGCAACGTAATAGTTCAGCCGTAGCGGAGCTCTCCCGAAGGTGGCGATGCGGTTGCCGGATCGAAGCGCCTGAGCCCCGCGGCTTGCAGCAGCACCAGCATGATGTAGTGGGGATTGAGCAGCAGGTAGCGCCGCCACAATCGCCGCGGCTCAAGTAGCAGCCGAAAAAGCCATTCGAGGCCCGCTCTCTGCACCCGCGGCGGCGCTTGCGCGACGTGGCCAGCGTGAAAGTCGAATGCCGCACCGACGGCCAGGAGAGGCATTGGCAAAAGATTCCGGTACTCGTAAACCCACACTTCCTGCCTTGGGCATCCCAACCCGGCTAAAACAAGGCGCGCGCCGCTATCGGTGATGGTCCGGGCGACTTCCTTCTGCTCGTCGACAGACAACTGGCGGAAACGGGAGGGCTGCCATCCAGCGATTTGCAGCCCGGGAAATTGACTGCAGAGATTGCGGCGCAACGCTTCCAGCACATGGCCCTGGCTGCCATACAGATAAATGGGAAGGGATTCTGCCGCGGCACGCTCACAGACCTTGAGAGTCAGGCTCGGGCCGTACACGCGATCCGTCAATCCCGCGCCATGCAGGGCATTCAATGCCCACCGGACCGGTTGGCCGTCGGGTGCCACGAGGTCGAGATGGTTGAGGCGGTAACGGTGGGCCTCGTCGAGCGCCCCGGTCATCACACCATGAACCGCCAGCGCCGAAACGGACATTGATTGCCGCAGTCTGGCTGCTGTGATAATGCGATGGACGGCAGCTTCATAGTCGACGACATCCACAAGGACGCCGATCAGGTTGCGCTTGCCGGCGTCGATCAATCGCCCCCTTTGCTCGACCAGCGCTCGCGGTTGACCTCATAAATCTCCCTTAAAATCTCCGGGACATCGTGTTCAATTCGCCAGTCCGGATAGTGGCTCGCGAATTTGCTGAGATCGCTGATGTACCAGATGTGATCCCCAATGCGATTCTCGTCGGAATAGTTCCAGTTCATCTTGCGACCGGCAATCTGCTCACAGAACTCCATCGCTTCGAGCATCGAGCAATTGCTATGACGGCCGCCCCCCATGTTGTAGACCTCGGCGACGCGCGGGGCCTGATAGAACTCGTAAAATGCCCGAATGAGGTCGGCGCTGTGAATGTTGTCGCGCACCTGTTTGCCTTTGTATCCAAACACGGTGTACGGGGCACCTGTAGCGGCACACTTCATCAGGTACGCCAAAAAGCCATGCAATTGTGCGCCGGAATGGTTGGGACCTGTGAGACATCCGCCGCGAAAGCATGCGGTGCGCATTCCAAAATAACGGCCGTACTCCTGAACCAGCGAATCGGCGGCCAACTTCGAAACCCCAAAAAGGCTGTGCAGCGTCTGATCCACCGGCATGTCTTCACGGATGCCGGATGAATACGAGTGAGTTGGGTCAATCTCCCAACGCTTTTCCTGCTCCACTAACGGCAGGCGGTTAGGGGTGTCGCCGTATACCTTGTTCGTAGAGCAAAACAGGAAGACGGCTTCCGGCGCGTGGACTCGGGTTGCCTCGAGCAGGCTCAGCGTGCCGTTCGCATTCACGGTGAAGTCCGTGGCCGGGTCTTTCGCGGCCCAGTCGTGAGATGGCTGCGCTGCCGTGTGGATCACCAGGCCGATGGATTTGCCGTATTCCTTAAACAAAGCGCCGATCGCAGCGGTGTCGCGAATGTCGCTGTCCGCGTGCCGGTAGCGGGCTCCCAAACGTCGTTCAAGATTACGGCGTTGCCAACTCGTGGAGGCTTCATCGCCAAAGAAGAAGCTCCGCATATCGTTGTCAATACCGACTACGTCAAAACCTTGTCCGGCGAAAAAGAGCGCCGATTCGGAGCCAACCAGACCGGCGGAGCCCGTAATGATTGCTACAGACATGGATACCTCTCCGTCAAAATCAATTCCCGAACGGCTTGGGACGGCGACCTATTCTATCCTGCCGATGGCGTTGTACAAGGGGGGGACAGGTGCAATCTGGGCTCGGTTGAAATTAGAACAAATAGGGTGCCGCCTGTTCTTCTCCAAGCGGTCCGATCTTCTCCGGTGATTTGCGATTGCGGCTCTTCCTGCGCGTCCTTGAACTTGACAAAAATCTGTCCTTCTGGCTTGACAATGATTTTCGCTTTTCGTACCATCGGCCCCATAAAGCCACCGAAGTGACGCGTTGCAGCGGGGCGCCCGGAAATCAAGTTCGAGCTCGTTAACAATTCAAGATCAGGAGAGGGAGCAATGACACGTTTCTTTAAGATAGCCTGCTTAATCGCGGCGATGGCGGTGGTACCTCAAGTTGCCGTGGCAAGCCCTGTCTCTGCTATTACCTTCACCGGTTTTCCCGCCAGCGCCAATTTCGACATGAACATTGGATGGGTGTTCCGAGTAAACCAAAGAATAAATGTATTCGGTCTTGGCTACTATGATCTTGCTCAGGACGGGCTCGCTGGTCCACATACTGTCGGCCTATTCGCACTTGGCCAGACTTCGGCGCTCTTTTCCACGCAGGTCGCCGGCGGCACTGGCGCGACGTTGATTGACGGGTTTCGATACACGACCAGTTCGACGTCCTTAATCACGCTAAACCCGGGTCTCTACGCGATTATGGCGAACAACCCTGCTACAGATGCCTGGGTCGGGGCTGTGACCGGATTTGCAGTCAATCCGCTTGTAACCTTCGGGACTGGGGCGGTCGCTGTGGGCGGATCGGCGCTCCAGGCTCCAACGGATACAGTGAGCGCATATGATCCCAATGCATTCGGGCCGAACATGTTGATATCTGCAGTTCCTGAGCCCTCCAGCATTCTCTTTCTCGCATCGGGCATAGTCTTTGTTGCGGTTCTTGGCAGACGAAAGATTTCGATACATTAAGCCTAAGCCTCAGAAACCTGAGAGTCGGGGTGGGGATTTCAGGGTGCGGAGTCTGAGTGAATGATGGGGTCATCACGCCGTGGACAGCAGGCGCCCCGCTTCAGTTTCCCGGAACGATCGGCACGCTCGTGAACTGAGATCCGAAAAATTCAAAGGCGGCGGGGCTCAGAGGAGCCGATGCCGCCACTTTCAAGGTTCCGATCCGAATACTTTTACGCGCTTTCCCTCCGTAACAGCATCCGTACATCGGAAGTGCGCACGATCCGCAACCCGAGCACGACGCCGACATAAAGTAATGAGGCCGTCGCCGCGGCGGCGGCTGATCCTCCCGGCAGTATCATTCGAGTGACTGCCACGACCGCGACGGCAGCAGCCGCCACGCGCAATATCTGCAAGTAGCGGACTGCAAAGCCAGTCAACGAGTACACGAAATACAGAGTGATTGGCAGCAGGAACACGGCTTCGACCGCCAGTGTTGCGACCGCTGCTCCCATGTATCCCCAAACTCTGGCCATCATAGCCAACACAGCAATCTTAACTGCGAGCGCGACGGCCATGTAGCCCAGGGCATATTTTTGGGCGCGTACCAGGTAGAGCACGGGTCCCATGACCATCGAAAGCGCTCTCACGATGCAGGCGACTGCAAGCACCCGCAGCGCGCCGGCGCCATACGCGAAATCCCGGCTCAACAGGCTCATGAAGAATTCGGCGCCGCACCACACACAGACGACAGGCAATGCTCCCAACTGAACGACTGCATCGACGGCGCGCTGGCACGTCAATTTGAACTTATCGGGTGACTTTTGCAAGGCGAGTGCCGGATAGACGGATACCGCAATCGCATTGAGAGCCGTCACCACCGGAGTCGTGAATCGTTGCGCCGCGGAGTAAACCGCCAGATCCGATAATCCTGATGTGCGAGATAGGACCAGTAGATCCGCGGCGCCGTAAGCAACTGCGACAAATCCGATGATCCCAATGGCGGCGGACGCTTCGATGCCGTTCCAAACATCCCGCAGGGCCACGCCGCGGATCGAGAAACGAACGATGCCCCGCGATAGCAGCAGACATGCCACAAGAAAAACTCCGCGGGAGGCCGCGTACGCGGCCATGAGCCCCATCAAACCCCATCCGAGATGAGCCACCGTCGGCACCAGGCAGAGCAGTGCGATAACGGATGCGAAATCGGCTGCAATTTCCCGCTCCATCTTCAAGGCCGCCTTAAAGACGGGCCTGCAGACGGTGACGCCTGCCACGAAAAATAAACTGATGCTCGCGACCATTCCGGCCATGATGACGCGCTCCGAGTACTGCATCGCGACCATGCCGATGAGCAGTACCAGAACAGCGGCGGGGGCCTGGATTGCTTTTTGGGCGAGGAGGATTCGGATAAGCCTGTCTCGCTGCTCGGGTACTTGATTGGCTTCGCGGATAAAGACTTCCGTTGTTCCAAAGTCGAGAATCCACTCCGCTATCGTCAGCCAGACAACAATGAGCGCGTACTCACCAAACACCGTGGGGCCCAGACTGCGCACGACCAGCGCTGCCGCAACCAACCGGCCGAGCGAGCTGAGATTCGCCCCAACGACCACAGCGACAGTGTTGCGAACCAGCCTGCGGCCCAGATTTTTGTCGGTAAATTCGGCGGAAGCGGGAGTGGCAGTTTTCATGCTTGCGAAACATTTTCGGCATCCGCCGAGAAATTGCGGACTCACTATAGCCCACGCCTGCGCAAGCCTTGCGAGAAATCTTCGCTGCAATAGTTGCAGCTCGCCTTGCAAGCTATCAACTTTTTCGTTGGCGATCTTTGCAGGGGCCGAATCACGATTTGCTTTACAACAACCCATCCTGAATGCATGATGCGGGCGATCATGCCTGGCCTTAAGCTGAGAAACGCAGCCCCTCTGCTTCCGCAATTCTGCGAAAAGTGTTTTCAATGTTTTAGTGGGCGGGTAAACTGGGCGCCGAAATAACGGGACGATGCAGGTGGATCAGATGCGAGAGACGACTCATTGTGAAGTATGCGGCAATAAAAACCTGTTTCCGGTCCTGCAACTAGGAACCCATCCGCTTTGCGATGACCTGGTTCCAATCGGAGACAATAGGGTCCCGTCGGAATACCCGATTGAAATCTTGTTCTGTGACATTTGTTTTACAGCTCATCAACGCTTTCAAGTGCCGAAAGAGCTGCTGTTCCCGAGACATTACCATTACCGGGCGCGGGTAACAGGCAGTGTTCTGGCAGGCATGTCAGACCTGGTTGCCGGTTATGAAAGCAGGTATGGCTCACCTGCAGGTAAAACCGTTCTCGACATTGGGTGTAATGACGGAAGCCTGCTGGATGCTTTCAAGCTGCGGGGAGCCAGAACGATCGGCGTTGAACCTACAGGAGCCGCGGCGGAATCGAAGCACGACACCATAAACGCATACTTTGATGAACAGGCATCCCTCCTTGTTAAGGAACGTGCAGCACCAATCGATATTATTACTTTCACAAATTCCTTTGCCCATATCGAGAACCTGCCCGAATTACTTCGCAACCTGCGATCGCTGATTGCCCCGCACACCGTCCTGATTATTGAGAACCATTATCTGGGAGCCGTCCTGGATACGGGACAGTTCGACACGTTCTATCACGAGCATCCGAGGACCTACAGTGTCAGATCCTTCGAGTACATCGCCGATAGCCTGGGGCTTGAGCTGCTGGACTTCCAATTTACGAGCCGATACGGTGGCAACGTCCGAGTGTATCTGGGCCGAGGACCGGTTCAGCGCCGGCCCATCGATGAATCGACCCTGAGGTTACGGTTCGAGCAAGTCGCTGAGGAAATGTCGATATGGAGAACGTCGACCCGCAGGTTGATAGAAACGAAGGTTGAGCAGTACGGGAAACTAAGGGCGAAGGCATTCCCGGGCAGAGCCGCCATCCTGATAAAGCTGCTTGGCTTGAACGAGCAGCACATTTCGGCTCTCTATGAGATAAAAGGATCCATCAAGGTCGGGCACTATGTGCCCGGAACGAGAATACCGATTCTTCCGGAGGCAGATCTGTTTCGCCAGCCCGATTTGACGAAACCGATTGTCAATTTCGCCTGGCACATCGCATCGGAAGTCGAGGCCAATCTCAGGAAAAACGGCTATGCGGGGGACATCGTCAACATCAAGGTCTTCAAGAATGTCAGGGCCAAAGTCATGGTCAGCGCATCCTAGAGTACCTCCCGCATGAAAGTCGGTCTCGTGATCGGCGGTGGCCGCTGGGGAAGAATCATAGCAACAAAGCTGGGCGAGCTCGGCTATCACGTTTACGTCGCCACCGATTTTCCTGTTGCCGGCAACGACATCACGCGCGACCACATATCCCTGCTGAATCCGCCGCCTGATCTGATTTACATCGCCTCGCGATCCGTCGATCATGAAAGGGACTTCAACCGGATCGCTTCACTCGGGATCACCATTTGGATCGAGAAAAACTTCAGCGGGATGTCCGACGCCCTCTTTGAGCGATTTTCCATAGGCGAGAATTTCATCTTCGCCCAGCAACTGTTCAACACCTCACTGGATCGATTCGCCGAACACCTTCAAGACGTGTCTGACTTCGACATTCAAACCGAAGTGGATCGCCCGATCGTGACAACCATCGGTCTATTCGACTGGCTATGTCACGACCTCTCACTCATCGCACGCACGTTGTGGCTTCGTGGCGTCTCGTCACTCACGATGACAAGCGCAGTCGACCATAAGGACGGGGCGTGGACTGCGGAGTACGTCATCAATGGCATCACTTTTCGTATCCTGCTGAAGGAATCGTCGCGGAGGTTCCGTCGGGTGCGGCTGAGGAACGGCGCATTTCTAATCTCGGGATACGACGGCTTTCTGTGGTATCAGTCGCCGGATGGAAGCACGGATGGCGGGAACGCCTACGGCACGAGCGACGGTGATCTGCTCGGCACGGGATTGAAAGTCGCGCTTGAAACGCCCCGCAGGGATTTGCATGCACTGATGCGAATTGTCTTACAACTACACCGTTCGACGTTTCCGTTGGTGCAGCAGCTGATGGAGCGGGATGGCACCATTACTTCGGCGACTCGTCCGTAACGCCGCTTTAGCCGGTCATATCCGATGCAATCTTTGCAGGAACAGAGTACCCATCAGAATCGCAGCCTCTGTCGTGTATGCGGCAACTAGTAATGTCGCGCTGCCGTAGGCAAGCTTTCCCATCAGCCGGCGGCCCCGGCTGGTAACCCTCTCAAGCTCCCCTGCGTAGTAGCCGATGAACGGGACCATTGCCGGATAAAGAAAAATAGGCTTCATGGTCGCGTAGTCGCGATAGCGATAGCCGTAGGCCATGGCGAATCCGATATATCCCAAAGCCGTCACGGCCAGCAGGAATTCGGCGTTCCACTTTATCCCGCTGACAAAACCAAAGGCGGCGTTTACAACCTGCCGAATCCCGCGCAGCAGCCCGATCGCCAGCATCGCGGTCGGAATCAGCGCCAGTACCCAGATTGCTCGTAGCAACCACAAAACCACGGGATTGCGCGACCGCCAGTTTTCGGGATCGTATTCGTAATGGAACGAGTGCGCACCGCCGTACAGCAGCGACCAGAACGAGGTGCGATGAAGAGGATACGCTCCACTGCCGTCGGCCATGTCGACCTCGGGATTCACCAACATGTCGGCCAGCCTGAAGGTCAAATAACCCTTCACGATTGATGTGATGCCTGGCCGTTTATCAAAAGTCTCCTGAATGAAATGCGGTGGGGGCGCCGGATCCTGATTGACGGCGAAAGGGTTCTTTCCCTGCTGATAGCGTGACCAATAGCCCCCGAGGGCAGGGACGGTCGCGACAAATGCCACCAGCATCAGCGCGGCGAAGCCCAGGATCCGGTGACGCGAAACCGGTGGACGAAGCAATGCGACGACGAAGGTACACGCGATCGCGACGGCGATGACCAGGCCGTTCCCCTTTGAAACGCACGCCAGAAGCGTCGCTACCGTCATTACAGCGAACGCTCGACTTGAAAAATTGCGGAAGAAGCGGTGACCCGCAGCCAGCGCTATCGTGGCAAAAAGGATGACGAACGCGTCGTTCGTCGCCTGGATACTGGTGGCAATCATCTTGGGATTGAGCGCGACGACCGCAAACGCCACACCTCGGGAGCGTTCCGTCAGCGGCAGACTGCGGAGAAAACCCAGCAAGACAAACAGTGTTGCAACACCGGCGATGCAGGTCACGAACTGCGCCACTCGTTTCTGCAGGGCCAATGGCAGCGGAGGCAGCGGGCTCAGAATCGCGGCAACGGTGGCGTGATAGAGCTAGGGCTGGAATGATTCCCATAACTCGTTATCAGCAGGAATCCGGTGCTCGTAAGCCATGACCTCGATCACATCCATGTGATTGTCGTTCGCGTCGCCGTTCACGACCATTCCCGCCAGACGAAAAAAAATTGCGAGCCCAAGCGCAACCGGGACAAGCGTCGGGGGCCACCGCAAACTTCTGCCAATCACCATGGACATAGCGAGGCGTCACTATAGACGCTTGGCGCCGGATCGGCAACCCGCCGGACGGGCTGGCCCTCACTCCGTTTTGAGTCCTGTGTAGGACTACCTGCGTACGCCGGGACATTGAATGTGGGGATGGCTTAATGCATAATTCGACCGCAAGTTTGAAAAAGATGGGATCCTCACTCGATGGATGTTTCGGTCGTTATCCCCACGTTTAACCGCGAAAAACTGCTTCTTAAAACTGTGGAGCACCTTGCGCACCAGGACGTGGGTAACTTCAGTTACGAAGTTGTGTATGTCATCAATGGCTCAACCGATGGCAGCGAAGCGGTACTCAAAGACGCGGTAGCACGGTGGCCCGGCCGGATTCGCTATTTTTATAATCCACCTTCAGGCAGCCCGGCGAGACCACGCAACACAGGCATTCGGGCGGCGAAAGGGAACGTGGTCGTCCTGATCGACGATGATGTTATTCCGGATTCGCGGCTGGTGTTTCATCACGCGGAATTTCATCGGCGGCATCCGGAACCTCAGTTCGCGGCGGTTGGAGAACTCAAGGTTCCTGACGAGGTGATGGACGATCCCGCATCGATGTTCCATGAACTCACCAATTACGACACGCTTCGACGCAAGGAGAAGCTGGGTTTTCTCGACTTCTGGACCTGCAACGTTTCGCTGAAACGCCAGTTCATGCTCGACTTCGGCATGTTCGATGAAAATCTTCAGTGGTTCGAGGATGGGCTGTGCGGCTATCACCTCGCATCCAATGGAATGGAGTTGCGTTTCCTGCCGGAAGCGCGAGGCCTTCATCTGCACGAGTTGAAGGTTGCGGACGTGGCCGCCAGGGGCGCGTTCATCGGGCGGACCTTGTATGCGTTCGAGCAACTGGTGCCGCATCGTGAAGTGCGACTACGTTACGGAATACTCAGCACCGACATCGGTCCAAAGGCTTATCTCAAAAGACTCGTTAACCGCGGGGCCCTGTTCAGTCTGTCGAACCCCCTTTTCATGGCCGGCCTGAAGGCTGTCGCGACCTCCAGTACCAAGCGCAATCGGATTACGGACCTGTACTACTACCTCCTGTTTCGCCGAAACAATCTGGCCGGCTACCGCGAGGCAAAACGCGGCGCCAGGCGAGGCGCTCAACCAGCTCACTCCGTCTGAAATCAAGGGGGATCGGTTCTGCCGCTCGTCAGCATCATCATGAACATGTGGAATGGCTCCGCTTTTTTGCGGGAGGCCATTGACAGCGTGATCAGTCAGACGCACCGCGATTGGGAACTCATCGTCTGGGACGATCGCTCCACCGACGACAGCGCAGAGATTGTGAAATCGTATCGCGACGGTCGTATTCGATACTTTCTTTCTCCACAACAAATCAATGTAGGACATTCGCGGCATCTCGCGATGCAGGAAGCGAAAGGGGAGTGGGTCGCTTTTCTGGATCAGGACGATATCTGGGTGCGCGATAAGACGGAAAAGCAGCTCGCTTTGGGCCTGTCTGCGCCCGATGTCGGACTCGTCTACGGGCGGACCGTCAGCTTCACGCCAGCCGGACGAAAGCGCGACTTCGATCATCGCCACGAATTCGCGCCGCTTCCGGAAGGCCCAATTCTCAAGCGGCTCTTCATCGATGCATGCTTCATCGCGATGAGCTCCGCCATGTTCCGCCGCTCGGCGCTCGAAGAACTGGGCGGCATTCCACCGGACATACATGTGAGCCCGGACTACTACATGTACCTTGGAGTTTCGCAACGGTACAAGGCGCGCGCGGTGCAGGACGTTATCTGCTTTTACCGTCTGCACGACAACAACATCACACCGCGCGTATTCAAGCGCATCCACTCCGAATGCTTATGGCTCATCGATCGGTGGGGGATGCCGGTCTCACCGGGAATACTCGCCCGCCGGCGTAAAGTGCATCACACGCTGGTTGCGTTGGAAGAGCTTCGAGGAAAGCAGACAAAACGGCTCGGACTGGTCCGGTTGCTGAGCAAAGGATCGCTGGTCTATCTGCTTTCGCGGCCTTTCGCGCGCAGTTTCCGGGCGCTACGGCGCAAAATAGAGAAGCCCTATTGGCAAAGAGCGCAGGGCGATCGTTTAGCGGCGGGTCAGCACAATTGATGTGGCCGAATGTGCGGGAAAGCGGTAGGTAAACTGCCCGCCGGCAACTCGGAGTGGCGAGCTTTCAAACGTAATTTCCTTGTCACCGCCCTTGAAAAAACGTGGATTCTGCGAATCCTGTCTCTGCGGGGGCACGACCAGTCCCGGCACATGAATAATGCCGGTTCCGGTATTCGCATCCAGACCCGTCCCGTTCAACGTCCAGGTTGTCGCCTGATCCGCCGGCACAAAACCGCCAAGCGACACAGCGGCTTCGATCGGCTGATCGAAATGCTTGTTCACCGCAATGATATAAAGTTGTCGTCCGTCGGCACTCAGACTCGACACGACATCAAGATAGGGGACGTTCTTGACCGCCTCTGTCAGGCCGACTGCGGAACTATCGAATGTGGGACTCTCGGAGGTCGATTGCACCAGCCGGGTTCCGAAATGTCTGGTAAAGAGTTGCAGAGCATAATAACGCGCGGTTGGATACCAGTCGGAATTCGGAGGGAAGTCGACATTTCTGGAGCCGATCGCACCGAACACGCTGATGTCATGCAGACTCAGCAAATTTGCGATGTCCACTTTCGGTGACTCGATGAAAGTCTTCATCATGCTGACGGAAAAGAGCGCAGAACCCAGCGTCTTCGGATGATCCACAAACTTGCTGTCGAAGGAAAAGCGAAATGCGGGTCCCCATTCGGTGACGGCAATCTTGATCCTGGACGCGTTCTTCTGGGCGTACCGATCAATGATGCCGGAAACAGTCTCAAGGTTTCTCCCTACCAGTGTCGGCGCCGCCAGCATCGCCCGGTAGACCGTGCGAAAATCGGCGTTGTCATTGTCCGGCATCGGGGCATAGGCGTTGTGAACGGCGATAAAGTCGATCTGATCGCTTTGCTGCTCGAGCACGATCTTCAACCAGTTGGGAAAGCTGATGGATTGGTAGCGCCCGTAGTTTTCGCCACCGATCGCCATCAACTTGATAGTGGGGTCGACGGCTCGCATCGCGCGGGCAAATTCGCCAAACTTCCTGGCATAAGTCGGTGGATCGATGGTGATCATCGACGATTCCACTGTTGCGTTCTTGATGTAGAGTTCGTTGCCGATCTCCCAGAACCGGACCTGCTGCCTGGGCCGATTGACGTATCTCACCCATTCGGCGGCCTCCTGCGGGGTGCCGGTGCCCGCATTGGTGAGAATCTGTAGTTCGCCTCCGATTTCCCGCGCGAACTGCAACGCCTCGTCAGTACCGAACAGCGGCTTCGACTTGAGATCGCTGCTGGGTTCGTGTTGCATTTCCGGACGCCTGTTCAGCGGCCCGACGCCCGCTTTCCAATGGTAGAAGTCGGCGTAATAGCCGCCGGGATATCGAAGCAGGCTGACTCCGAGATCTCTGGAGAGCTCTGTCATTCGGGGATCGAGGCGCCCTTGCTTCTCCTGCCACAAATTGAGGCCGTTAAAACGCCATTCAAGATTTGCGCCGTAGAGTGTGCGAGGGATCGTCCGGATGACCGTCGTCGTGTTGACGCTGACCGTCGCCTTCAAGCCGGACTGGGAATCGGAGCGCCGGGAAGGGTCGGGGCGCGGTGCAGGTTGAGGGGCGTTGCGCCGCTCTGGCGCGGGACGAGAATCGGCAACGGGAACGACGGATACGTCATCGAACCAGGTAGCTCCACCTTTGCCATTCGACATGCAGATGAGGACGATTTGAACGGTGGGATCATCGGGCACATCGTAGATCTTTCGATGTTCGGTCTAATCCTTCGCTCCGGGGTTCTGAAACAGCATTTCGGGGCCGTTGGTCGCCGCGCCGCGCACGATCGACAGCATCGCGAGGATTCCCTGAGTATTCCCTTCGGTAATCATGTAGCCTGAAAACTCAACTTGTTTTCCGCGATACTGGGCCGCGGGAATGATCTGGGTGATGCCGAGCGGATTGTCGGCAGCGTTTCGACTATTCGGAGAAAGCTTCAGCGCGGACCGCCCGGACCGGTGCCGCGTTTGATCAAGCGTAACGGTTCCCTTGTTGCCGCTCTGTTGCTGGTCCCACGTCCAGTACCGAGGGACAGGCGAACCCGACTCCTCAAAGCCCGTATTGCGCGCCAACTCCGAACCGCCCTGCGCATATACGGACGGCGTGCCCGACAGGATCGGGTTGTCCTGCGACGGACTGCAGGCGGAAATAACAAGTGCGATAGCGCAGAGAATCGGATTCCACCATGCTTTGCGCTTCGAAATGGCTGTGCTATAGATCATCGCGCCATTATAAAGGCCGCCGTTTTGAAAATGCCAGCGCACGCGCCCGAACTCTCGAAGGCCCAAATCTCGAGCAGCTTCAACGAGACCAGACGGAAGGGTTTACTCGGCCTGCTAAAAAGCGGATCCCTGCCTACCTGTGCTCACGGCGGTTCGCGCGCTGGTTGCGCGCTTGAGACACACGATCGAGCAACCCTGCTGGCAGCGAGTCTAGCGGTGTGCGCGGGACACCGAGTCTGGTCCTGAAGACGCCGGGGAGCCGTCCTTCGTTTCGGATGGTCCCTGAGTTGTGGAACGGCCGGACGACAGGTAATTTACAACTCGCCTCAGGGCTGCGCAAACGTCCGAAACGTCACCATCAGTCAGTTCGGATGAAAACGGCAGGGAAATGGTCTGTGCTCCGATTGCGTCCGCGTTCGGGAAGTCCGCTCGGCGAAGTCCGAATCGGCGCCGGTAATACGGATGTTGATGAACCGGAATGTAGTGCACTCCCATTCCGACGTTTTCCTCCCACATCGCTTCGATAATCGCGCCACGCCGGGCCGCAAGTTTCTTCCCCAACAACGGTGTATACAGGTGGTAGGCGTGCCGAGTGTCGGGCTCTGGGGAGGGAGGAAGAGTCAACGGCAAGCCTTGGAGCTCACGATTATAGGCGCGCCAGACCTGGTCTCGCCGTTCCCATCGACTGGCAAGCCTGGTTAACTGTACCAATCCAAGCGAGGCCGCGAAGTCGTTCATGCTGCAGCGATAGCCGATCGAGATAGCCCTGTAGGTGTCTGATTTGCGCCGAAATCGCTCCCACGCCGTTGCGCTCATTCCCTGGCAGGAAACCAATTTCATCCGGCGATGGAGGCGCTCATCCTTCGTGATTACCATTCCTCCATCACCCGTCGTCAGATTCTTCGTGGCGTAAAAACTAAAGCAGCCGATATCACCCAGGAGTCCCGAGCTCTGCCCGTGATACCGCGATTCGATCGCATGAGCACAATCTTCGATGACTCGTAATCCACGGCGCCGCGCAATATCCAGGATCGGATCCATATCGCAGCAGCGGCCGCACATATGCACGGCAAGAATAGCTTTGGTGCGAGCGGTGATGCGTCTTTCGATCGCTGCGGGGTCGATGTTGAAGGTTGAAGGCAGGCAATCGACGAGCACGGGAGCAGCTCCCGCATGAATAATAGCGCTCAGGCTCGGGCAAAAGGTCATTGCGGGCGCGATAATTTCATCACCCGGCCGGATTCCCAACCCGAAGAGGGAGAGCTGTATGGCGGCTGTCCCACTACTCACAGCAATGGCGTGATTCGCGCCCTTGTAAAGAGCAAATTCGCGCTCAAACCTCTCGACCCTGTCACCCTGGCCAATCCAACCGCTCTTAAGACACGAAACAACCTCAGAAATCTCCGCGTCTCCAATCGAGGGGCTGCCGAAGATCAGGCGCCTCTCGGCGGGCCGGATGGGAGTTCCACCCGCGATGGCTGGCAGTTCCAGCAATGCCTGATTTGGAGATGTTTCCGAAATTGAATTTCCCATGACTTTTGATGACGCTATCGCCGATCAGTTACATTCTCAGCCGGCGCTCAAAACAACCGGTCAGAGATTGCGCGCATTATGCCCGAAGTTGATGAAATCTGGTCGGTCCGAAAAGGAAAATCCAGAACTGCCTTTCGGTATCATTCTCGGTCAAGAAGCGGAAAGAACAAAGGAGGCATGGAGATATGGCAAGCGCGAACCAGCACGAGAGTCGCTGGAATGGAGTTCTCGCGCCAGCCGTAGCGCGTCTCCGACTCGACGGCGAACCAGGGGTGCGGCGATACCGCATTGAAAAGACGCGGTTTGACCGTGACCGTTGCTTTGGGCATAATTGCCTCGATTTTTGCTGCCCGCGGCGGCTAAAACTTCGCAAAGTAAGACTTCGCAAAGGATGTGTAGTGGGTTGAGCCGGGAACCACTGACTTGGAAACAAACCCTGGGGCGGCTTCGCGCCGACTATCGCCGGCTGGGGGAAATGGCAGGCACCCACGATCTACCGCCTGGGGGGATGATTACGAATCCTTCCTTTCTCTGCGTCTTTTTGTATCGGCTTTCGAATCATTCCTTCCGCGCTGGACACCGGCACATCGCGCGTTTTTTCTGGCATTTGAATATGTTGATTACGGGAGCCGACATCAGCCCTCCGGTAGATCTGGGCGAGGGGTTGGTAATCATGACCCCGGCCGGCACTGCAATCATGGGTAATGCCGGCCGCAACCTCACGGTGATGGCGTGTGCCGGCATGGGCGGCGAGGTCGGCCGGCACGAAGATGTAGGCGCAGGCCCGGGTCTGCCTGTATTGGGCGATGACGTGATTCTGGAGCCGCACTGCGGGGTGCTTGGCCCAATTCGCGTCGGCAACCGCGTCCGTGTCGGCGCGCTCACGGGGCTGACGCAGGATGTCGGCGACGACATGTTCGTGGAAGGCCGGCGGGCTCAATTCCTGCGGAGACGCGATCTGCCATGACCGACTCCCGCAGTCCCTGCCGGGAGTACCGCCATCACGCGATCTCAGGCGCATGGAGGAATGTGTCCGAGGATATCTTCCGATACCTCACCAAGTCGCCCGAAAACCTGGCGGGCGGCGATGATCTTCTACACCGCGTCAGCGCTTTTTTTACGCCGGAATTGATGGGCCTGTTCCTGTATCGAGTTTCGCATTGCTTGTGGGTCAATCGCTGCCGCAGGATGGCGGTGTCCGTCAGCCGTTTCAATTACATGATGCATAAAGTCAATATCACGCCCCAGAGTTGCATTGGCCCCGGATGCCGCCTGTCACATCCGACCGGCGTGACCTTTCACGGCCGGGCCGGGCGCGAACTCACACTATTCTCGCTTGCCGTTTGCTGCGCGACGGAGCCGCGCTTTGGAGCGCCGGTCGAGACGGGGCCGCTTTTGGGAGACCGCGTGACTATAGGCGCGCATGCAGTTTTGATCGGTCCCGTCACAGTTGGCGACGATACGCGGTTGGCTCTCGGAGCCTGGGTTAACCGCGACACCCCGGCCCGAGTGATTGTGGTCTCGAACGCTTTCTATCGGCGTCCCCGCCCTAGACGGTAGAGGCAATGCCCGCTACGACTGCAACAAACAGTTCCCCGCCCGGTCCGAGAGGAAGACTCCAGACAGGAATGGCTCTCCGAAAAGGTCCCATAGAGTTCATGATGGGATTGACTCGGGATTATGGCGATATCGCCCACTATCACCTGGCAGGTCAGGATTTGTTCCTCTTGAGTCATCCCGATTACGTTAAAGACGTGCTGGTCACCAACGCAGCCAAGTTCTTCAAAGGCCGCGGCTTCGAAAAAGCCAAGCGGCTGTTCGGCGAGGGGCTTCTGACGAGCGAGGGCGAGTTCCACATGCGCCAGCGTCGGCTCGTGCAGCCCGCTTTTCACCGCCAGCGCGTTACGTCGTATGGCGATCTCATCTCATCCTATGCGGAGCGCGTCGGAAAGGGCTGGCGCCAGGATGTTGCCGTCGACGTGCACCAGGAGATGACGCGGCTGACGCTCGCCATCGCGGGAAAGACGCTGTTTGACGCCGATGTGGAAACCGAAGCGGAAGAGATCGGCCGGGCGCTGCGCGAGGCGCTGGGGCTGTTTGATACCGTCATGAACCCGTTCATGCAATGGTTGGAAAAACTGCCCTGGGGGAAGAGCCGCCGCTTCCATCAGGCCCGAGCCCGGCTGGACACCACCATCTATCGCATTATCCGCGAACGGCGCGCCAGTAACGAAGACCGCGGAGATGTTCTATCCATGCTGCTGCGGTCCGATGACGCCGAAGGCGGCACCGGCATTATGACCGACGAACAGCTCCGCGATGAGTGCATGACCATCTTTCTGGCCGGACACGAAACAATCGCAAACGCGTTGACGTGGACATGGTACCTGCTCTCGCAAAATCCGCAGGCTTATGCAAGAGTTCAGGATGAAGCGGACCGCATCCCTTCAAACCGGTTGCCCGCGGCCAGTGATCTTCCCCAGCTCGCCTACACCGAAAAGGTATTCGCTGAATCCATGCGCATGTATCCGCCGGGCTGGATGATGGATCGGCGTGCCATCGAGCCCTACTCCATCGGAGGCTACACGTTTCCTGTGGACTCCATGATGGTGATGAGTCCCTACGTCCTGCACCACGACGCCCGATTCTTCCCCGAGCCGTTCCACTTCGATCCCGAACGATGGACGGCCGAAGGCCGCGCTTCGCGTCCGCGATACTGTTATCTGCCGTTCGGAGCCGGCCCGCGCAGTTGTATCGGTGAGGCCTTTGCCTGGATGGAGGCTGTTCTGATCATTTCGACGATTGTCCGCCGCTGGAGCCTCGATCTCGAGCCCGGACACCCTGTAGAAATGAAACCTGCCGTCATTCTTCGCCCCCGGCACGGGATGCGGATGATCCCGCGAGCGCGGCACACGCACGGAGCAAGCCCGTGATCCACTCTTTACTGGAACGAATGATCTCGGCCTTGCCAGACGGAAACCGAACGTTCTTCGATACCGCCTCGTTTCCCTGGGTGTCGCAGGTGGAAACGGGCTGGCGGGAGATCCGCGCGGAACTGGACGCGTTGCTGCTTCATCGCGAGCGGATTCCGAATTTCCAGGACATATCCGAGGAACAGAAGCTTTTGACGCAAGGGAACGACTGGAAAACGTTCTTCCTTTACGGGTACGGTCACCAGGTGGAAAAAAATCTGGCACGTTGTCCCAAAACTGCCCGGTTGTTGCGGTTGATCCCCGACATGAAGACAGCCATGTTTTCGATCCTCGCTCCCGGCAAGCACATTCCTGCCCATCGCGGCCCCTACAAGGGAGTGCTGCGATACCACCTGGGCTTACTGGTGCCGGAACCGGAAACAAGCTGCCGGATTCGCGTCGGAGACGATATTCGCATCTGGCAGGAAGGAAAGAGTTTGATCTTCGATGACAGTCACGAGCATGAGGCCTGGAATGATTCCGACTCCCATCGTGTGGTGCTGTTTGTCGACTTCGTCCGCCGTTTGCCTCCTCCGCTTTCGCTGGCGAACCGCATTCAGATCTGGCGGATTTCCAGAAGCCCATTCATCTTGGAGGCTGCCGAGCGGCTGGAGAAATATGCAGAATGAGATCAATGCCAGGAGTTGGCGAATAGCAATGAGAGGCGCTTTCTGAGTATCCGCGCGGCATTTCTTCTCATATAAGACGACGCGAATATCGTTGCTATCAAAGACAACCCGCCAAACAGGATCAGTTGACCTCCCGCCAGCAGCCGGTTTGCGGGCCATGTTGCGAGGGCACTTAAGACGCAGGACACGGTCAATGCCGTCAGCGCTGTGGGCAACACGTCGCCAGTAAGCCACTTCCAGTGCAATCCCGGCGCCAACCTGTGGTGAATGATCCACGTCCAGAGCAGCAGGTACAACAGATTTTCGGTAAACCAGACGCGACCGGCCCCGACGGCTCCATAGTTGGTGGATGCCCACAAGATAGCTGGTATCAGGATGACAACAAAGACAGCGCTTCCTATTACCTGCAAACTCAATCTTCCGTGGGCGAACTGCAAATAAAACTGAAATGCGGCAACACCCAGGCAGGCGTTTCCGAGAGCGTACCAAAAAAGTACCGGTGCTGCCTGCTCGGCGATCGCCTTGTTCTGGGTCCATGCCAGCAACAAAGGTTCGGCAAAGAAGGCTGCGGCGCCGGCGGCTGGCCAGATTATGACGGACACCCATTGCGTGGCATCACGGTAGATCCTATAGGAGCCTTCCGTATCCTGTTGAGTGATCAGGTAGGTTAGTCTCGGCACGAGAGCGTTACTGATGGGCACTGCCAAAAGAGTGACGCCGTTTGCAATAGTCATGGCGATCGCGAAATAGGCGTAATCGACAAGCGGCAGGACTTTAGAGAGAACGAGCTTGTCCGTTTGAGTGATGGCCAGCCACACGACGGTACAGAAAGCCAAAGCCCCGGAAAACCGCCACATCGCACGCAAGGGTTCGATTTTGAAAGAAGGCAGCATTCGAACTCCCGGCAGAAATGTACCGGCTTTCCACCACAGGACAAGCAATTCGAACGCAGCGACGAAGAGTTGGAAGCTGAAGAACACGCTGGGGTCGTTCCGGAAAACAAACAGTAGCGGCAAGACGAGAACGAAGCGTGCCGTCGCAATGGCGATATTGTAAGTTCCCAGCCACGTTTGCTTCTCCCATCCTCCAATAACCCCCCGATACAGCTCGGCGAACCAGCGCAGCACGGCGGCTCCTCCCATCAGGGATATACAACGTGAAACGAGCATGGGGGAGAGTTTGTCGGTTCGCAGCCACGATGTGGCAATCCAGTCACTGGATAGCCACACACTGATTGCCACCAGCAGACCTGCCCCCGCGAAAAAGGCTGCCAGAGCGCGCAGGAGAACGTTCAAACGCGTTAGGGACAGGCCCCCGGCGCGGTAGGAAGCGACCTCGCGGGAAAGAGTAACGCCAAGTCCAGCGTCCAGCAGTTGCAGGCAGCCTTGTATGACGGCGAAAAACCCAACCAGACCAAAGGCTTCAGTTCCCAGGTACCGGACGTACAACGGCAGCATGAAAACAGCAACAACAGTGGCGTAGATCTGACTGGCATAGTTCGCGACAACGTTTCGCTTTAGGGACATAAATAATCACAACTATTCAAGAAATGCGACTTCATCGGACGGGAACACGGAGTCCATAGCCAGGCGCGCCGCTGAGCACCAACGAGCATTCGGTTGTCTCCTGTACACAAGCGCATGCGTATGTTATAAGGGCGCCTTCGCGATTCAGGATAATGCAAGGACGCCACGTCACTGATCGCGTTTTTACTCCAGTCATCCAGAACATTGAGGTTTGAAGTTGAAGCACAGAGCCGATAATTGGCTTTTTGGTATCGCGGTCTTTGACCAGTTCCTCGCCGCCGCCTTGCTGGCTATGATCTGGCAATTTGATTCGGTTCCGCATCACGGCCGCAGCCTGTTGTTCGCGCTTCTTCTCGTGCCGTTCTGGACGCAGTTTCACAACTATTTTGGCCTTTATGATTCGCACCGATTGGACGGATGGCGCAGCGTCGCTGCCCGGACAGTCACTGCCTCCACGGTCGGGCTTCTGTTAACGTCCGCGGTCCTCACGCTGATCGGCTTGCAGCATCAGCTTGTCAATCTGGTGGAATTTGCGATCGCCTGGATCGTGCTGGTCCTCTCCTCGCGCAGTCTTCTGTACTCGGTCCTCCGAACAATGCGCAAGCGCGGAGTGGACCGCCGCTACGCCTGCGTCATCGGCAGTTGGGAGAATGCAGTCGAGTTGGCGGAACAATTCCGTTCGAGGCCGGAGTGGGGGCTTCACGTGAGTACGGTCGGTATCGGCCCCTCAAACGACCGCAAGTTTTTCCGATTCCCGGAAGAAGGAACATTCACAGGCGGAAGACCTTCTCACGGCGGAGTCATCGGCACGGATCTGGAACAGATTCTTGGCGTGGAGGTGATCGACGAACTCTTGATCATTTCCCGGCCCGAGGATATTTCCGCGGAGCGCAACGCTCTCGATTTCTGTAAGACAAACGGTCTCCAGTGCCGCGTGCGCCTTCTCGGCCATGAACTGGAGTCTCGGGCGTCCGACTACACGCTCGGGAACGCGAACTGGACCGTCCACGACATTGACCTCGATTCGGCGCCTCTGCGAGTGAAGCGAGGCCTCGACATCGTTTTGTCGATCAGCTTGCTGGTGGCTCTCAGCCCATTGTTTTTTTTGCTGGCGGTGCTCGTCAAGCTGTCGTCGCCGGGGCCGGTCTTCTTTCGCCAGGTCCGCGTGGGCTTACGCGGACGGAAGTTTGTCCTGATCAAGTTCCGGACAATGGTGGATGGAGCCGAATCGATGTTTCACCTTGTGGCTCACCGCAATATTACGGGAGGGCCGATCTTCAAGGATGCGCAGGACGTTCGGGTGACGGACATTGGCCGCATTCTGCGCCGCTTCAGCCTGGACGAACTGCCACAACTCTTTAACGTTCTGAAAGGCGATATGAGCGTCGTTGGCCCACGGCCCCTGCCGGTCCACGAGTCGAATGCGATTGAAGGCACGTATCGCAGGCGCTTCAACATGCGCCCGGGAATCACCTGTCACTGGCAAGTGCAGGGACGCAACCAAATCGGTTTTGCGAAATGGATGGAGTTGGACGTGAAGTACGTCGACAACTGGTCACTACGTGAGGATATGAAACTTTTGTTCCTCACTATTCCCGCCGTGTTTTCCGGGCGGGGGGCTTACTAACCGCGGAGGAAAGTGTGGAAGTTGTAATATTGTGCGGTGGAAAAGGGACTCGTTCCTATCCTTTCACTGATGTCTTTCCCAAAGCGATGATGCCGATCGGTGGAACGCCGATCATCGTGCATCTGATGCGCATCTTCTCTCAACAAGGCCTGACTCACTTCATTCTCGCGGCCGGGCACCGCCAGGAAATGCTCAGAGATTACTTCACAGGAAGGTTCAGTCAATGGAAAGTCGATGTCGTCGACACCGGTGAAGAGAGTGATACCGGCGACCGCATTCTCAAGTGTGAGCCCTATCTAAGCAACACGTTCCTGGCGACGTATGCCGACGGTCTCGGCAACGTGAATATGGCGGAACTGCTGAATTCCCACCGCAGGAATGGAGCGATGGCGACCCTCACTTCGGTTCCCCTCCGCTCCCAGTACGGAACCATTCATTTTTCACGCGGGCATCAGGTGCAATCCTTCCGCGAAAAACCGATCATCCGGGATTACTGGATCAACGCCGGCTTCTTTGCATTCGAGAAGCGATGCTTTCAATTCTGGAAAGGGCATAATCTCGAGTCGAATGTCCTGCCTCACTTCGCAAACCTCGGCCTTCTGTACACCTATCCGCATGAAGGTTTCTGGAAGTCCATGGACACGAGCAAGGACCAGCAGGAGATGGAAGCCATTTATCGTGAAGGCGAACCTCCCTGGTTACAGCCACATACGCCGATTTTGCCAGAGCATCCTGAACTAACGGGGCGGGAAGAGCGGAAGGCATTCGCGGCGGGAAAGTGAGCCCGTTCCAGCCATCGTGGTTGGCCAGATAATGCCCGTTGCACTATGGGCATGCGGAGGCTAAAGTAACCCCCTTCGTTGTCTTTTTTTGACAGTTCGATTCGGAAGAGAGAGTCATGAGCCGCGGCAATAATCACCAAAATGGTTCCGTCGATGCAGACGTGTTCGACATGATGGGGTCCGTCCGGGTCTTCATCGAGGCGTTACGACTGCACAAATTTCTGGTCCTGTTTATCTGCTTAATAACAATCGGCGTGGCTGCGCTGTACCAACGATTGTGGCCTCCAGTGTACAAAGTGCAGGCCCAACTCGCTTCCGAGCGGAGTCTGGATTCGTCTCGCGATCCCTTCTATGCGAGTTGGCAGATCTTCCGCAAGGAAGACGGCCGCGATGAAGTTAAGTTGTTCACCGCCGGCCCGGTTTTGCGCGATGTGATCGAAAAGAACCATCTGAAATACGATGACGTGTATCACCCATTCCTGTCGCACGCCGGCTATCTGTGGCAGAAATCCTGGCTGGGGAAGGAGTACGCGTCGTTGAAGGCGAAATATCTTGGCGTGCCTGAAGCCACTGACGAGCAAATCGAAAGCGGGTTGACACTCGAAGGCTTAAAGGCGGGTATCGACATCGCTGAGGAAGGAGATTCGAATGTGGCAAGCCTCACCGTCAGTGGCCCCACACCTCGTGTGTCGGAGATTGCCAATTCGCTGATCGACTCTTATCTGACCTACCGGAAAAGCCGGCACGCTGACGAGGCACACTCGGCTTTTAGCGTTTTGAGCCAGGAGGCCGGCCGCGCAAGTTCCGAACTGGAGGAAGTAAAGAAACGGCGCGAGGAGTTTTCACACACAAACGGGTTGTTGATTGACCTTCAGAAGGAGACGCAGGACGTCAGACAACTGACAGAAGTCGAAACCACCATCGCGGCGCACAAGGCGAAAATTTCAGCGCTGGAAGGTAATCTCCAGGACATCGAAGCGCGGCTGCAGAACGAGACCCCTGAAAAGGTTCTGTCATCGGTGAAGCAGGTAAATAACGTTCGCGAACAGGCCAAGCTGAAACGTCTCGAAATGGAGACGAATCTTATTGCATTGCGGAGCAGATATAGAGAGGACTCTCCCGAAGTACGGGAAGTGCTGGAGAATATCGCCAAACTCGACGCCTTGATTGCGGCTGAGCCGGATTACATCGACGCGAGCGTTACCACGGGGATCAATACACTTCACCAGCAGTTGGCCTCAAACCGCTTCGTGGCGCTGTCTGACCTGGGAGGTGAGCGCAACGCCCTGGCATCCCAGGAGGCTCTTGCCGCGAAGATGCGGGAACGTCTCGAACAATTACCGGAACTGACCGCGACTTTCACGGACATCCAGAGAGACTACGACCTCGCCAAGGAGAAATATCAGCGGCTCCTGCTCAAGCGGATGGAGGCTCAGATATCCGCAACAGCGCTCGAAAGCGCCCCGGCCAGCGTCCGTGTTATTGATTACGCATCAAAACCGATAACAAAGTTCTGGCCGCGGGCGAAGTATCTCTACCCCGGCGCGTTGCTCGTCGGCTTAGCCCTCGGCGGATTTGCTGCGCTGATTCGCAGCTTGACCGCCGGCCGCCTCCTGCGCACTGATGTGGAGCGAGGTAGGCTCGCCACTCCTGTGTATGCGACAATTGGCGTCAGCGGTCGGCCTCGCCTGGTGACCGTTCGGCCTCGGCCGCCCGAGCCAGCCGACCCCACGACCCCGTCAAAAAGCCGTTCACAGGCTGCGGGACAATGACAGGAGCCGCCCCCAAGCGGTGGGTGTGCGATTAGTTTTATTATGAGTGTCAATGGAAACGGAACGCATAACGGCAACGGGCGTCCGTGGTGGCAGATTTGGAAACGGAAGCGGGACGTGGATTTCTCAGCGTACCGGCGTCTTGCCCTTCAGCTTCATCACGGTTTACCGCGGTCGGAAAGACAGTCACGTTCCGTGCTTGTCGTCACTCCCAATGCCTCACATTTCTGCGCCGCAGGGTGCCTGACTCTCGCGTCTTGTATCGCTGAAGAGTTGCGGCAGCCTGTTCTGCTCGTAGACGCCACAAAGGATTCCGAATTGAGTCGGATGCTGGGCAGCGACACTTCTCAGGGACTCACGGATTTTCTGGCCGATCCAGCGCGGCCACTTGCAAGTCTGGCTCTTCCAACCAGCGAGGAGAATGTCTTTTTTCTGCCACGAGGCACGGTCTCCGGAATTTCTTCTGCGTCGCCGGAAATCGCTTTCGCGCTTCTGACGAAGGCAGGCAAGCAATGGGATTTCATTGTGGTTGCCGGTGGGGCCATTCTGAAGAATTCTCTCCCGCTCGGCATGGCGCCTTACGTCGGACGCGTCCTGCTTCTGGTCATGGAAAACCAGACATATCTAGACGATATTGCTGCAGCGGAAAACGCTCTGAAACTGTGCAAGGCGCAGAACGTCAGCCTGGTGGTCACGCAGTTGAGCGGGCCGCTGAGATAAGTCTTCCAATTCAATGGCCTCCGTCGGTTTTCCACGCAAAACACTCAAAGAAACCCTTGTTGATAGCGGGTCGCTGCTGCTGATAGTTCTGTTCGTTTTAGCCGTCGGCGGCGTTTTTGCAACGGTAGGGATGAGCGTGAAGGCGAGGGATTTCTCGGTCATCCTCGGCGGTTTCCTCGTCTTTCTTGCCGCTTTCGCCTCAGGTAATCCGCGGCTTTATTGCTTCTGGGGACTCATCCTGACCATTCCTCTCAATTTGAGCAAGCGTTTCGGTCCAATGTTCGTCGGTAAGCCGGGCGGAGAGGATTCCTTCAAATTAGAAGTCAGTGACGTTTTCCTTATCGCCATGGCTGGATTCCTGCTGATCGACATTATTACGCAACGGCGAAAGGGATTGCGTATTCCCAAGGTCACTTTTCTGTGGGTTCTGCTCATCGCAGTCGGGTGTGTCTGGGTAGTGGTGGGGCAATGGCAGATGTCGGCAGCCCATGAAGTCGTGCGCATGATCAAAGTAATGATTCTCTTTTTGATCATCGCCAATGAACTGGACCGGCCCAGTCGGATCTGGCATTGCGCGTTCGGCTTGCTGCTGGTGGGTATTGCCGAGTCCGCGATTGCGCTGGCGCAATATCGCATGAAAGGGCTGTTGGGTCTCGAAATCCTCGGCGAGACCACGAACACGGCGATCGATGTCATGGGTAGCACGTCGGTTCAGGGACAGTCCGTTTTCCGGCCAAGCGGCCTTCTGCAACATCCGAACCTGCTCGGTATGTATTTGGCGCTCCTGCTTCCGCTGGCGCTCGGCCTGTTGATGGTTAGCAAGCGGCCCGTGAGCCGGATTTTTTTCCTGCTGACTCTCATTGTTGGCGCTCCTACGCTGATCATCACGCTGTCCCGATCTTCCTGGGTGGCCGCTACCATCAGTGTGAGTCTCCTGCTGACGCTCACGCTTTTCCGCTCCCGTTTGCGGCCGCGTTCCTTATCGGTTATCAGCCTGGCCGGCCTGCTCGGTGTCGTAATCCTGGGCGCCTTTTTCGGCCCGATTACCGATCGCTTGCTGCGAAGCAAGGAAGACGCAACAACAGCGCGTGAAATCTGGAAAGCTGACGCACGAAGCATAATCGAAGCGGCGCCGCTGTTCGGGCACGGACTCAATAGTTACTCGTACGTCGTAAGGGACTATTCCACTCTCAGAATTGAGACCTACGCATCGCCGCTGCTTATCGTTCACCATATTTTCTATCTGTGGTGGGCGGAAACCGGAATCGTGGGGTTGCTCCTGTTTTGCAGTGTCTGGGGATCCATCATTTGGACGGCCCTTGGAAATCTCTCCGTGCGGGACGAGATGCTGTTTGTAGTCAATGCCGCGTGCCTCTCCGGGATGGTGGCGCTGATCCCGGATGGATTTCTAAGTTTTACTCTGAGGGTCAATCAGCCGCTGCGAATGTTCTGGCTGGAAGCCGGCATGATCATGGCGATCCGCTATCTGCGTCTCCAGGAAAAGGCAAACGCGACGCTCGAGCCTGCTCACAATGGCTGATGTGTCCGAATCCCCGGGCTGGGCGACTGTCGTTTCGCGACCGAAGGCCGACCGCACACGCCTCGCTCTGATTCTCTCGGCCGTGTTATCGCGGGAGGATTCCTCGAAGGCGCCTTTGCAGGCCGCGCGGGAAGTTTCGAATCTTGAGGCGCGCGAACCTCTGGATCGTTGTCGCGTGGCTGACAGCTCCGCTCAATTTCCGGTGGTAGCCGGAGTGGCTGATATACATCTCCTGCGGCATGGGGTTCCAGGATGGAATGTAAAAGGTCTTCAGCTGCTTCAAGAGAACCGAATGAAAGTAAGCGTATTCTTCGCCCGGCTCAGGAAAGACGGTGGAAACATGTCCCGGACGCCACTTCAAGACTTCGCTTTCAGCGAAGATTTCCTTGACGAGCATCCGGAAATGCGGCCGGATGCGCCCTTCTCTCTCCAGCATGCGGACCACGTGGGTCATGGATTTGAAGTCGCACGGCACGTCAAAAATCGAAGCGCCGGCAAGCAGTTGCGGCCAGAGCCCGAAACCGCACTCGTCGAAGGCATGGTGCTCACGACTCATCATCAGCCTCTTCCAATCCGGACTGAGTTCGAACAGATGATTTGTCGTCGAGTCGTTGCGCCACAGGGTGAAGGAGCCGGAAAGATAACAGGCGTTCATGCTGATGACGTCGTACTGGGACAGGAATTCAGGCTGAAGATACTTCGACATATCCCCAAACATCACGTCGGTGTCACAGTAGCCCCAGTAGTCAGAATCGCGAAGCAAGTTGGCAAAGATGAGGCCGAACGCGGGTCGGAAGTCGCACATTTTTGCAACATTGCTGGACTCGATCCCGCAGCCAACCGCTGCGCTGGCCAGGGAGTTAAAGTCGGATAGAGAAAAAGGAGCGACGCGAAAATTGGGATACGTACGTACACCGCTGGGATCATTGGTCAGCAAAACGAAGTCGGCATCCTTCACGAACGAGGCGGAATAGGCAAAATGCTCAAAGCCGGCGGGGCGCTTACCGAGATATGGAACCAAAATTGTCGTCTTCATCAACGCTCAGTTCATCCATCCGGCGTGCCTGGAGTTATTCGAACACAGGCAAAATCGATTATCAATAGCTCATCCAGTAAACCAATGGCGCTGTGTGCATGGATGCGCTAGACTGCTCGTCGCTCGGCCCCGGGAAGTCCGGGCAATCCTTCGGGAAAGCCGAGTTTTTCGAGGTGTTTCATCAAGAGTTTCAAGTCACAAAAGGCGGCGCGATGGCGGCAAGCGTCTTTCTAGCTGATTTACGTTACGACTACAGCGGTGTCCTGGCCAACGATACGTTTCCTCTAGGTATCGGTTACATGAAGGCCCTGATGGACCGCGAACTCCCCGATGTGCGTTCCCGGCTCTTTGTATATCCAGAGAAACTATGGAATGCGATCGCGGAGAACCCACCCGATGTGCTGATGCTCAGCGACTACGTTTGGAACGAACGGCTGAGCTTGCATCTGGCGCGCCTTGCCAAAAGACTCAAGCCCAACATGCTGACGGTGATGGGCGGCCCGAATATTCACCTTGAGCCCCATCGGCAGATCGCCTGGCTGGAGCAGCACCCCGAAGTCGACGTGTATGTCCTTGGCGAAGGTGATTTCCTCGCGGCTGAAGTTGTCCGGCAGTTCATGGAAGCCGATCTGTCGCTGGTGAAATTGAGCGAGCGAACGATACCTTCGTCGCTTTATCGGCGGGCGGACGGAACGATCCATGCCGCCGAAACCTGGGACCGGAAAAGGAACGTCGATGAAATCCCGTCACCCTTTCTCACTGGTGTGCTCGACGAATTCTTCGATGGGCGGTTGACGCCTTTGATCGAGACGAACCGCGGTTGTCCTTTCACCTGCACATTCTGCTGCCAGGGTACGAACTGGTACACGAAGGTCAACTATTTCGGTAAGCCGCGGCTACGCGAAGAAATCCACTACATCGCGAAACGCCTGCATGAAGTTTGTCCGTCTGTGACCGCGCTGCGAATCGCGGATTCCAATTACGGGATGTTCGAGCGTGACACGGAAGTATCGAGCTACCTGGGTGAAACGCAAAAACTATACGGCTGGCCAACCTACATTGACGCAACCACCGGTAAGAATCGGCCCGACAACATCATCAAGTCCCTCGAGCAGGTGAATGGGGCCATGGTGCTCTACCAGGCCGTACAGTCGCTGGATGAAACCGTTCTGCGCAACGTCAAACGGCAGACAATCAAGCTCGAAGCGTACGAAGCGTTGCAGGTCCACATGCGTGGCCGCGGTCTGAGGTCGAATTCCGATCTTATTCTCGGTCTGCCGGGCGAGACGCTGCAGACACATCGTCGAGGCCTCAGAAAACTGCTTGATTCCGGCATCAGCCAGGTCACGAACTTCCAACTGATGATGCTCAAGGGCACCGAGTTGGAGACCGAAGCTTCTCGCCGGGAATTTAAGTTCCGTTCGGCGTGGCGTGTCCTGCCGAAGAATTTTGGAATTTACGGGAACGAAAAAGTATTCGATGTCGAAGAAATCATTGTCGAGACCGATACCCTTTCTTTCGAAGATTACCTCGAGGCACGCACCGTGGCGCTGGCGTCGGTGGCGTTCTGGCACGATAACTACTTCGAGGACGTGATTTCTTTTGCCGAGAGCCTCGGTATGAGGCGATCCGACTGGCTGGACCTCATCCTTGAAAAGATGAAGCGGACGGGCGGACAGGTTGAAAAGTACCTCGGCGATTTCCTGAAAGAAACTGTCAACGAGCTATTCCCGACACGGCAAGAGTGCATCGACTTCTATTCGTAGGATCAGAATTTTGAGCGTCTGAAACGCGGAGAGGTCGGCGATAACCTCATGCACAAGTACCGTGCCGTCGCGTCCTTTCATATCTGGCCGGCGATCTGCGAGTGCGCCATGCAGACAACAAAGGAACTGATCCTTCGCACGCAAGTCAGTCAGAGCATTCCGGACTTTGAGCAATTTTGGAGCAACCTGGAACGATTTATCTATCTGCGGCATGCCTGGGGCGGCTCTGCAGAGGAAATGCTCTCCAGTGCCGAGGCCGAAATGACCTACGACATTGCCGGGTGGATCGCCGCGGACAAACCGAAGGATCCCCTCAGGTTCAAGCTACCGCAACCAACACTCGTTCGCTTCGAACTCAGTTCGGACTCGAAGCGGGAATTGGCCTCGGCACTGAAAGTTTGGACGGATCAAATCCGGGGATTGAGCAAGCTCGTCACCCGCGTTCGTGTGGAATGCCAGGTTCGCGCAACGTCGATGGTCGGACGGTATTCTGTTGCATACCATTAGCGACCCGCTCAGAGCAGCAACGCGCGATAACGAATACTCGCCAGCAGCAGAGCTCCGAAAGTGGCGAGGTCTCGAGGGAAATAGAGCGCGGCGCGCAGCAGGCGCATCGGCCCTTTGAGCGTTTTCGAAGGCTCCGTGGCACGTTTGATGAAGTAAGGCAAAATCAATAGCAGCGCTGCCGGATAGAAAAACCCTCCAACTAAACCCAGAAGCGCGAGTACCACCAGCGCTTGCGCCTGGTCGAAGAAATATCGCGCATAAAAGAAGCGCCGGATTTCCGGGTTGGTTGCCACGACCAGGGGAAGCGATCCCATCCTGATTTGAATTATCCACCGCCACAAAGGGAGACGCGCCACGTTGTGTGCCACGACCGCGTTTTCCGCAAAACAACTCTTCCACCCGGCTCGTTTCACTTTCCAGGCCAGATCAACGTCTTCGCCTCCCAGGGCGTAATTCAGGCTGTGTCCCTTCGGATCGGCAATAAATCCTCCGACCTGGTCGAACGCTTCCCGCCGATAAAAGATGTTCGCGGTCTCGTAGCACCAGGCCTCGCGGTATACCTCAATCGAACGATTGAAGACGCTGTGAGGCACTTCCGGATCGGGAATGATTTTGCCTTGTACGAGGCCCATTCCTTCCTGAAATCGCGAGAGGCCTTCGCGCAGCCAGTCGGGACGAGCCCAGCAGTCACTATCGAGGAAAGCCAGATACTCGCTGCGCGACTCCTTCACCCCGAGGTTGCGTGAGGGGCCCGGCCCTTCGGGCTTCTTTCTAAAAAACAATAATCTGCAGGGTGCCTCCTGTTGCAGGTTCACAATCATCCGCGCATTGCCGTCGTCGGCGGAAGTATCGACGACGATCACCTCGAACTGTTTGGGATCGAAATCCTGCGCCAGCGCCGAGCGTACGGATTTTTCGAGGAGATCGGTTCGTCCATATGCCGGAATAACGATGGAGACGATTGGACTGTTGGCCACTACGCTCGTCCCATCTGCATCGCTGTGCTGGGGGATTGCGTGCCGGCATTGGCGGCTTGAATGGAAAAAAACCACTTCCATTCACCTGGCCGCGAAAACGGCTTACCATCCAGTCCCAAGTTGGCTTCTTTTGAGTCGAATTCGTTGCGAATTGTTTCGCTATTCGCTTCGACTCGGCTGCCCCATGGGAACGAGTCGTTTTCCCAGAACGGCAGGCTGCCATTCCGGGTGCACACCGTGATCAGTTTCTCGATAACCGATTGAATTAACCGAAACAAGTTGCCACCTATTCATGCAGAGTCTAAGATGATGCCGCCGCTTGGGCAGACGCAGGATAGCAAGCCCGTGAAATTTGGTAAATCCCCTTCGGCCCTTTTAACGATGTCCAAAGTTGTTTCGCGTTGTTTGTCCCTCTTCTTCATCTTACTGACAGGCTGTGTCTCCTCCCGCGTCAAGGTTGCTCAGGTGGCAGTCGCCCCGGAAGTGGTTGCTACGCAGGCACGCTTTCGTAAGGAATATGTGTGGGCGCCGGGAGATCAGCTTGAAGTTGCCGTGCGCCGAACTCCGGAAGTCTCGCGCACCGTAACGGTCCGTCCGGACGGCTTCATCACACTTCCGCTACTTGATGATGTCAAGGCTGCAGGACTGACAGCATCGGAATTGAAAGCAGCTTTGACAAAAGCACTCGCTACGCGGCTGACGGAGCCGGAAGTTACAGTGATCGCCATCCAGGTTCCACCTCCGGCTGTTTATGTCATCGGTGATGTGGGCAACAATCTGGCTGTCCCATTGCGAAATGCCTCGACTCCGATTGAAGCTATAACTCTTGCCGGCGGATTTCGCCGATCCGCCAAGTCACAGGATACAACGATTATCCGCCTGGGAGAGGACGGCTATATCCGCGCCATTTCGCTGCCCAATACGGCGGGAGGACAGGCCGGCGCCACAATCGCCTTGCGAGGCTTTCTCCTCCAACCCGACGATATCGTTTTCGTGCCTGAAAATGGACGCAGCCAGGTGGCTCGATTCCTGGAAGACCTGGTGAATCGTCCAGTGGCGGCAATATCCGGCACTGTTGGCGTTTACTTCAATTTCCGATTGATCAACTTGCTAACCCGGTGATTCCCTCGAACGCCGTGTGGAGCCGCCGGACTGTTCTTGCGACAGGCTGCTCGGGATTCGTTGGCCAATGGTTGCTGCAGCGACTGATCGACAGCGGTGCGCGTGTCATCGGTTTCTGCAGAAGTGAAATGCGCAGCGCCGATATGTTTTCGGGAATCCCGCTGCCGGTGCCGTTCACGTTGGTACGAGGCGATCTATCTGATTATTCATTGCTCGAGCGGACGATGCGGGAACACGACGTCGATACCGTTTTTCATCTGGCGGCGCAAGCGAAGGCGGATAACGCGCAACGACAGCCGCGCGAAACCTTCGAAACGAACATCCAGGGAACATGGAATCTGCTTGAAGCCGTACGGAACGCCGGGCGACCGATTCGAGTCGTATTGGCATCAACGCCTTTGGAAGGTATGTCGCCTTATGCGGCCTCGAAGGTTTGCTGCGAAGTTATCGCCAGATGCTATCACCAAACCTATCGCGTCATGTTAGCCATCGCCCGTACTACAAACTTGTATGGAGGTGGTGATCTGAGTTTCGAGCGCATCATTCCAGGAACAATTCGCGCAGTTCTTTGCGGCGAATCACCATTGATCAACAGCGATGGCCTGGCGGAGCGGGATTATCTGTATGTTGAGGACGCGGTCACGGGATACCTGCTCCTGGCAGAAGCGATGGAACATTCTGACCTTGGGGGAGAGACCTTCACGTTTGGTACGGAATCCCCGGTCACTGTTTTAAAAACTGTCGAAACAATCTTGAAGTTGATGGGTCGGCTGGATTTGAGGCCCAGAGTTCTGGGCTTGAGTGGGAATGCGTCCTTCCGCCACTCCTCTTCTGAAGCAACTCGCAAACGGCTTGGATGGGCACCGGCGGCGACCCTGGAATCGGGTTTGAAGAAGACGATTGAATGGTATCAGGGGCACGCCTCTGAGTTGAATCTGGAGATACGAAACGGATGAGTTCACCATTCGGTGATTTTTATCGAAACAAGACCGTGCTGATCACAGGAGACAGCGGCTTCAAGGGATCGTGGCTCGCTATCTGGCTCCGGCACCTGGGAGCTCGGGTTGTCGGATATTCGCTCAATCCTCCGACAGATCCTTCGAATTTCAAGGTTTGCGGTTTGGGCGAAAAGATTACGCACACCGATGGCGATATCCTTAATCTTGACGGGGTCGTCGCGGCCTTTAGCGATCATCGCCCCGAGGTTGTGTTCCATCTCGCCGCCCAGGCCCTCGTTAGGCCTTCTTTCGAAACGCCCCGGTACACATTTGATGCGAACGTGATGGGGACGATTAACGTACTCGAGGCAGCGAGGCTCACCGATTCGGTGCGCTCCGTCGTGGCGATCAGCAGCGATAAGTGTTATCAGAATACGGGCTCGGATCGCGGCTACCGTGAAACTGATCCGCTCGGCGGCCAGGATCCCTACAGCGCAAGCAAGGCATGCGCCGAAATTGTGATTGGCGTCTACCGCGACGCGCGATTCCAGAAGGCGGCGAACCCTCCCCGTGAAATCGCGATCACGTCGGCGAGAGCAGGCAACGTGATCGGCGGCGGAGACTGGGCCCTCGATCGAATAGTTCCGGATATCGTCCGCGCGATTATAGCCAAGGACGATGTCGTGGTGCGTAATCCCGATGCTGTTCGTCCGTGGCAGCATGTCCTGGAACCGCTAAGTGCGTATATGTGGCTTGGCGCGCTGTTAACCAAAAGTCGTGAGTACTGCTCGGCCTGGAACATCGGGCCCGACGACAAGATCGTGCGAACCGTAGAAGACATTGTCGGCGGAATCCTGCGTCGATGGCCTGGCGAAACGCGCCTGGTCGTGGAACGAGATCCCATACCGCGCGAATCGAAAATGCTGCGGCTGGATTGCAGCAAGGCTAACGAACAGCTGAAATGGCATCCAGCCTGGGACATCGATCAGACTTTGGACTCTACCGTCGCCTGGTACAAATACTTGCACGAACAGAAGCCGGAAGACATGTACGGGTTCACGACGCAGCAGATCGAGGATTATACGAGCGCCGCTCGCGAGAGAAGGATCGCCTGGACCACCGAGACCCTATGAGCCGCGCGAATCTCTGTTTCACTTTTCGTTGCGGATGAGAATCCTATACACCTACAACTACCATCGGGGCGGCAACGGATCGCTGAACGCAACTGCAGCGACGATACGCGCGATGCGTCGCAGCGGTTTTACGATCGAGGAATTCACGCGCAACAGCAAGGAATTGCCCGAGAACCTGTGGGGCCGCATGACGGCCGGCATGAACTCCTTCTACGCGCCCAGGGCCATCCGAGACTTTCGCGCGAAACTCGATTCGTTCAAGCCGGATATCGTGCATGCCTACGATGTCTTTCCACTGATTTCGCCATGGATATTTCCGCTTTGTGCAAAGCGGAACATTCCGGTGGTGATGACCTGCGACGATTACTTTCTAACCTGTCCTAAGAGAAATCATTTCAGGGAAGGGAAGATTTGTACGGAGTGCCTTGGAGGCAAAGAATTCAACGCACTGCTGCACAACTGTCGCGAAAATCTTACTGAAAGCGTCGTGATTACACTTTACACGAGCATGCTTCGAACGCTGCGGTTGGTCACGAAAAATGTGACCCGTCTTATTGTGTGCTCGGAATTCACCCGCCAATGGATGGCGGATTACAGCGGAGTCCCGCTGTCTCGCATCGATATGGTCCCGCATTGCGTCGATATTCCGGAGACCGCAGTAGATCCGGCCGCCGGCAAGTATGTGTCGTTCGGTGCGAGGTTCGTTCCCGAAAAGGGCATCGATACTTTCCTGGAAGCATCGCGAATCTGTCATCTGCCGTTTCGCTTGTCACGCAATAAGAACTTCTTCGTCAATGTCGATCTGCCGCCGGATGCAGAAGTGGTGGTCACGGCTGGGCGTCAGGACCTTGAAGAATTTTACCGATCCGCAAAAATGCTGGTAGTGGCCAGCAAGTGGTTCGAAACATTTGGGATCGTCGGCGCTGAATCGATGAGTCACGGCATTCCTGTTGTCGGAACGAACCTGGGCGCAACGGCTAATTTGATCGAGGACGGAGTCGACGGGCTCCTGTTTGAGCCAGGCAACCCGCACGATCTGGCGCAGAAGGTCACTCAACTCTGGAACGACGTGGAGTTATGCCGGACGCTTGGACGCAATGCAAGGGCGAAAGCGATCCGGCTGTGGAATCCGGACACCCATGCAAAGAACCTTGCCGAGGCTTACGCCAGGGCAGTCGCCGATGTTGCCTCTGCGAAACGCTAGTGTAGTGTCCAAGAATTAGCTGGACAGTTGTTCCGAGCGCAACGGCGTCGGATTCTAGGAGTGACGAGGGAGCAATGCACATTCATTGTGACCGAGGAGCGACAACGAAGACGGCGCTGTTCCGCCGGAACAACTGTCCAGCTGATTCCTGGACACTACACTAGTTGCGGTGGGACAGGAGAATCAAGAGTAACCGGACCGCCTTGACGGCCTGATCGTCGTGGCGTAAGCCGCACGCCGTCCCTATACTTACCCGATGCGAAAAACGTTGCGGCGCCTGGCGTTTGGGTTAATCGTTGCAGCCGTGATTGTGGCGGCTTTGGAAGGCGCTTGCCGCGTTCTGAATATCCCGCCCACAAGCAATCAAGTTATCCATCCGGTTCTGAATCACACCTGGCGCCCCAACACGAGCTTCGTGCACCGCGAGTTTGCCGAGCGCGGTGTTCCGCCCTACACCCACACGTACAACGCCCAGGCGTGGATCGAAGGGCACGACATAAAGCGGGCCAAACCACCCGGCACCTTTCGCATTTTTTACCTGGGCGATTCCTACACGGAAGGCACGTGTCCGATGGAGCAGAGCGTGCCCCGCAGGGTTGAGTCCGCGCTGCGGCCGTATTTCGCCAAAAGAAATTTGGCGCTCGAAGTCGTAAACACCGGCACATCGAGCTATGCGCCCTCACTTTATTACCTGGTGCTGAAAGAGATTCTGCCTTATGAGCCGGATCTGATCATGATCGACGTCGATCTGACCGATGTATTTGACGACAGTCTCTATCGCACCTCCGCCCAATTCGACGCTGCGGGCGATCTCATCGCCGTACGGCCCGAAGGCCCGCTCACAAATACATTTATCCGCAATGCCCAGGGGTTGCGTGAATTGTCGCTGCTGGAGAGAACGCTCAATTCGGCCAGGCGTCACTCGCATCTCGCCAATTTATTGTTTTTGGCGAAGGTCGCCGAGCCGAATTTACCGACGACATCGAGTGTTCTGGATATCTTTGCCTGGTGCCGTTCGGAGTGGGATGCTGGTCTCCGGGCTCAGGTCGAATATTCCCAGGACATGCTGCGTCGCAGTTTGGCTTTAGCCGCGAAGCATCAGATAAAAGCCGCGCTTACCGTGGTGCCCCACCTGGAGCAGTTTCAAGGGCGGTTTTCACTCCTGCCTAATCAGGCGATTCAAAAATTATCTTCGGAAATCGGAACTCCATACCTCGACTCGTTTGCAGCGTTGAGCGCCAGACTGGGCGGCAAGGATCCCGCGTCCTGGTATATCCCGGGAGACATGCATTTTAATCCTGCCGGCTATCAAGCCTGGGCCGAAGCGCAAGTCGGCTTTCTCTTAGACCCGCAAAATGATCTCTTGCCGAAGTGATTTCACAAATGTGAGTTCAGCAGGCGGAGGATAGCCTCTTTAATGAGACCGTCCCCTCCCCAAGAATCCCAAGAGGAGGGGACATCCGCTCGCCATCCGATCCGTCCTACTTCATCATGTTTTTGACGGTTGGTAGTATCGCATCAGCCCAAATCTGATAGCCCTTCGCCGTAGGATGGAGTCCGTCGGCCATGATGTCGGCCGGAACGACTCCATTGACGAGGAACTTGTCGCCGATATCCATGTAGAACACCTGCTTGTTGTCCGCGAATTGCGCGAGGCCCGTGTTGACTGCCTTGATCGTCGCGTTCAAGACCGCCGTCTGGTTAGGATTATTAGCGGCGTTGCGGGGGAAAACACCCAGCACAAGAACCTTCGCTTGCGGCTGCTGTTTCTTGAATTCTTCGACAATCAGGCGGTCGCCGTCGATGATTTGAGCTACAGGATTCGACCCGGTGTTGTTCGTCCCGAGCATCAGGATGATCAGCTTCGCCTTGAAGCCTTCCAGTTCGCCGTTCTGCATCCGCCAAAGCGCGCCTTGAGTCGTATCGCCGGCGATGGCAAAGTCTGCGGCTTTCAGAGGCGCAAAGTTCGCTTCCCATACTTTGCCGCCTGTGGCTTCAGCGCCCCTCGGCCAAAAGAACCAGTCGGTTATCGAGTCGCCGACAAAGAGAAGGTCGATATCGCCCTTCTTGGCGAGATCGACGAAGGTCTGATGCCGCATGTCATTTCGCTCATTGTGAAAAGCAACATTGGCGGGAGCTGCTGGTCCCGCAGGGCCGCGCTGTCCGGCGGCGCCACGACCGGGCGCCCCTGCAGCACCGCCAGGCGCCTGCGCACCGGCTGCCGGCGCGGTTGGGGCTTGAGCCACCAGCAGCACGGGCAACAGCAGCAACAACAAAGCAGCAATCAGGTAAATCGACTTTCGACGCATACAGCCTCCTGAGATATCTTGTTTGTGGAAAGTGTTAGTGAACACTCACTATCGACGCATCATATAAGGATTCATAATGACCGCCAAACGAAAAGTCAGGGAGACAACCAGGGTTCGACGGCAGGAGATTCTCGACGCCGCCGAGCAACTTTTTTCCCAAAAAGGATTCAAGGGAACAACGACCAAAGAACTCGCCGAGAAGGCGGGCGTCCACGAAGCCGTGCTTTTCCGTCACTTCACAAACAAACGGGAACTGTATCGCGCGACAGTGGAGCTCAAACTGGCGCGCAACCGCCCGGCTGCCCTTGAACAAATGGAGGAAAGCGCGGATAACCGCGACGACCGTGGTTTCTTCGAAGCCCTCGCACTCGGCCTGCTGACACGCTTCGAGCAGGATCCCTCGATCCCGCGACTGATTCTTTACAGCGCGCTCGAGGAACACGAACCGCCCCAGGTCACCGCCGAACGGCAGCTCCGCGTTGAAAAGCCCACGCTGGATTACATTTCCGACCGAATTCGCGAAGGCGCCTTTCGCAAGGTCGATCCCAACCACGCGGTTCTTGCTTTCGGAGCCATGCTCTTCGGCTATATCGTCCGCCAGCAAATCATCGGGATGTCCGCGCACAAGGCCTACAATCGAAAGAGAATCGTCAAAAGCTTTGTAACAATCTTCCTGGAGGGCATGCAGAAATGAGCGAGAAACACTCTGTTGTGTCGCACGAAGAATGGGTGCAGGCGCGAATCGCGCTACTGGCGAAAGAAAAGGAGTTCACAAGGTTACGCGACGAACTCAGCCAACAGCGGCGGGAGCTTCCGTGGGAGAAGGTCGATAAGCCCTACGTCTTCGAGGGTCCGAACGGGCGGGAATCGCTGGCCGATCTGTTCGAAGGCCGGAGTCAGCTCGTCGTCTACCACTTCATGTTCGCGCCGGACTGGGACGCCGGCTGTCCCCACTGCTCCTTCTGGGCCGACAATTTCGATCCCGTTATCGTCCACATGAACCATCGCGACGTGACGTTTGTTGCGATATCGCGGGCGTCCTACTCGAAACTTTCGGCGTACGAAAAACGGATGGGCTGGAC